>OCHN01002513.1_pt1 | contig 11680 bp, 10 predicted proteins | sample 1538911 | NCBI WGS metagenome assembly OCHN01 (sample SAMN04571736, study PRJEB22368) | human gut metagenome | biome: human gut; material: stool | host: Homo sapiens | place: Luxembourg | collected 2013-01-11 | reverse complement strand
AACCTCGGATATTTGCCCTTGATAAAGGTTTGTTCAAAGAAGGGATGAACAAGGCCGATACTCATAATATCGGTCATGATGATTTCGTGGAATTTGGAAGGAGGATCGGACTTCCGGAAAAAGTTGTTCATCAGGAAATTATGATGTTTCAGAAGGTGAATCCCATGGCAGTCGAACTTGTCAAAAAGTCTTTCTTGTCTGAAGAACTAAAAAAACAGTACATCACAGCATACACCTATAGGTGCAAGATGCTGAACTTCTGACACTTTAATTCGGCTTCAGTCTCAAAGACTTTTTTAAGCGCAGAATCATCAGGTAGGTCTTCGTCTTTTGTCATTATTGCTTTTTCTTCGTGTCGGGCAGAAATCCGGCCACGACGCCGAGAAGTGGCAGATAGGCGCTGGCATTGAAAATGAACCAGATGCTTGTCTTGTCCGCGAGCCATCCGAAGAATGCCGAACCGATGCCGCCCAGACCGAACATGAGACCGAAGAAAACGCCGGAAATCATCCCTATCCTGTCTGGCATCAGGTCTGTTGCATATACGACAATCGATGAGAAGGCAGACGAAATTACCAGACCTATGATGACGGACAGAGCTATGGTCCAGAAGCAGTTTACATGTGGCAGCAGCAGGGAAAAAGGCGCTGCTCCCAAGATGGAACCCCATATTATGTATTTCCTCCCGTACTTGTCACCTAAAAGTCCTCCGCCTACGGTGCCGAGCGCCGATGCCGCGAGGAACGCGAAAAGACATAGCTGGGAATTCTGCACTGTCATCGAAAACTTGTCCATCAGGAAGAATGTGAAGTAGCTTGTCATGCAGGAGAGGTAAAAGTGTTTGGAAAAGATCAATGCCACCAGAATGAGCATTGCCGTATGAACCTGACGGCGTGGGATATCATTACGTATATCTGCATTGATCTCAGGATGGTCGGTATGGGTGGCAATCCTTTCCTTGTACCACGATGCGACGTACAGAAGTATTACTGCAGCCAGGATTGCTATCAATGCGAACCACCGGATGGAGCTCTGTCCGAAGGGCAGGACTATGAGCGCTGCCAGAAGCGGCCCGAGTGCATTTCCGCCGTTGCCTCCTACTTGGAATATCGACTGCGCCAGGCTTTTCTTTCCTCCAGATGCCATCTGTGCCACTCTGGAAGCCTCCGGATGAAATATTGACGACCCCATTCCGATTATTCCCAATGCAATCAGAATTGTCAGGAATGTGCTGGCGCCGGAGAGCATGAGCAGGCCTGTCAATGTAAAGCACATGCCGATGGAAAGCGCGTAAGGTGCAGGTCTCCTGTCCGCGTAATAGCCTGTGAATGGCTGAAGTATGGACGATGTCATCTGGAATACCAGCGTTATAATGCCTATCTGTGCAAACGAGAATCCATATGTGTCCTTTATTAGCGGGTAAATGGACGGAATCACTGACTGAATCATATCATTCAGAAAATGCCCGATGCCACAAGTAATCAGTATGGAATAAGCTGTGCCGTTATGATTTACCTTCATTATCTGTTTTCTTCAAAAAATACAAAAACGGGGAACCTGTCCCCGAAAAACCTCATCTCCGTTAATGTTGAGTCCGTTTTTTATTCTTGCCTTTCTTAAGCAAGAGGTGCAAAGGTACTAAACAAATCTGCATTGGCAGCTGTTTGTCCAAATTTTGTTGTAAGATAAAGCAGTAGGTGGGGTATTTATTAGTGTAGTTAATCTTGGATTGAATATAGAAAAACGTGCTATGAAAAATATCTACTACAGCAATACTAGTTATATCAAGGCCAAGACGTCAGCAATCAGGAATGAGAGATTGGACTTCATGGAAGGAAAGAAACTGGGCGATCTTTCCATTCGCATAGAAAACAATGCTACAGTTCGCAAAGTGAGACGCATCGTAGAAAAACGAGTAAGTCAGAATTATTATAGCAAAAATCCCGACTTCAAGCGGAGAGCAAAATATGCCACGCGGCATCACATGAGCAATATCCTCAAGAATATATACGGCACGGTTCCCGAAGGATTCCGCTATTGCTGTGCGTAGTAGGTACCAAAGTATGCAAGTTGTCTAAGACAAGAGCCATTCGAAGGCAGAGACAATGTGGATGGTTTTGCCATCGATTTCGATGTCTCTAGTAGGGGAGAACGCAATCAGGGTGAGTTTGTCGCAATGAAGTGGGCCTGTTGCCTGAACGAGGGCCGAGGTTTCCCTGTTGAATGATTTCTGGGTGTCGATTTCGTAGGCTACTTGAATGAGCTCAAGAGCCTTGTCTTTGTCGCAGACGACGAAGTCCACTTCCTTTGCCCTTGGATTGGCTTTGTAATAGTAAACATCACGGAAATCATATGCGCAACGTCGGAGAAGTTCGATGTAAACCACATTCTCCAATCTCCAGCCTATGTTCTCTCCGGCCATCGAGTTCTCTCGGTTGTTCTGGAACCCCGGATCTACTATATAGGCTTTAGAATTTCTGATACGATTCTTACTTTTGAAGGAGTGCTTGGTGAGAATTTGGATGAGGAATGCCTGACGGAGATAGTCCGCGTATTTTTTGCAGGTCTTGTCATTGATACCGAGGATTTCGGACATGTCGTCGTAGTTAATTTCCTGGCAGGCGTTATTGATCAAGTGATTGGCAATCTTTCTCAGTGCATCTACATTACGGATTTTGAAGCGGCGTTTGATGTCTTTCTCCAAGATGGCGCTGATGAGGCTCTCGATATACCCACGCTTGTTCCTGATTCGCTGAAGCTCGGGGAAACATCCTGTTCCGATGTAGTCCAAGAAGGCGCTCTTGCGGGATGCTTCTGCCTTTGTAGTAATGCCGGCAGTGTCAATCTGATGGAATGTGCAATACTCGGCGAATGAGAACGGGAAGAGGCGGATTTCATTGTATCTGCCGGTTAGGTGCGTAGCCAGTTCGCTGCTGAGGAGTTTGGCATTACTGCCCGTTACGAATATCTTCATTTTGCTTCTGAGTAGCCGATTTACGAAGAGGTGCCACCCGTCCACGTCCTGAATTTCGTCCAGAAAGAGGTAGGGAACATCCGTCCCGTAAAGTTGATATACGCACGATAGGACAGTGTTCAGATCCTCCGCTTTTATCCCGAGGAGTCGGTCGTCGTCAAGGTTGACGTAACCATATTGGATTCCATGCTCCAGCAGCACTTTGTGACAGAGTGTCGACTTTCCGCTACGCCGCACGCCTATAACCACCTGGGCCATGCTGCTTTCAAACTCGAACAGCGATTCCTCCCTGCGGGACACCCACTCCGAAGGGTTATACTCCGATATTTCATCTCTTTGTTCTGCAAGGACTTGCAGGATGAGTCTTTCTTTAATCATACGTTTTGCCTATATCGTTGATACAAAGGTAGTAAAAATGTCTAAATTCCGATAAAATGCAGAAAACAAATGTCTGAATTCCGATAAAATGCATCTGATTGACTGATGAAATCCGATAAGATGAAGCTTTCGTTCTAAATTGGTTTCAGTTTGTACCGCGCGCGAGAAGTCTCCCTATGTCTCATAACCTGACTCATTTTCTATGTTCCGACTTATAGCACATAAAATCAACGTATTCAGATGTGAATCCCATGAAACAACTTCTCCATGAACGATATCCCGTTGACCAATATGTTGTTGACCTTCGCTCCGAACTCGACGCTCTTCACTATCGGTCTCAAATGTGGCGAACACATATAAATTGAACTCCGAAGCGCAATGTTTGGCGCTATTTCAGAAAAATTTCGTACCTTTGGCATACAGATTATTTTTGCGATTCCCCCAATTTCTCACTTTTCTCGGTGCTTGGGGGAATCTTCTTCCCTTTTTCAAAGTTACGAAATTCCTATCACTTTATCAATCAATTCGTTAGAAAAGTCGAAAACTTTTTAGGCATTTCAAGACAGTCCCTAAGTATGAACCGCAAAGATACTCCGGTGGAGTTATGCGGAAAAGACGGGGGTTGCCGAATGCTTACGATTTTCTGTTTATTAACAAGGATCATAACAATCATTCAGTTTTGTTGACAAATTGTTCTTGCAACAACCGGTCGATTCTTGCTATCGCATCAGAGTTACCTTGCTGATATGAATCAAACGCTTGAAGAATCTCCTGTTTCACTTCCTCATCCAACATCCTCAAGTCCAGCATCATGCCCTTATTTAGATCATTGGGTTCGAACTTACTCAAGCCATTTCCATACTCGCGCCCATTATCTAAAAAGATTAGTCTGGCTGTGTTGGAAATAAGATATGCGAATAAAAATTCTATCGATACAGATCCAAATAAGTTTTCTTTTGGATAAATACAATGAAACGTAGTCAGACAAGTCGCCTCTGATGTGTTTCTGATAAAATTGAGTCTATCTCTGCTAAAAACGGATACCCAAATCGGCGCAGGTGCTCTTTTTTCCAAAGCGTACCACGGATTTCGACTCTTGGTCAGAAACTTTTCATTACACTTATCACCCTCTCCCTTTTTAATATAGTTCAGTACAGCCCGGTTCTTTGAACCTTCTCCGTCAAATATGAAAACATACTTGTCTTTATCGCGCAGTGCTTCAAAGTCGGCCTGACTAAAGAAGCTACCATCCACATCAACGCAATGGCAAATACATGGTTTCAAATTCTCCTTTGGAATGCCATATTGTCTGGCTTTTGAAATATTGAATTTGAAGAAATCATTTGCTCCAGTAGCAATTCCTCTGGAGACCTTGGCAAACGTTGAAAAGGGTACCAAGTGATTAAAACTGCTTTGGTTCAATGGCTGATAATATGACTTCCATTTCACACTGCTTTCCATAATAATTGTCTCATATGTTTTGCAGTATGACGGTATTTCCGGATAGCTTGAAATCAGTTCCTTGATTCTATCTAGCTCAGATGCATTACTGACGTTTGTGAAGGAGACTGATTCTGAGTGAACATCGTTTGCACATAATATAATCGCAGATGTGGTAATGGCATCATCAAATAGCTGCTCTTCAAAGTTGAATACGATCACATGGCGAAGTCGTTTTGATTTCAGAAGATAATCTTTAATCCGAACACCATAATCGGAATTCATGAACTCTGAGGGAATGATATATGCGCACCTTCCCCCTTCCTTGAGTTGGAATACAGACTTAATAAGGAAATATGCATATAAGTTTGTGAAGCCGCTAAAGTCAATATGCAGGTGCTTCTTTACCTCTGCAGTTGTCCCAAGATTGTCATAGTCCTGGAATTTGAAATATGGCGGATTACATATAATACCATCATACCTGTCCTTCCAGTTTGAGTGTATATAGTCCTGATTCCTAATTTCAATTTCATCGTTTCCAGCAAATGTTGCTCTTGCCTCATTTAGAATAATATCATCTATCTCGTAGCCGATAATCTTTGCGGAACACTGCTTTTCTATCAAAGCACGGGTAAAAATCCCCAATCCAAACGCGGGCTCCAGTACAGAATTCAATTTTTCACACCCAATCACCCAATCAGCCATAATGTCAGCGATACGTCGTGGGGTGAAAAACTGAGCAAATTGTTTTCTATGTTCTTTTGTTACCTGATTAGAATAAATATATTCCGGGGTCTTCCTATTATTCATTAAAACTCTCCTTCTATGTTTAGGATTTGCTTAAAATTGTCAACGTCAAGATAAGCAGTTCCCCCATGGAATTTTATGTAAAACAAAAGGCGCCCTCTATCCATTTCTTTTCTGACACTCTCGTGTTTAGGTTCATCCACTCTGGCTGCGATCTTAGTCCCATATGTAGAGCGAATTTTAATGGTCGTTTTATTCTGATTCTTTGTGTCAGATTCAACAGAAAATACAGAGCCTTCGTTTTGAGAGTCACTCACCGTTCTTAATATTTTCTCAAATGAAATCGCATATATCTTATCGAAGAATACCTGAAAATAGTAGTGAGGTACATTATAATTCTCTATCCACTTATAAACGACCTTCAGATCTTCTACTTTCGGCGTTATCGACAACCACGTGCGCTTTTGAATATCCTTCAGAGCGGCCTTCAAACTCTTGAATTCAGCACAGAGCTGAACCAAATCGTGAGTTGATTTCCAAGATGGGCATCGAAAATCAACAACTTTCAATGTCTCAGGCGTGATACCCTGCAGCATAGATGGATAGTTCTCTCTTCCAGGAACAGACAACAAAGTAGAATAATTCAAAAGAATTCTATCACGAATTGCCATCGCTTCTACAGTACATCTTTGTATCTTCTCTTGCATTGCAAGTTCGTATCTGTCAAGTAGAAATGCACTTGAACGGACCTCAATGCCAGCAATAGCTTTTTTCACATATTCAGTAAGCAGGTTGTGGTCAATATGGCTTATATCCATACCTAAATCCTCCCGATAATCTTCTTTTTTGAAGATGAGGATGTCAGGTCTCTTGCCAATTGTATCAAGTTCCGTCTGGAACTCTTGGAAGAATGTGCTGAAACCTGGATCTCCAGCAACCAAATCGTCAGATTTACCATACTTGATTGCAATATAATTCCTCGAGTTATCATTAACCGCTCTGGTTAAAAGATTTTCAGCCCAATCGCCCTGCTCTTTATTCGTGATAAAATTCGATTCTGCTTGAGTTGGCATACTATCAGGATCGCGCGGTGCGGAGAAATCTGCGATTTCAACGGGAAATGACTTGGTCAATTCCTTGATTCTTTCAAAATATGTCATAGCCTGCTGCTTTTTCATTCTTACAAAGATAGAAAAAATGCGTGGAATAATCATTTTAGTGATGCTGTCAGCGCATCAGCATTGCCATATAACATATTATCAAGATGGGGATTGCCTCGGCCATTTAGAATAATGCCATTCTCCACACGAAGGATTGAATCCATCCGTGTTTATGACATACTACGTTTTGAAGAGCATCCGACATAATGGTTCATCTGTCATGTGACTACAAATATAGGATTATTGTTCCTATTTGCAAAGAAAAAGCTACTATATTTTGATATTTGTTCCTGCTTTCTTATCTTTGTGCCAAACAATTCACATGTTAAAACAAGGTAGGACAATCATTCACGTCGAAGTGAAGGATACGCGTGAGCACATCTATTTTGGCTCGGCAGCGGCTATGTTTGAAGATTCTCGTGTTAAGAACCTTTTGGGTATCGCTTACCAAACGTTTAGAAAGAGGCGAGTTAGTGAGAATAATCCTTACGAGAATGAATACGTCATTGTCAGGAAAGGTAGCCTTAATACTATCCTTCATGACACATCGTTTACAGGCGTTCTGTAAAATAATCGAGTAGGAAGAAAACCACTTCGTTTTGCTCCTACTCGATTTAGGGTCATGACTTTGACAATGATTCACCCAATTCACTTACGCGCGTGCGCGACCCCTTCAATTAGAGGTTTGAGAGCTGCCTGCTGAGGTGTATTGAATAGCGTTTCGGTGTACAACTCGCCGTTTGGTAATCTGATTTTCAGAGTGGTGATTGTTTTGGCAATGAACAGCACATTGTCAACACTCATTCCGATTTCCATCATTCGAAGTGTACGCTCCAACTCCTTGTATATCTTGTATGCTACAAAGCAGATACAGAACAGATATGTGCTTCGATGCGTTTAGGCGTAAAGTGGGACATTGGCCTCATTTCCAGGTTTGACTTCCCGATTCGGAAGAACTTATGAGAAGCTACACATAAGTTCTTAAGGAAAGATAAAATAGATGCAGAATTCAAGCGCATTGCCAGACGCTATTACAATATCATATGTTCAAAGGCTGTTACATCCGGCGAACAACTCTCCGTGGAACAGCAGGATAAACTGATGGCCCGCATGGATACTCTCGCCGACCATATACGCGATTATGAAAAGGCTGGAAACAATGTATTTACACGTTCGCAGGCACGTCGTCTGGACAAGTACCTGTACCGCAAGTCGCGCCAGGCAGCTGGTAAAATCGGCATTGATCCCACTCTGCGCAAATCTGCTGCCCGCAGCCGTGTCACCTATATAGAAAAAGTGAAAAAATCTTGACGGTCCGTGTTCCGTCATTTCACAGATATTCCGCGAAATTTTATAACTTTGGCGCGTCATAACTGCAAAACTATAGATTTATTTATGAAACGAACACGGATTTGCCGTTTCTTGGCAGTCCTGACGATGATTTCGTCAAACCATTTTTCTGCGTTTTCAGCAGAACTTTCAGACTCATTCAAAAAGAACATTGTACTGGATTCAGTATCGGTCACGGGGGCAAGAGTGCCTATGGCATTGGGCAAGAGCACACGAATCGTGACATTGCTGGACAGCACGGCGGTAGCATCCCTGCCGGTGGTAAGTGTCAATGACGTGCTCAAATATGTGGCAGGCATCGACGTGCGGCAGCGGGGCGACATGGGCGCGCAGACGGATATTTCCATGCGCGGCGGTACGAGCGACCAGGTGGCTGTCTTCCTTAACGGCATCAATATCTGCGACCCGCAGACCGGCCACAATGCAGTAGATTTCCCTTTTGATGTCAATGACATTGACCATATCGAGGTCCTTTCCGGGCCGGCAGGCGTGGCTTACGGTTCGTCTTCCCTTGTCGGGGCCATCAACATTGTCACGAAAAAGCCTGTGGGACAGGAAGTTGCGGCGCATGTCGAAGGCGGCTCCTATGGCTATTTCAATGGCGGAGCACGTCTGGGCATCGTCACGGGAAAAGTCACAAACCAGATTTCAGCAAGTTATCTGCGCTCAGACGGTTTCAGCCGCAATGCCGACGGGGGACTGAATACCGACTATGAGACGGTCAAGGCTTATTATCAGGGAGGTTTCACTTCTGCAAAGGCGGATGTGGACTGGTTTACCGGCATAAGTCTGCGCGATTTCGGCTCCAATACATTCTACAGCGCCAAGTTCGACAACCAGTTCGAGCATACGTTCAAGTCTTTCGTGGCTGTCAAGGCCCAGACAAAGGGTTTTGTGAAACTCAGGCCTGAATTCTACTGGAACCGTGGTCAAGACAGGTTCGAACTTGTACGCGGCGATGAGTCCAAAGTTCCGTTCAACTATCACCGTACCAGTGTTTTAGGTGGCGGATTGACGGCCTGGATAGAGACCGTGGCGGGCAAGACCGCGCTCGGTGCCGATGTCCGAGATGAAGACATTGTCAGTACCAATCTTGGTGAAGATCTCGAGTCAGTCAAGAAGGTAGGGAAGGCCGAGTACAAGAAAGGGCTCAGGCGCACGAATTACAGTATCTATCTCGAACACAGTTACGAATACCGCAATCTGGCGGCTACGGCAGGTGTGGCGGCTGTGAAGAATACTGGAAATGACGAGCCTTTCAAGTTCTATCCGGGAGTGAATCTGAGTTACCGCTTTTTGGGCGACTGGAAGGTGTATGCATCGTATAACTCTTCATTGAGAATGCCTACTTTTACGGAATTGTATTATTCCGTGGGCGGACATCAGGCCGACAAGAATCTGAAGGCTGAGAAAATGCAGTCTGTGGAAGGTGGGCTGAAATTCTCAAGGCCGTGGCTAAATGCCGTTCTGACAGTGTATTACAATATGGGACGCAATATGATTGACTGGACCAAGGACTTGTCGGAAGGGGCCAATGCAGAGTGGCGTTCGGGCAATTATACCAGGGTCAATGCTTTCGGTCAGGAACTTTCCGCAAGGGTGGATTTCCCGGCATTGCTTGTCCGTGATGATTTCTTCCTGAGAAATCTGGATGTCGCGTTCAGCCACATTGACCAGGACAAGAAACTTGGATCGGATGTGCAGTCTAAATATGCATTGGAATACCTTAAATATAAGGTGGTTGTGAAGGCCGGTTTCCATATCTGGAAGGGCTTGTGCGCAGATGCTTCGTGGAGATGGCAGGACAGGGAAGGCAATTATGAACTCTTCGAGAACAAGGTCTCCAAGGGAATGGTGCCGTATCGTCCATATTCATTGGTCGATGCGCGTGTGTCATGGAGCGAGGTGCGTCGCGGAATTTCCTATAATATATACGCCGAGGTGAACAATGTACTGAACCACAAATATTTCGACTATGGCAATGTGCCTCAGCCGGGTATAATCGCCAAGGCTGGACTTGTAGTGGGCTTCGGCCGCAGATAATGAACGAAATGGAACTGACTATTCCTACTCCGCGAGGAGATATCTTCGCCATATATACAGAGGGAGACGCTTCTGAATCAATGTGCCATGACGACTCCAGGCGTGGACCGAAGCCGTTGGTGATACTGTGCCACGGACTTATGATGAACTGCAGACAGAATCCGATTATGGGTTTTGCCTCCAGTCTCAACAAGGCCGGATATGATACGCTGCGTTTCGATTTCCGAGGAAGCGGACTCAGCAGCGGCGATATCACTGAAATGACTCCGCTTACGGAAGTGGATGACTTGAAGAATGTTGTCGCACACTACAAGGACAGACGTATCGTGCTCTGCGGCCATTCGTTGGGCGGTCTGGTTTCATTGATGACAGCTGCCGAGGACCCGTCAATTTCAGCATTGGTTCTGTTGGCTCCGGCAGTGAACATCGAACTGGATTCCAGGGCCGGACGTGTCGCCATCGAGACTTTCGATCCGGTCAATATTCCTGAATTTGTGGAAGTCTGGGGCTCAAGGCTTTCGCGGTCTTACTTCACCACAGCGCAGAATTTGGGGATATTTGAAAGAATAGCCAAATACAAGGGGCCTGTCTGTGTTCTGATGGGCGAAAGGGACAGGATCGTGGAGCTGAATCTTTCCGAAAAACTGCAGGAGGCATTGCCGCAGGCTCAGATTCATGTCATTCCTCATGCCGACCATCTGTTTTCCAGAGGAATCCGTCTGAAGGCTGCAGCTGTTGCTGTGGATTTTCTGCGCAATATTTAAGGACCCACTTATACGTTTTAGGCGGAAAATAGTTAAATTAGCAGTTTGTCAGCGGTGTGCTGGCATGACCTATTAATAATCAAGATATGGTAAGATTTGTCCAAGAGCCGGCAAGAGACATTCCGGTGAAAGATGAGGTAGATATTCTGGTTGTCGGCGGAGGCCCTTCCGGAATTATGGCAGCAAGGGCTGCAGCCGGTAAGGGGTTGAAAGTCATGCTTATAGAAAGCAGGGGATATGTAGGTGGCAATCTCACCATCGGTCTCCCGATTCTGGGTTTCCTCGGAAGGAAGGGAAATCAGGTAGTCGAAGGCCTGCCGCAGATGCTTATCGACAGATTGCGCGCGAAGGGCAAGGCGTCTGAACATAAGCCTTGCAAGAATCACGTCAGTCTGACCATCATTGACTCGGAAGAGGTAAAGGATGTGGCTCTCGGAATGCTCGAGGAAGTAGGCGTGAAAATTCTGTTCTACGTTTTCTGCTCAGATGTCATCAAGGAGGGCAATGAGGTGAAGGGCGTGATAGTCGAGAGCAAGGAAGGCCGTGAAGCGATTCTTGCGAAAACCGTCATTGACTGTACCGGTGACGCAGATGTGGCTTACCGTGCAGGCGTGGAATGCCACAAGGGCGATAAGGACGGCGGAATGCAGCCTCCTACGCTCATGTTCTGCATGAGAGGTGTCAATGTCCCTGAACTCCGTGATGCCATCGTGAACCACCACGAGGAATATGATATGGACGTGATGCCGCCTGAGCAGTTCAAGGAAGGGCCGTTCATCGTGGTCGGTTTCAGAAACAAGATCAATGAAGCCCGCGAAAAAGGG
>OCHN01002494.1_pt1 | contig 11742 bp, 9 predicted proteins | sample 1538911 | NCBI WGS metagenome assembly OCHN01 (sample SAMN04571736, study PRJEB22368) | human gut metagenome | biome: human gut; material: stool | host: Homo sapiens | place: Luxembourg | collected 2013-01-11 | reverse complement strand
TTCTCTTCTCCCTGTAATTTCGCCATTTTAATTGCTTTTTGATATAGTTTTTCAGTCTGTACTGGATTGACCTGATAAAACGAAGCCGGAGAGAGGCGGAAAGTACAACCGCAAAGCGTATCTTCAATAAATCCTTTTCCATATAAAGTGATATTACGTTCTCCAAGTACCATGCTTGTCTTTTTGTCGTTTACATTTAAAATAACCGTTGTAATTTCAGGATGAAGTTTTCTAAGAGCTTTCACAAAATTATTTTTTGATGGAAAGATTGGAGAAGCACATACTAATACTACCATTACTTCACTGCTTGCAAACCCTCGCCTTACCATGACATGACGCAGTAACCCATATCCGCTGTCCTCATTATAAACTTTTATCTTAAAAGATTTTAATAAGCCTCGGATATCTCTGATAATTGCATCCGCAGTCTGGTCTTCTATCAGACATTCATCAACCGGAACAATACGATGTGTTCCTTCTTCATAGACTCCGGAAACAATACTGCCATCTCGTCTGTGTGCAAACGCTGCATTGACTTTATTTCTATAATGATATGGATTTTTCATACCAATAATCGGTTCTACCGGACAGATATCTTTCAAAAGTTTTCTGATCTGCTTTTGCTTTTTCTTTAACTGTTCTTCGTAAGAAATCCCCTGCCAACTGCATCCGCCACATTTTTTTGCCACTGGACATACTTTTTGTTCTTCCATTTCATAACAACTCCAATTTTATTTTTTTGTTTCATTATATCAGATTTCCTCTTTGCTTAAAAGCTATGTTATTCTGTACTTTTTTTACAAAATATGCTATTATTTTATTTTGTAAACTTTTATAAACCTATTAAAAGAGAGGAATACAAAAATGCTCCAAACAATTGAAGCAGTTAACTCTGCTGTAAACAACTTTATCTGGGGTGTGCCTGCCATGATCTGTATCATCGGTGTCGGTCTTTACTTAAGTATCCGTACCCGATTTTTGCAAATCCGCAAGTTCCCTTATGCAATCAAAACCACAATTGGACGTGTTTTCCGTAAAAGAGAGGCTGATGGCGCAATGACTCCATTTCAGGCAGTCTGTACGGCACTTGCCGCCACAGTCGGTACCGGTAATATCGCCGGAGTTGCAGGTGCAATCGCAATCGGCGGTCCAGGTGCCGTATTCTGGATGTGGATTTCTGCTGCCCTTGGCATGTGCACTAAATTTTCAGAAGTTACCCTTGCAGTTCACTTCCGTGAAACCAACGCACGGGGAGAACTGATCGGCGGACCTATGTACTACATAAAAAATGGTCTTGGAAAAAACTGGAGATGGCTTGCTGCTTTATTCTCTCTTTTCGGTGTCTTAACTGTATTCGGCACCGGAAATGCTACACAGGTTAATACAATTACGACCGCCATCAATTCTGCATTATTAAATTATCATCTTATCAACGAAGATGCTGTTTCCACCAGCAATCTGATTATCGGTATTATCATTGCCATTTTAGTTGCCACTGTACTTCTTGGAGGCGTGAAACGAATTGGACGTGTAACGGAAAAACTTGTTCCATTTATGGCACTTATTTACATTGTACTGTCCCTTGGTGTGATTTTATTAAATTTAAACCGTGTACCTTCTGTTTTTGCTTCTATTGTTGAAGGTGCTTTTTCTCCGGCATCTGTAACCGGAGGTGTCGTAGGAAGCTTCTTCCTGAGCATGAAAAAAGGAGTCTCACGCGGTATTTTCTCAAATGAAGCAGGTCTTGGTACCGGTTCTATCGCTCATGCCTGTGCGGATACCAAGAAACCAGTAAAACAGGGATTCTTCGGTATCTTTGAGGTTTTTACAGATACAATTGTAATCTGTACTTTAACTGCACTGGTTATCTTATGCAGTGGAACCCCTGTCGGATACGGAGAAGCAGCCGGTGCTGAACTGACTATTTCCGGCTTTACTTCTACTTATGGAAACTGGGTTTCCATTTTCACTGCAATTGCACTCTGCTGTTTTGCATTTTCCACTATCATTGGATGGGGACTTTATGGTGCACGTTGCATTGAATATCTGTTAAAAGAAAAATCTATCAAACCATTTATGGTTGCTTATTCTCTGGTTGCCATTATCGGTGCAACTGCTGATTTAGGTCTGATGTGGAGTGTTGCTGAGACCTTTAACGGTCTGATGGCAATTCCAAACTTAATTGCTCTGTTCTTACTTTCCGGAACGGTGGCCCGTTTAGTTAAACAGTATTTTGAAACAGAAGGAAAAACCAATTAGTTTTTTCAATAAAAAAAGCCGAAAGCTTTAAGGGGTTACCTTAACCTCTCTCAGCTCTCGGCTTTTTTCTTACTCTTCCCGTTCTAATTGTTTCAGCAGATATCTTCCTACAATCCCTGAAAATCCTGCCACATCCCGAATATAGGCAAAATCTTTTCCAAAGATCTTTTTTTCTGCCGGTAAATCTTTCTCTTCTCCTGCAAATACTCCAAGCACACAAACACCTTTACTTCGTAATTTACGTACTTCAAATGCAGTATCTGAAATCGCATACTTTCCCTGATAGGGTTGTGGATTTCTTGCATTTGGACGGTTTAAAATCACATCATAAGGTCGTCCGTCACTTAGTACAATCAGAATCTTATGTTCCTCTTCCCGATTTAACAATTCATACCCTGCTGCCTTAATTGCCAACCCATCGCGGTTATTGGAAGACGTATTATATTCAAAAATATTTTCATTGGCACTTCTATCATCTTCATATTCCCGAAAACGGTGCAAAATCGTATAATCCCAGAAGGTGCAAAAACTCATAACCCGATGTGGAACATTTGCGATGCTCAATGCTTCACTTAAAATATATGCCTGCATCGCCACCTGCCCCTGCCGTTTTCTCTGTGAGCCACTTGCATCAATTAAAACATCCACTACAAAATCACTGTTATCGTGATTTAGTTTTCTTAAAAACACTCTTGAATCATGACTTCTTCCAACTCTCCAAAGACGTGACGGCACAATTCTTCCCCTGTCAGATATTGTTTCCTGTACTTCATCACGCATCACCAGTGCTTTTTTTAGCATATCTGAGAGCTGTCGGATGTTATTTTTCACCATCCTGTGATTGTTATAATATTCATAGCGGTTTTTATCTCGCTGTTTTTTTGCATACTCATACTGATAATTACGAAGAACCGCATGTTTTAATACTCCTTCTGTAAAATACAGACTGCAGTCACTGTGAATTCCACGACATAATAACAGGTTTCGTCTTTTCTCTTCAGTTTCAGAAAGATATCCAATTCCGTAATTTCGCTGAACGTAACTGTGCATCTTAGAAAGTGCCTCTTCATCTACAACCAAAATTTTCTTTTTCTGACTTGTCTCTTCTTCGAATTCTTCTTTCTTTGTCTCCTGGTTTAATTCCATTTTATCCAAATTGGTCATTGCTTCATTTAAATGTTCCAGATAGGTGCCAAAGCTCTCTTCTAATGCCTCTTCTTCCAGATAATCTTTCCAGGAAAACTCGGCAAGCTCTTCCAGCGAAACTGCAAGTACCGTTTCAAGATTTCCATAACGTTTTTCAAAATTAGGATCTACCATAGCGTTATATAACTTATCTATCGTGTGAATCAGCTCTATCGTTTCTTTTGCATCAGAAAGTGCCTGAACCTGTTCCATAAATGCTCTCATCCGGTTTGTAGCAGGCTCAGAACCGTTTAAACATTCTTTAAACAGCATTAGCTTCAAACGCCCTGGCTCAGAAGCTGCAAGGCGTGAAAAATCCATTTCCAGTATATCTTCAAGCGCCTTTTTTCGGATTTCTTTGATTCCTTCCCGCTCTTTTGTAATCCGCTCGGCTACCGACCATTCAATACAAAGCTGTGCAAGGCTCATAAGAGGTCCTTCTTCCCCATGCAGATAGATTTTCTTCATTAAGTATAAAGAAAGCTCTTCTCTGTTAAAATAACGTGCAAATGCGCCCTGTTTGATTCCGTCATAAAGCCCAACTGCATGAGAACGATGATAACTCTCAATGTCTGGTTTTACATCCAGCGTATAATCTCCACTTACCGTCCAAATCAGATTTTTGATCCGGTTTTCTAATTCCAATTCAAATTCTTCTCTCATTCAAATACATCCCCTGGATTCCAGGACTCCGGTATTCTTGTCATTACGACATCCTGCACAATTTCCTTCTCAAAAATATCAAAGCATTTATTTACAACTCCCATTTTCACTGCAAGGGACGGTTTTAATCCGCAGGAAATCGTACGCAGTGCCCCAATCATCCCTCGCAAATCCAATGCTTTTGTTGTAATCTCGCTGTTATCTGCCTTTAACTGCAAATCCAAGAAGAGTCCAATCCATTGCTTTAACGCTTCCTCTTTGATAGTTGGAAATTTCGTTTTAAAAACGTACTCAAGTGTCTCTTCATTCTGACCCGGCATATCTATCACAAGGAAGCGGGAAACTAATGCTTCATTTAACTCTTTTGTTCCTGCATAACCATAATTCATCGTTCCGATAAAACGTGTTGCATCGTCCATCTCAATTTTATCATATCCCGGCACATCAATACTTCTTCTATGATCGAGGGTAGCATGTAAAACGGAGACTGCATCATTTTTTGCCATATTAATCTCATCAAGGATTCCAAAACCACCATATTCGGCACAGCGGTAGATACTTCCTTTTCTTAATTTGACTTCATTATTTTCAAAGGTATCTGTACCAATTAAATCTCCACTGTCTGTATTGACATGAAAGGAAATATTATAAACCGGTCTTGCGAAAATCCATGCCAGATTCTCAGCCAGTATATTTTTACCGGTTGCCTTTGGCCCTGTTAAGAGCAGATTTTCTCCCTTTAATAAAGTTGCAATTCCCATCTCTAATACTTCTTTTCCAAAAAATGCCATATCTGGCTTTATAATACGGTTTTTCACCCTCTCATCCACTTTATGTTTCGCACGAAATTCTGCAACCGCTTCAATCAATCCCTTATCTACTTTTTGTTCCTCTAAAACCTTAAGTTCTTGTTCCATTTTCTCCATCCTGTATTTTTTTACTTTTATTCTATTCTATTTCACCATATCCATCTGTTGGATTTCCAACATTTTTGAAAATCAGGCGCTACACTTATCATAGAATAAATTTTTCATATAACTAGAAAAGGCATCTGGATTTTCCAAATACCCTTTCTTTTTTCTCAATTTCTATTTTTATACATCAAATAATAAATCACCATAAGATGGCATCGGCCACATATCTTTGTCAACAATCATCTCAAGTTCATCAACCGGTGTACGAAGTGCTTCCATTGACGGCATTACTTTTTCATGATAGAACATTGCACTTTCTTTTCCTTCTTCTTTGGTCAGTGCTTCTTCTGTTACTTTCTTTAATTCATTTAATGCATCTTTTGTTTTCTTTAATAAGGCAGAAGTTTCTCTTAAGAGTTCTGTCTGTACTTCTACTTCTAAAACACCTGCTGCAACAACCGCATTGATAGAATCTGCAAGCTGTCTTGTATATTTAATTACTGCCGGAATAATCTGTTTGCTTGCCACATCAATCATAGTCTTAGCTTCAATATTGATTGCTTTTGAGTAAGCTTCGTATTTGATTTCTTTTCTGGATTCCAGTTCTGCTTTTGTAAATACACCAAATTTTTCAAACAATTCAATGGTCTGTTCGCTTGTCAGTGCTTCTACTGCATCTACCATACATCCGATGTTTGGAAGTCCTCTTCGTTTTGCTTCTTCCACCCATTCATCTGAATAACCATTTCCATTAAATACAATTCTCTGATGCTCAGTAAAGTTTTTCTTTATCAAATCATGTACAGCCATATCAACGTCTTCTGCATTTTCCAGTACATCGCAGACTTCTTTAAACGCTTCCGCTACGATTGTATTTAAGACAACATTTGCCGGTGCAATAGAATCTCTTGAACCAACCATACGAAATTCGAATTTATTACCGGTAAATGCAAATGGTGACGTACGGTTTCTATCGGTTGTATCACGCATAAATTCCGGAATGGATTTTACACCGGTCTCTAATTTTTCACTTCCGATACTGTGGTCAGCCATACCTGTTGTAATCAGCTGATTCATAACGTCAGTCAGCTGAGTTCCCAAAAATACAGAAATAATAGCCGGAGGTGCCTCATTTGCGCCAAGGCGGTGGTCATTTCCAACATCGGCTGCAGACTCACGAAGCAGAGCTGCATGTTTATCTACAGCTTTTAAAATACAGCTTAATACCAGTAAAAACTGCACATTTTCATGCGGTGTATTTCCAGGTTCTAACAAATTCACACCTGTATCTGTTGTCAAGGACCAGTTATTATGTTTTCCGGAACCATTGACTCCTGCAAACGGCTTCTCATGAAGCAGGCATTTCATTCCATGCTGGCTTGCAACACGTTTTAAGGTCTGCATAATAATCTGATTGTGGTCTACTTCCACATTGACTTCCGCATAAATCGGAGCTAACTCATGCTGTGCCGGAGCAACCTCATTATGCTGTGTTTTAGAAGTTACGCCCAATCTCCATAATTCTTCATTTACATGCTTCATATATCCGGAGATTTTCTGACGAATTGTTCCAAGATAATGATCATCCAGTTCCTGACCTTTTGGCGGCATTGCACCAAATAAGGTACGACCTGTGAAAGTCAAATCTTTTCTCTGCATAAATTTCTTCTCGTCAACCAGAAAATATTCCTGTTCTGCACCTACAGAAGGAATGACTTTTTTTGCAGTTGTGTCTCCAAACAGACGGATCAGACGCATTGCCTGTTTATCAATTGCCTGCATCGAACGAAGCAGCGGAGTTTTCTGGTCAAGTGCCTCTCCTGTATAAGAACAGAATGCGGTTGGAATACATAAAGTTGCCCCTGCTGCATCATGTCTTACAAATGCCGGTGAAGTACAATCCCATGCTGTATATCCTCTGGCTTCAAACGTCGCACGAAGACCAGAAATGGCATGTCTGCTTGTCTCTCCTGAAATCATATGACCGCCTGATGGAAAAGATGATGCATCCGGTTCACCTTTAATCAGTTCCTTTCCTGAAAAGCTCATAAGGACTTTTCCTGATGGAAGCGGTGCAGTAATGAACGAATCATGTTTCTCGGCTGTTACTCCGGTAAGCGGCTGAAACCAATGTGTATAATGTGTTGCACCTTTTTCAATCGCCCATTCTTTCATCTCATGTGCAATGACATCTGCCATCTCAAGAGACAATTCTTTTCCCTCCAGAATTGTCTGTTTTAATTCCTTATATACTTTTTTTGGAAGTCGCTGCTGCATAACAGAATCGTTAAACACATCTTCTCCAAAAATTTCAGTGACTTTAATGTTTTCACTCATTCGACTATCCTCCTGTATTATGTGCCTAAAAGCTGTTTCTACGATACCTCATATAAGAAAAAAAAGCAAGTGGAATTTTCAGATATCGCTTACCAAAATGCAAAGAAAGCTAAAAGTAAAAGACAAATCCCACCAATCCAGGACAAGTCTTTTGTATAAAACTTTGCACAGCATTTTCCAAGTTTCCACCCGATTTCCATCATAAAAATCCCCCAAAGAAATGCCCCTGCAATCAGCATCCAGCGTACTCCCTCTAAAAGTCCTGCTCCCATCCCAACTGCCACGCTGTCAATAGACAGTGCCACTGCCAGAATAATCCCACTCATAAAATTTAATTTTCTTGTTTTTTTCGTCATATTCTGCTTTCGTATCCGAACAGACTGATAAATCTGGTATCCTCCCATTCCACCAAGTAAAACTCCTGCCAGAACATCTGTTGTCCTGCCTTCGGTAAAATGAGAAAAACCATTTCCTATCCAGACCGCCATTCCCAACATTCCGCTCATAACCAGATTCATCCCTGCAACTACCAAAAATGAAATCTTAATACGGCTTGCCCCATACGAAAAACTGACCATGGTCAGTGCAAAAATCAATATACTGTTTTTCAAAAAATCCTCTATATTCATATCCGTTCAGCATCCACTTTTTTTATTATACTATGATAATAAAAAGAAAAAGTCCGATGCCTTTTACGTTTTATTTACTGATACAGTATAAATTAAGCAGCTGTTATATTGACGCCAAGTGATTTTCTGCTATACAAGGCAAAAGAATAAAACATCAGGCAAGTCAATATGGCAGTTACTTAATATTCCCTGTATTAGCTTGAATCAACGGCACTTTCTCATCTTTTTTCAATATAATGTTCACCGCATGATTCATATTTTGGATTTCCACCTCTCGATGTTCTCCACCAAATTCTCCATCCAAAGTCCAGGAAATCTGTGTCTCCGAAGTAATTTTAAGGTAAGAAGTCTTAAAAGACTCAATGTTGGAAGTATCCGCTCCTCCTAAAAGAGCTGTAATAATCTCATTTAACTCCAGAATATTTTTCGGACGACGTATCAGTAATACTTCAAACACACCATCATCCAGCAATACATCTGGTCCGGTTAGTTTTCGGAATCCACCAACGGATGTCGCATTGCTGACCATTCCGAAAATAAAATCTCCCTCGAAACTGGTATCCTTTGTTTCTACCTTAAGCTGATAAGAAGCAATATTAAATAGTCTCTGTGTTCCTTCTAATATATAAGCTGCATGCCCTAAAATATTTTTTAAGTCCTGATTAGTCTCATAAGAAACATCTGTAAATAAACCAAATGCTGCAATATAAACAAAAAAGTCATCATTAAATTTCCCGACATCAAAAGCATGTGGAATGCCCTCTACAATATCTGTAGCCGCCTGTAACATATTTTTTGAAACATGAAGACTATTTGCAAAATCATTCGTACTACCTGCCGGTATGTAACCAAGTAACGTTTTATGATTTCCCTCCATCAATCCTGTTACCACTTCATCAAGAGTCCCATCTCCTCCACTTGCCACAATCAGGTCGAAATCCCCTGCTCTTTTTTTCGCAACCCGAAGTCCATCCTGATATGCCTGGGTAGAATGTACTGTTACCTCATATCCGCCTTTTATAAAAATATCTATAATATCAATCAGACGTGATTTAATACTTCCTTTTCCTGCTCTTGCATTAAAAATAAACAGTAATTTTTTTTCCATACGTCTTTCTCCTATAGAACTTTACTTTTCTAATTGATAGAACACCACTTTGTACAAGTATAAAATCAGGACAATACAAAAAAGAACATACAATTCCGGTGCAGCCATACTGTTACCGGAGGTATGTTCTTTTTACTTCAGCCTAAGGCTGCATTATCTTTTCAATTTGTCCACAACTGAAATTATACTAATTCTAATACAACTTCCATTGCTGCATCGCCCTTACGTGGTCCGATTTTGATGATTCTTGTGTAACCACCGTTACGGTCAGCGTATTTTGGAGCGATTTCTGTAAACATTTTATCTACCATGTCTACATCTTTTGTATTTTTCTTTCTACCAGCAGCAGCTGTTGGAACTTCTTTTACCGGGTAGAAAACTTTTAACATCTGTCTTCTGGCATGTAATCTGGACGGAGCATCTTTTTTGATTTCTTTCTGAACTTCGTCATATACAGTTACTTTTTTACCATCAACAACTTCTTTTACTCTTTTTCCACTTTCGTCTTTACGAGCAACTTTTGCAGTTACTGTAACAGTTTCAAAGTTGTCTTTTTCTTTCACTGCCATTGCAATAAGACCTTCCGCAATTTTGCGAACTTCTTTTGCTCTGGTTTCAGTTGTAACGATTTTTCCATGATATAACAGGCTTGTTACCAGATTTCTCAGCATAGCTTTTCTATGAGCTGAAGTTCTGCCTAATTTTCTATATTTAGCCATTTTAATATTTCCTCCATTTGTGGAACAATGAGCCATGCTTCTTCGGTCTTACTGGCTCATTGCTTATATTCCATAAATTCTCTTTACTTGGTTTACTCATCACTTGGGTTCAACTGTAAACCTAACTCTTTTAATTTTGCAAGTACTTCTTCAAGTGATTTACGTCCGAGATTACGAACTTTCATCATATCATCTGAAGTACGGTTGCAAAGTTCTTCTACTGTATTAATGCCTGCACGTTTTAAGCAGTTATAAGAACGAACAGATAACTCTAATTCATCAATGTTCATTTCGAGAACTTTTTCTTTTTCATTATCTTCTTTCTCAATCATGACCTCTGCTGTTTTTGCACTTTCAGACAGGTCAATAAAGAGGCTTAAATGCTCGCTCAGGACTTTTGCTGCAAGACTGACTGCCTCATCAGCATCCAAAGTACCATTGGTATAAATATCCAGTGTCAGTTTATCAAAGTCTGTAACCTGTCCAACACGGGTATTTTCAACAGTCATATTTACACGCTCTACCGGAGTATAAATTGCATCAACTGCAATCACACCAATCGGCATGTCGTCCGTTTTTCCTTTATCAGAGCTAACATATCCACGACCTTTTGTAATTGTAAGTTCTGCATTAAACTTACATCCTGCTCCACCATTCAATGTAGCAATTACCTGATCCGGATTCAGGATTTCAATATCCTGATCTGCCTGGATATCTGCGCCCTTAACAACGCCTTCTCCATCAAACTCAATATATGCAGTTTTTGGTTCTGCGCTGTCACTTGTGTTCTTAATTGCCAGGTTTTTCAGATTCATGATAATCTCTGTCATATCTTCTTTTACACCTGGAATGGAACTGAATTCATGCAGAACACCATCAATTTTAACCTGGCTTACAGCAGCACCTGGTAAGGAAGAAAGCATAATTCTTCTTAAAGAGTTGCCGAGTGTAATACCATAACCTCTTTCAAGTGGTTCCACAACAAATTTCCCATATCTCTTATCATCAGACATTTCTGTGATTTGAATTTTGGGTTTGTTAAAATCGAACATGCAAAGCCCTCCTTGCTACGTGCATCTTATTTAGAATATAATTCGACGATTAACATCTCATCAACTGGTACGTCGATTTCTTCTCTTGTAGGAAGTGCTTTCACTTCGCCTTTCAGAGCTTCCTGATCAACATCTAACCAAGCCGGTACAAGACGTCCGCCTGTTACTTCCACGATATCTTTGTATCTCTGGGAAGATTTACATTTTTCTTTAATTTCGATAACATCGCCAACTTTTACAAGGTAAGATGGGATATTAACCTGTTTTCCGTTAACCATTACATGTTTGTGGTCAACAATCTGTCTAGCTTCTTTTCTTGTTCTGGCAAGACCAAGACGGAAAACTACATTGTCCAGACGAGTTTCCAGCATAATCATCAAGTTTTCACCAGTCTGACCCTGTTTCTGGTCAGCTTTTTTATAGTAGTTACGGAAAGGTTTTTCCAGAACACCATAGATGAATTTTGCTTTCTGTTTTTCTCTTAACTGAAGTCCGTATTCGGACATTTTTCTATTTGCTCTTTTTAACTGTCTTGTTGATTTTTTGTCAATTCCTAAATAAATCGGATCAAGACCAAGGGATCTACATCTTTTAAGAACTGGTACTCTATTCACTGCCATGATTAATTAACCTCCTAATTAGACTCTTCTACGTTTTGGTGGACGGCAACCGTTATGTGGTACTGGTGTTACGTCGCAGATGCTTGTAACTTCCAGACCGCAGGCAGACAGCGCACGGATTGCTGCTTCTCTTCCTGAACCTGGTCCTTTTACGAAAACGTCAACAGTCTTAAGACCATGAATTAATGCTGCTTTTGTAGCAGTCTCTGCAGCCATCTGTGCTGCATAAGGAGTAGATTTCCTTGAACCTTTAAAT
>OCHN01002491.1_pt1 | contig 11755 bp, 12 predicted proteins | sample 1538911 | NCBI WGS metagenome assembly OCHN01 (sample SAMN04571736, study PRJEB22368) | human gut metagenome | biome: human gut; material: stool | host: Homo sapiens | place: Luxembourg | collected 2013-01-11 | reverse complement strand
ATTTCTTTGGTCTCTTGGCTCCGTAGAGAGAACGGGACTGTGTCCTGCCTTCTACGCCAGCGGTATCCAAAGCTCCTCTAAGGATGTGGTAACGTACACCAGGGAGGTCCTTTACACGACCACCTCTAACGAGCACGATTGAGTGCTCCTGAAGGTTGTGACCCTCGCCCGGGATGTATGCGTTGACCTCTTTAGTGTTGGTGAGACGTACACGGGCAACCTTACGCATTGCTGAGTTAGGTTTCTTAGGTGTAGTAGTATACACACGTACGCAAACACCTCTCTTCTGAGGGCAAGCATCCAGCGCACGAGACTTGCTCTTCACAGCGATTGTCTCGCGTCCTTTGCGAACTAATTGTTGAATTGTTGGCATAAATGATTGTAAATCTTTAATTTATGTTACTTTCCCCAAATTTTGGGGCTACAAATTTACACATAATTTTTTAATTGACAATAAAATACTTGAATTTTACTTATTGTCAACATATTCTGGCAGAAAGGATTGCGCGGACTACAGTCTCACGTCGATGATATTCGGATAGTGGTCCGTCAGCTTTACGGTGTACTCCTCCATGATGCAGTCGAACACCTTCACTTCGGCAGACTTGGACGGGTCATATACGAGGCAATGGTCTATCGCTCCGGTCTCACGGTCCGCGCCACGCCTGCCTCATTGAACCATCTGGAGAGACTCCTGCCATTGTTGACGGCAGAGATGAAATCCTTGAACTCATCCATATCCGTGATACCGCCGATACTTGCGTCAGGATCGACCGGAGCTGTATACCCGAGTTGGTTCACGGTGATGATGACGGATGTCATGCCACCGGAAATCTTGATTTCTCCGCTTCTGGCAGCCATATCCGTGTTCTCATTTATGAAGTTGGATGCTACAGTGAACGTGATGATGGACTGTTCACCGTGGCCTGTGGTGGCGTCAGGCGTAATCCAGTCAGGAGTCTGGAGTATCCAGTATGGCGCTCCGTTGTCAGCACCACGACCTCCTGCCCAGGATTCTGCGCAGCAACATCCACGATGGCTTCCCTGTCCACAGCCATGCTGCAGACGCTGAAATCATATTCATTGTCCTTGCAGGCTCCCACAACGCCCCCCCCAAGCAGCAATGCTGTAATCAGTCTATAATATCTTTTGATGATTCTTATTGTTTCTTTAATTTACCAAACATATCTATCGTCAAATGGTTTTCTTTCTGTTTTCTAGCACTATTTGAGACCAGCTCATTTTCAAAGACACCTATAAGAGCCCCATCTTTAAATATAAAGTGATATTCAATTGTCATCGGAATTGATATCCCACCAGAGCAATCACGAGCTCTCACATTGATGAGATAAGACATCTGTTCATATAAACAACTATCTGCAATCTGAACAAATGCAACTTTATACGGTTCTCCTAAACGTTTTTTCACGAAATCTCTGCTTGCTCCCGGTTTTATACTTTCTACAATCCGCAAAAACTCAGTATCGCATCTACTATTCTTTATAGGGTTGCGTCCAAACAATGCGGAACAAGATACAAGCATAACAAATAGGCATACAAGCAATCTCTTTAGATTCTTATTATAAGACAACTGTTTCATGTGGCACTCCGTTAAATGTCTTTATTTTAGTGATATTATTTGAATCCAGTTCATATTCTGTACATTTTGCTTTAATTTCCGCACAGTCAATCCCTCTCCAACGTCCCTCCAAACGTATTTCTTTCCCTGTGTTTACACTTCTTAAATATGTCGTATATTCAATTGTTGCGTAACAGAAGATCTGTTCTCATATTCCCATCTCACAACAAAATCTGGTATCTGAGCTACTGTCGCCGTAGCACTTTTCTTCCCCGTCGAACAGCTCCCGCAAGGAGTCGGACACAAATTCATCTTTCCCGTGGAGAGCGAGCCACTTCTGGACTTCTGACTCTTCCTCCGGGGAAAACAAGCCGTCATAATAATCTTTCAGTCTCTTGTCCATTACGATATGATACGATCATGATAAGAAAACAGATTTCTGTGGCAATCTTTCACTGCCTTTCACCATAAGAACGTACGACTCGGAAAATTTACGTAACGGCTTAGGAAAAATTTTTGATTTTTTATGTCAATGCCATAAAATGTCAATTCAACTTTCCACGAAGATCTTTCAGGGCGAGTTCCAGATGCTTCTCCACTGTGCGTACGGAGAGCCCCAGCCTCTCGGCTATCTCTCTATTTGAAAGCTCATCCAGCTTACTCATCTTCAATATCTTGGCGCGCTGGTCCGGAAGGTCGTCCACCATAGTACGCAGTTGCGCGGCGGATTCTCTCCGTATCATCTCGTCTTCCGGAACAGAAACCTGGGCATCTTCCATTATCTCCTGGACCTTCGCCCATTTGGACCTGAGAACATCCAACGACTCGTTCCTGGCGCACACGAACAGCCAGTTCTTTAGCGAGAGCCCCGGCTCCAGGCTGTTCCGTGAGACATAAAGCCGCATGAATATGTTCTGGGTAATATCTTCCGCACGCATCTGATCCTTGATCATCTTGCGGACAAAATTCAATACCATCGGAGCGTAGCGGTCATATATCGCCTCGAAACTGCGGATATTGCCACGCTTCAATTTCACGAGAAGGACTTCGTCCGTCTGGTCTTTGATGGATTTGAACATTTGCATCAGTAATTATTCAATAAGAGGATGCTCGCGGACTAAAGTCTCACGTCAATGACATTCGGATAGTGGTCGGTAAGCTTTACGGTGGACTCTTCCATGATGCAGTCGAACACCTTCACTTCGGCAGTTCCGGCAGGATCATAAATGAACAGATGGTCGATGGCGCCACCTTCCCTGGTATCCGCCTTCCTTCTGCTCGCCGTAGAATATCCGTCGGCCGGACTGCATATATGATGACCGTTATGGTTATCCCCGTAAACAGTAGCAGCCTTATAGCAAGGAACATAGCCCGCCTGGATAAACTGCTGCATCGGAACAGTATTCTCCTCGCAATTCATATCTCCCACGACGAACACCGGAATATCCTTGTATTTGGCGAGAATGCCCTCCACCTCAGCCATGATCAGCCTCACCTGCGAAGCCCTCGCCTGCGTGCTTCCCGCCTTTGCCTTGTCACTCTTCCACCATAGATGCGTCCCGACCAATGCGAAAATCTTTCCGTCCTTCTTGCGCTTGAACACGGCTGACGTATAAGACTTGGAGCCATGGTTGCACCACTCCGACGGCGTATAAAGATTGAACTTCACATAAAGGAGCTCCAATTCATCCGGCTTATAAAATATAGGTGTATTGTTCCAGTTCTTCCCGGACTCATAAGCGATCTGATATCCCTTTTTCTGCACCAACGGATAGAACACGTCGTGCATGTGTTTCGAATATTCCTGCAATGCGAACACGTCCGGTGCGTAATCCGATATCAACCGCGCGAATTGCGGCCCCCTGACACTGTCGCGAGGGTCCTCCCCAAGTTTCTGCCAAGCCGGCGGAATCGTGTCCTTGCTGTAATCCCAGATATTGTCGTCCAAGATGCGCAGGTCCGCACCCTTAGCCACCTTATACTTCCCGCGAGGGGCCTCTGCCCTCAATCCAGGCTCCGCATTCGCTACCGCAATGCATCCAAGTGACAATGCCATCGTCACCAGTGTTTTCAAGAAATTTCTCATAATTCAGGTCAATGTTTTATTATCAATGATTCCGAAAATTACTATTTTTAAAGAATTCATGCAACAAAATTTATCATTGCCCGTCTAGGGTATAGAACATTGGATGAAGAAATGGACATTGATGACAAAAAAGCGGCGGAACTTTTCCGGCAATACGGCAAGAGACTGTACAACACGGCCTTGCGCATCACTTTGTCATCAGGCGAAGCGGAAGAAATCATGCAGGAGACATTGATCCGGTTCATTACGGGCAGCAGGAGACCTAACGACGAATGGGCGTGGCTGAAGCGGATCAGCATAAACAAGTCGATTGACTTTCTGCGCCGCGAAAAGCGGTTCGTGAACATTGACGATGCCTTCACTTCTGCGGAACCCGTTCTTGCCGATGGCAACGAAGATGTTTGGTCCGGATTGGACGGAAAAGTGTTCCCCATGGTAATGGAAGCGCTGAAGTCAATGCCCGACGGCTACCGGACGATATTGACATTGAAACTTATAGAAGACATTGATTATAAAGAGATTGCATCAATGTTGGGAATCAGCGAATCCAGCGTCCGCAGCCAATACATGAGAGGACGCAAAAAACTTGCGGAAAAATTGAAAGAAAAGCTGAAATTCAATGATTATGAATGATATGGAGAAATATTTCGAGAAGTATAGGGGTCTGGCCGAAGGGCTGGAAAGCTGTCCGTCGGTGACGGAGCAGGCGTTTCTCGGGAGGCTTCATGAAGAGCGTGCAAGAAAGCGCTTCCGCAGACGTACACTCGCATTGACCTTAATAGGGATGGCGGCAGCATTGATGGTCGTCATCATTTTGCCGGGGCGCGAAGCACGGATTGATCCGGCGGAGGTGTATGTGGAGAATTATCGGGAGGGCGTGGCGCCGCTGCTTTCGGAGGTGCGGGAGATGGAAACGGCGTCGGAACTGTGCCGGGAGATGGGCCTGTCGTCAGTCATCGAGAGCCTGCTGTATTGCCCGGAGGATCTTGCCGAAGGACTGGAAGATACTGAAAAACTGGAAGTTACGAAAAAATATTGCAGCCGCAGCCTTGACGAAATCAGAATATTGTACGGCGAATGTTGTCGGGCTTATTTCATCGGGACGGCGGCCGTGCATGATAATTAAATTTTCAATGTTATGAAAAAGAATCTTTTTTTGCTGATCTTGCTTTGCGCGATGTCCGTGATTCAGGTCAATGCAGGTGTGAATCCTGCCATGAGACGGGAATATGATTTCAAGTCTTTCAACGCTATCCGCACCGTGTCCAGAACCCAGTCAGTTTCCGGACGTGGCAAATTCGTTTCCACTTCTTATAAGATTTCATTGGTCAAGTCGGATCATTATAAAGTCGTCATGGAGGTGTGGGACAAGGATGATATCGACTTGTTCGAAATCAAAAAGTCGGGTGGCGTCCTGGAGCTGGTGACGGATATAAAAAAATATCCGTACCGCAGTTCGAATATCAGCGCTCCATGTGCAACCGTGACAATTTACACGCCTGATTTTCCGAGCGTTACATTAAACGGAACCAGCCGCATGAGCGTGTCGGGCGGAACTTTCTCAGGGGACAATCTGGCGGTAACATTGTCCGGAACGGCGAAACTCGACGGGCTTTCCGGAACTTGGAACAAGACCAATATCACACTGAGCGGCTCCTCACGCATTGACAACCTGACGCTGAAATCAGGGTCATGTTTCATCACATGCAGCGGTGCTTCCGAGATAGCCGGCATTTCTTCCATAAATTCCGACAAGGTCCAGCTGTCAATGTCCGGCGCGACCGCGATCAAGTTCGAGAATATCCGTTCCGGAATCATCAATGCCACCGCAAGCGGCGTCGGCAAGATCAAGACGCTGGAGGTCAATGCCAATGAATTGCTGGCAAATCTTTCCGGTGCTTCATCTGTGACTTTTTCCGGAAAAATCGGAATTGTTTCTGTGGAATTGGACGGAGCGTCGTCGCTGTCTCTCCAGGGAAACGGAGATAAAATGAGTGTCACCGCCTCCGGAACTGCGACTTTCAACGGCAAGAGTTTTACCGTGAAGGATGCTTCCGTCAATCTGTCCGGCGTGTCCGGTGCCACAGTCACAGTCACCCAAAAGCTCGAGACCGAGACGTCCGGGAATTCCCACATAGATTACTACGGAAATCCCAAATCAGTAAACAGCAAGTCTAAAAATGTAGTAAAGCATTAGGTTTACATATTGATTCCCACAGGTGGGAAAATCATGGCCGCCGGATCAGGAGCGATTCCCCATCCGGCAGTCAGTTTTTACACCTGTCCCACAAGTATTCTTACCATTTGGTTCAGATGCTTTCTTCTCATTGCTACCACTCTTCCTCTGCCCACCCTTCGTGAGTAGATCCAGAATAAATGGTGTCTTTACTACCTTGGCAAAATCCTCCCTCTATTTCGATGTCGATAACCTCAACATCTGGAGCTATATAATTATTATTATCCATTCTCATTTTAGTTCATTATTATAGTAACTTTCTCCTTACCATCAGATGTCATTGACTTTTCAATCTTTACAAATGACTTCCGCTCAGGTTCAACAGACGAAGCCCAATTTTTTACAGATGTTGTTCCGGCAGCCTTTTCTGCCGCAATATTCTTTTGATCATATTCGACAAATTTCTCATAGTCATATTGCCAGTCTTTTCCGAACGCAAGTCTATGAATTCTTTTATAGATAGCTTCACGAGAAGGAGCGTTAAATATTCCATCAGCATCATTGTTCATAATACTATGTTGTGATGGTTTCCAACAGCCTGAAGAATAAGTGGCCCCTTCATAGATTCCAATATCTGTTCCAGAATATCTGTCATCATTCAAGATTTTACGCCATTTGACTGTCTCTGGATTATCAGTGAAGTCAATATTGCTCCACCATCCATAATTATCAGCACGGCTTATATAGAATTCTTTCTCCGAGTCACTCATATTCCCGATATATGCCCAATACTCATCAGCAAGTTTAGCAAATCCATGTCCGAACTCGTGTGCGACTACAAATGAATAATCATCAAGTTTACGGCAGATCATTGCCACAGAGCCGCCTTTAGAATAGTCGGTAACATCTGAAACATCATCTCCAACCATTATATAACCATTATGAGAAACACCTTTGACATATCCGGCATCTTGATTCAAGATAAGAACCACACAGGTTTCATCGATATTATTGTCAGGAATCTTCGCATATTTTTGAACAGTATATTCATCAAAATAAGACACCGCTCCATTTTGTGAATCCATACCTCCTATACAAGCATTAAGCGCCGTATTGGATTCTCCTGTCAGTTCATTTTCTGATACGGCATAAACTTGATAAACATTGAAATAATCCCGGAATGTAGCATATGGTTCATCCTTGAAAATTGCATTCATAGCCTTGTTCATATCCTCATCGTATGAACCGTCTGCAATCAACCGGTCCGAATATCCATCACCTAGAAGGACAATATTGATTCCTTTCCCGACAGTTGCTTTTTGCAGCACCTTAACAGTTTTGTCTTTTGAATAGTCGGAACTATAGTAGTCAAATTTATATGGTTCAAGGACTGGCATCTCATCATCTGGGAGAACCCACGTTATGTATTTTTCATTGTCCCCCAATTTTGATGTCACATTGCATAGTGCTTCTCTTGTGCTGGAAGTGCATCGTATCGCACAATTATGGCTATTTCTTGCAAATGCAAACATCGTATGGTCAGCATTTCCACTTATTTCAAAATTACCAAGATCAAGCGATGTGAGATTATAACAATGTGTGAACATTGCATCAAAAGGATTGCCCCAATCATCTTTGATGTTTTTTGAGCAGAAATTACTGATATCCAATTCCTTCAAGTTCCTACATTCCTGAAACATAGCAGGAAAATAATACGCATTGCTCGTATTAAAACTCGACAGATTGACCATTTCCAAGTTGATACAACCGGCAAACATAGAGTTAAATTCCCTTACAGGGCTCGTGCTGAACATTGAAAGGTCAATTGTCCGGAGTTCTTTCCAGTCACGAAAAGACACACAGCTAGGTCCTTTCATCATATATCGTTCTGCTTTAGTATAGTAATGAGCAGTAGTTCCAGCCATTTCAAAGTACACAGGGATATAATCATCTTTCCCAAATGTCGGAATGGAACTTGGCACTACAACATCTGTTGTCACATCACTTGAAGTGTGGAATATAACCTCTCTTATTGAATTTTTGTCGATGCCATCAGGAAGGATATTAGAGCCCAATGCCGCATACGTGCGCTCGTCAATATTCTCGAAAACAAGGTCTTTATCTTTCTCTTTTAGAACAGCAATTTTTGACCGTTCAATAGAGTTGACACCGAAGTATTTTGTCGCCACTTGATTATCCGTGTAGAAAGACATGATGAGTGATGTATTGCCTGGTGCTATAGCAGCATAATAATACTTCCCTATGTCAAAGTATTTTCCTTCTGCCGGATATACCGTCAAAAAATTTGAGCCATTATCGTAATCTGGGGTAACTGAAAGATCATTAGGCCAATCCGGATAAAATGGAATTCTGATCTCCCCTGTTAGCGGGACACCATCATCTCTTTGCTGAAAGACAATTTTGGATATGCCTTCATGAGCCACGGAGAATTTCAAACCTGCACACACATTATAAAAAGTCAGGTTGTCGCCCTCTGCTCGTGCAAAACTGGCAAACTGACCGGGAGAAATAGCTCCAGCAGTCGCATATTGTACAGACGGAATGGTAATACGAGACAGGTCAGTCCCTTTTGCTTTATCGTAGGGATATATAGCATAGAACGTATCTTCGCCTTCATTTTCGCCTATCATACCGACGAAGTTCGTTTCTTGTGAAGGCTCTTTACAATCTGACTTCAGACAATATTTATCTTCGTGCCCGACAAGACACAATGCTATCTCATCCCCAGGAGACCACCAGACACTGCCGTCTTCCTGAAGGACAGTCTTGGTCTCCGGTGCCCAACCGGCGTGAAAAACAACTTCGTGCAACTCTTCTTGAGACTGTTGCTGTTCAACTTCCTTCGCACAGCCACAAAGTAAAAGTGATAGAGTGATCGTTGCGACTGGGCTTATATATAAAAAATAATTCTTTTTCATGTTTATGTTTATTTATTCGACATTCATAACAACTTTCCAGAAAAGTAATACTGTAGTGTTTTTATTGTCTCCTAGCGACATTGTCCTGAATATATTTTCTGGTAATGATAGAGAATCAAAATCTGGTATTGTGTTCATAATATCCATCACAGCTGATGAATATACATATCCGTCACAAGCATACTTTGAAGAAATTGGTATTATGCAATCTTTCAAAGCTTCAGCTGTTCCTGTATATTTAATGTCAATCATCTTGTTCCTATTGATAGATGTTTAATCAGTCAGCTGTGCACTGAATTTTTCCACAAATTCTTCTTTCTCGTCGCAATCCCAATATTGGGGCGGAATATGAGTGAACTCGGAGAGGGCATCTACCATCTGAGAGATGTCGGGGAAAGGATAATCTTGCTTTTCAAAGAAGAAAAGTAAATCTTCTTTTAGTCCGTCTTTTACGGAAGAGTGCAGGGGACGGTTGCTGGTTCGGTAAAACAGGAAATAAATATCCCATACTGTCCCGACAAAAACACGAAAAAAGGTTGAATTGTCGTACATATTGTGATTTTTCTGTCCGGTGACCTCCCGACCCGAACGGGTATAAAAAAAAGACGTGGGAGTCATACTTTTGCTTATCCCACTATCAGGCCTTGGCGAGCCTATCAATCAGAATAAGCAACGCAGCCAGCCCACGTCAAGGATGATATGCAGTAAACCCCACACAGAAAGTGCGAAGACTGAATTGTCATCATGACGAGACATCCTCGTTGCCGTTTCTTCCGATTGATTTTATCTAAACCGCCAAGTTTGATAGTGAAAGAAAAACGTCAAGTAACGTCTTAATATGTCTGCCCACCCATCCCTGCAGTCAAACCAGCAGCATCAAGATAAACAACCGATGCACTGTTTTGAATGCCGGACTAGCTGAACGTTACAAATATACACTATTTTACTAAAAGGATAATAACTGCCAGCTGAAATTTCTTAAAATGTTTAAATTTGCAAACATAATTACAGAAACCATGGATCATAATGAAATTATGCTACGTCACGTAGCAGTTTTGCATTGGTCTTAGAACTTACTTATCATCAGGGAAGATGCAGGACACTCGTCAGTAGAAACAATTATTGACCAATAATACTTACACTAAAATGAGAAAAATTTCACTATTAATCTGTATTGCGCTCGGAGCGATGATGCCCTCAGCTGTTTCCTTCGTTCTAACACAATTTCGTTCCGAATAAACGTTTTAAGTTACACCAAATGGGTTTTTAGAGGCGTTTGGTTTTGCGAAAACGTTTTATGCGGTATAAGGTGTACACTATGTTAGAAAATAGGCGGGTGTATAATAGAAACCAACCACCTGGCGGGTGAGAATGATCTGCCTCCAATTAAGGAAACAGCAAATAGGATAATAGTCTGTCTAGCTTTCTAATTACTCCTCCTCTATCGGTCCGGGAATCAAAGTTTTCTTGTCGGAAATCTTTATTCCGTAAGCAATATTGCGAACTTTACCCTCCTCAGGAATCAGGATGCCTATCGCTGCGAGGTGCTGTACATCACGAACTGCGGTATCTGGAGAAACCTTGGCGAGTTTTGCCCAGCGCTTGGCAGTAAGTTTACCCTTGTTACCGTCCAGGAAGATGTTGAGAACAGTGCGTTGACGCTCGTTGATATCAGCTTGGGAGTGGTTCTGCCAAAAGACGGCTTTGTCCAGAATGGAAGACAGCATCTCTTCTGCCCCCTTGATTGCCCGCAGCATACAATCCAGGTACCACTCAATCCAGGCACTGATGTCAGTTGTGCCTTTCTGGCAACGCTCTAGCATGTCGTAATACTTGTTCTTCTCCTGTCCTATCTGGCGGGACATACTGAAGTATCGCAGCGTCGAGTTGTCAGCCTGGCTCAGCGCCATGTCTGCAATGGCCCTGCCGATACGACCGTTGCCATCGTCAAAGGGGTGGATACAGACGAACCAGAAGTGAGCAATGGCTGATTTGACGTAATCTCTGGGGGTAGAAGGGTCATTGAACCATTTTAGAAATATGTTCATTTCTTCCGGAACTCTCTCCGGTGCGGGAGCGTGGTAATATACCTTTTCCCTTCCCAGAGCACCAGAAATGACGTTCATTTCATCTCCGCGGTATTTCCCCACGTTGATTTCCTCGTAACCGTTCCTGCCATTCGGGAAAAGAGCGCAATGCCATCCGAATAGCCGGTCATCGGTGAGAGGCTTGTCGTAACCTTGGACAGCATCCATCATCATTTGCACGATTCCCTCTACGTAATGGCCGTAAGGGACCTCACCTGTAATTTGGACACCCATCCTCCTGGCTATGGAAGAACGTACCTGGTCTGGATTCAGCAACAGGCCTTCAATCTCTGAGGACGCGACGATATCATGCGTGTAAGCTTCCACTGCTGCACGCTCCTTTACGTAGAAACCAATGGAGGACAGTATCCCCTCCAGATAACCGGTGGCTTTATTTACGGCAGCAAGTTTGGGATCTATACGGCTCCGGTCCCAATTGAAATGCGGCCAAGTGTCTGTCTGATGAATATACATCGTGCTTAATTTTTCTGCGAATATAACACTTTGCGGCTAATAACCCGCAGATTTTGCGGATTATTAGCCGCAAATGTGATCGAAACCGTTCACAAGGACGTGTCTTTTCATTATGCCTTTTCTACAGGCGCCTGGATGATGGTGAGCCACTTGTCGGCATCCTCTTGATTCCAGATACCGTCGATGTAAACGGCGCGGGGAGCAGCAACAATCCTGTATCCGCCGTGTTCGATGGTGTAGCATTAGCCAGGTTCCGGGCAGAAAGGCAGATAGTCGTAACCTCGCCCCCGGCCTGACACGATTTTGTTCCGAATAAACGTTTTAAGTTACACCAAATGGGTTTTTAGAGGCGTTTGGTTCCGCGAAAACGTTTTAGGTAAAACAAAGTGTGCACTATGTGAGAAAATAGGCGGG
>OCHN01002488.1_pt1 | contig 11766 bp, 10 predicted proteins | sample 1538911 | NCBI WGS metagenome assembly OCHN01 (sample SAMN04571736, study PRJEB22368) | human gut metagenome | biome: human gut; material: stool | host: Homo sapiens | place: Luxembourg | collected 2013-01-11 | reverse complement strand
TCACCTGGGCCTGCCGGCACAGCTCGATGGCGGGCGCAATCTGCGGTACCGGTTCGCCGAACCACACAATGAAGGGTCGGAGCTGGCTTCCGTCGGGTGCCAGATCGCCTATGTGCACGTCGGGATGCCCGGCCGACAGGGTGCTTATCTGGCTTGGGTCGTTGGGTGCCAGGCTGCTGGTCACCTTCATCAGTTCGCCATGCAGATGCAGCACATGCGTGCTTCCTGCCTGCTCGTGCAGGTTGTCGATGTTCTGGGTGATGACATCCACCTGATGCCCTTTGCGCTCCAGTTCCGCCACCAGCCGGTGGCCCTCGCAAGGCTTGGCAGCCAGCAGTTCGCGCCGGCGCGCGTTGTAGAAGTCGGTCACCAGTTTGGGGTCACGTGCCCATCCCTCTGGAGTGGCCACATCTTCCACGTTATAGTTGTTCCACAGTCCGTCGCTGTCACGGAAGGTGCTGAGTCCGCTTTCTGCGCTCATGCCTGCGCCTGTCAGTACCACTATTCTCATCTTTTCCTCCTTTGCCTCTAACTCTCTTGCAAAAATAAGAAAAAAAGAAACGTGCAAAGCCGTGAGTTGGGGAAAATATTGTAATTTTGCGCCACTATTAAACATTATATATAGGATAAGCATATGAATAAAATCAGTTATGCACTGGGTCTCGGCATTGCCCACCAGCTGAAGAGCATGGGCATCGAGGACTTCTCTGTGGAGGATTTCAGCCAGAGCGTGAGCGATGTGCTGGCCGATAAGACACCAGCCATGACTAATCGTGAGGCTCAGGAACTGCTCAACGATTACTTCCAGAAGAAGCAGAAGGAAGAGGCCGAGAAGGCCATCGCCGAGGGTAAAGTGTTCCTGGAGGCCAACGGCAAGCGTGAAGGCGTGACCACCACCAAGAGTGGTCTGCAGTATGAGGTGCTCACTCCCGGTAAGGGCGAGCGCAGTCCCAAGGCCACCGACACGGTGGTGTGCCACTATGAGGGAAGGCTTGTGTCGGGCAAGGTGTTCGACAGCTCCTATGAGCGCAACCAGCCTGCCGAGTTTGGACTGAACCAAGTGATACCCGGATGGACCGAAGGTCTCCAGCTCATGAGCGAGGGTGCCAAGTTCCGTTTCTACATCCCCTATCTGCTTGGTTACGGCGAGCAGGGTGCAGGCCCATCCATTCCTCCCTACAGCACACTGGTGTTTGACGTGGAGCTCATCAGCGTGAAATAAGACGGGAAACAAACAGATATACAAACATAACAAACATACAAAATGAAGAAGATTGCTATTCTGGCCGTAGCTGGTATCGCTGCTGCCATGGCTTCTTGCGGCAACGGTACGCCCAAGGCCAACCTGAAGTCAGACATCGACACACTGAGCTACACCGTAGGTATGGCCCAGAGCCGTGGACTCAAGGAGTATCTGCAGACGCGCATGAACGTTGACACTACATTCATCGACGAGTTTATCAAGGGTGTGAACGACGGTGCCAACGCAGGTGATGACAAGAAGAAGGCTGCTTACTTTGCAGGTCTGCAGATTGGCCAGCAGGTGAGCCAGCAGATGCTGAAGGGCATCAACTATGAGGTGTTCGGTGAGGACAGCACACAGACAGTGAGCCTGAACAACCTCCTGGCAGGCTTCGTGGCCGGTACCACTGGCGAGAACCAGCTGTGGAACGTGGATTCTGCTGCCGTTATGGCTGAGTCTATGATGACTACCATCAAGGACAACCAGATGATGCAGAAGTATGGCGACTACAAGAAGGAGTGCGAGGAGTTCATGGCCAAGATAGCCAAGAAGGACGGCATCAAGTCTCTGGGCGACGGTATATACTATGAGGTAATCACAGAGGGAACCGGTGAGGTGCCCAGCGCAGACGACCGCGTGAAGGTGGATTACGAGGGTACTCTCATCAACGACACTGTGTTCGACAGCAGCTACAAGCGTGGTGAGCCCACCGTATTCATGTGCAAGCAGGTGATTCCCGGCTGGACAAAGGCTCTGACACACATGCCTGTGGGTTCTACATGGAAGGTGTATATTCCTCAGGAAGAGGCTTACAAGGGCCAGGATCGCGGTCTCATCAAGCCTTTCTCTGCCCTGGTATTCAAGATTGAGCTGCACAGCATCGAGAAGTAATCACGGCTCGAATTGACTTTCAGCGATGAAAAAGACTAAGATAGTATTGCTGGCGCTGGTGGCCCTGCTCTGTGTGGGTGCCACCGCAGCCAACAAGAAAAGCCAGCGCAAGGGCAAGAAAGCCGCCAAGGAGCAGGTGGAGAAGGTGGATACAGTGTGTATCGATACCTTCAGCTATCTGTACGGAATGGCCAACAGCAACGGTCTGATGGGTTATCTGGCACAGCGCATGGGTGTAGATACTGCTTACGTCACCGATTTCCTCAAGGGTTTCCAGCAGAAGGAACTCACTGAGGCCGACAAGCGAGAGAAGGCTCGTCTGGCTGGTGTGGAGATTCGCGAGCAGGTGGAGACGCAAGTGTGGGCCAACGCAAATCGTCAGATTGACGACAGCGTGGAGGTGCTCAACCATGAGCAGTTCCTCAAGGGCTTCCAGAACGGCATTTTCACTACCGACACACGCTACTCTATGGACAGCGCCCAGGCGGTGGTGCAGAAGCAGATGGCCTATTACCACAAGGTGAAGATGGAGAAGAAGTATGGTGCCAACCGCCTGGCAGGCGAGGAATTCCTGCGTCTGAACGCCAAGAAAGACAGCGTGAAGACCACTCCCAGCGGCCTCCAGTACAAGGTGATCACCATGGGTACGGGCGAGAAACCGCAGTCCACCGACCGCGTGAAGGTGGATTATGAGGGTCGCCTCATTGATGGCACAGTCTTCGATAGCAGTTACAAGCGCGGAAAGGCAGCCACATTCCCTGTCAACCAGGTGATTCCTGGATGGACCGAGGTGCTCTGCCTGATGCCTGTAGGCAGCAAGTGGGAGGTGTATATCCCCCAGGAGTTGGGCTACAAAGACCGTGAGCAGCAGAAGATTCCCCCCCCCTTCTCCTGCCTCGTGTTTACCGTTGAATTGCACGAGATAGTGAAGTAAAAGACACTCTGAGACAAACAAAAAGACACCAGAAACCGCTCTGGTGTCTTTTTTTATGCCTATTTGGTAGGCCGACACAAATAAATGATGTAAATTTGCTACGAATCTGAAACATCGTTTATAAAGTATATATGGAAAAGATAGATAGTCTTGACAAAAAGATTCTGGGCATCATCTCGGCCAATGCCAGACTGCCTTTCAAGGATGTGGCAGCAGAATGCGGAGTGAGCAGGGCTGCCATCCACCAGCGAGTACAGCGCCTTATCGACATGGGCGTAATCGTTGGCTCGGGCTTCCATGTGAACCCTGTGAGCCTGGGTTACAACACTTGCACCTACGTGGGAATCACCCTCGAGCGCGGTTCCATGTATAAGAAAGTGGTGTCGGAGTTCCAGAAAATCCCCGAGATAGTGGAGTGCCATTTCACCACCGGCCCATACACCATGCTCATCAAGCTGTATGCACGGGACAATGCACACCTCATGGAGCTGCTCAACGACTGCCTGCAGGAGATACCTGGAGTGATAGCTACCGAGACACTCATCTCGCTCAAACAGAGCATACGCAAGGAAGTGCCCATCGGACAACAGCAGCAGGAAACCATTCCCACAGTCAGTCCCGACGAGTAAGATGGTACAGGCAGGTCAGGCACAGCGCCCTGTGATAGGTATCACGGGCAACTTCGGCGACAAGGGCTGCGAGTTGGCACAGGCCTACTACCAGTCTGTGTTGCAGGCGGGTGGCATTCCTCTGGTCATCCCACCCTATGAGGTGGAGGCCGGCAAGGGCGAGGATCATACGCCTCTCTTTGCTGACCCTGTGGAGGAAACCCTCTCGCGTACCCTTGACAGCGTGGATGCTCTGTTGCTTTCAGGCGGTGGTGACCTCAATCCGCTGCTTCTGGGCGAACAACCCATACCAGCTCTGCACGGCATTTGCGCCGAAAGGGATGCTCAGGAGATGTGGCTCGTGAAGCATCTGCAGGGGCATCCAAGTGCTCTCGGCGGCACTGGGCGGGCACAATTTCCAGGATATCTATACACAGCGCGACGGCCGGCCCACGCTGAAGCACAGTCAGGATATGCGCCGTGACGGAGCTTCACATACGGTGAGCATTGAGCCGGACAGCCTGCTGCACAGCATCGTGCAGACTGGCACGCTGGTCGTCAATTCGTTCCATCATCAGGCAGTGAGCGAGCCTGGTGACTTGCTCAAGGCCGTTGCCCACTCCTCAGATGGCATCATCGAGGCAGTGGAGAGTACGGAGTTCAAGCCCATCCTGGGTGTCCAGTGGCATCCCGAAGCCTTCTTCGCCCGCCAGGGTGAGACGGCTATGCACGCTCTCTTTGAGTGGCTCGTGCAGGAAGCCACCCTCTTCCGCCAGGCCAAGAAGATACATGCCGGCACCATCACACTGGACAGCCATTGCGATACACCCATGTTCTTCGGGGACAGTCAGGACGATGTAAACCACATGTTCACCACGCGCACCAGTCGTGTGCTGGTCGATTTGCCCAAGATGACAGACGGCCGTCTGGATGCCTCCATCATGGTGGCTTATATCCCACAGGGAGAGCGCACCGACGAGGGAAACAGCCAGGCTTTGGCATTGACAAAGAAGAAGTTGGGGCAGATACAGGCTCTCACCGACACATATCCCCACCTGGTACAGCTGGCCAGCACGCCTGATGACATCGCCTGGCTCAAAGCGAGGGGTATCAAAGCCATCATGCGCGGCATTGAAAACGGATATGCCATCGGTCACGACCTGGCTCTTCTCGACTATTTCCGCAGCCTCGGGGTCGTGTATATGACGCTTTGCCACAACGGGGACAATGATATCTGCGACTCGGCACGCGGCAATGCAGAGCATGGCGGGCTGAGTGCCTTCGGGCGCGAGGTGGTTGGCAGGATGAACGCATTGGGTATGATGGTGGATATGAGCCATGCAGCAGAGTCGTCCTTCTATGATGCACTTGGGCTGAGTACCGCCCCAATCGTGTGCAGCCACAGCAGCAGTCGGGCGTTGTGCAACCATCCGCGCAACCTCACAGACGACCAGATGAAGGCATTGGCCGCCAAGGGAGGAGTGGCACAAGTCACTCTCTATCACGGTTTTCTCCGCCAGGAAGGCGAAGCCACCATACTGGATGCGCTCGAGCATCTGCATCACATGGTGAGCGTGATGGGTCCCGAGCATGTGGGCATAGGCACGGATTTTGATGGAGACGGTGGTGTGAGGGGCCTCAAAGATGCCTCCGAGCTCATTGGCTTCACGCGCGAACTTCTTCGCCAGCGCTATTCCGAGCAGGATCTGCAAGGCATCTGGGGAGGGAACTTCCTGCGTGTAATGCGCCAGGTGCAGGCTTCGGCCACCCTCTGAACAGTTTGCCCATCTGTCTTCAAACGGCAGAAAAGGGCCTGGGAGTGGGTTTCGGCTTCTCTCGCACGCGTATGACACATGTCTCGCGCGCGTATAATATATATAAGGTATAAAGATAAAGTTTCAATCAAATATGAGATGTAAATCCTTCTTAGCACTCTCTGCGCTGACCTTCAGCTTCGCAGCAGCCATGTGTTCCTGCGGTGGGCATTCGGGCAAGAGTGGTAAGGGAGCCGATACCATAGCGCTGGCTCCCTGTCCTGAATTCCAGGCCGATAGCGCTATGAACCATATACGCACGCAGTGCAACTTCGGTGCGCGTGTCATGGGAACAGAGGCCGCACAGCAGTGCGGCGACTTCATAGTATCACGCTTCCGTGAATATGGAGCCACTGTGACAGAGCAGAAGTGCAGTGTCACCCTGTATGACGGCACCCAGGTGCCTGCCCGCAACATCATCGCAAGTATCAATCCCGACCAACTGGACCGCATCCTCTTCTGTGCCCACTGGGACAGCAGACCTTGGGCAGACCATGATCCCGACGAGGCCAACCGCCATACTCCTGTGCCTGCTGCCAATGACGGAGCCAGCGGAGTGGCTGTGCTGCTCGAACTGTGCCGCCTGCTCCAGCAGCAGCCAGTGACCAGAGGTATCGATTTCGTGTGCTTCGATGCCGAGGATGCCGGTACGCCCGAATGGGCAGAGGAGCCTGACGACGGACGCGATACGTGGTGCCTGGGTTCTGCCTACTGGGCACGACAGGCCGTGGAGAGCGGTTATAAGGCCCGTTATGGTGTTCTGCTCGATATGGTAGGCGGTCGCGGATGCACTTTCGCCCGCGAGCAAGTGAGCCTCCAGTACGCTCAACCCGTGGTGGACCTCATCTGGCACCTCGCCATACAGCTGGGCTACGGCCATTTCTTCCCGCTTACCGATGGCGGATGCCTCATTGACGACCATGTGAATGTCAACAGCATCGCCCGGGTTCCTTGCCTGGACATCGTTCCGTACTTCACTGATGGGCCCAGTAACTTCGGCCCGACATGGCACACGCTGCAGGATACACCAGAGAATATAGACCCCAACGTGCTCAAGGCCGTAGGGCAGACACTCACACAACTCATCTATAACGATAACGCAGAAGAATGACAATAAACGAGATTCAGGACGAAATCATTGAAGAGTTTGCCGACTTCGACGACTGGATGGACAGGTACCAACTGCTCATTGACCTGGGCAGCAGCCAGCCGAAGCTCGATGACAAGTACAAGACAGAGCAGAACCTGATAGACGGCTGCCAGAGCCGGGTGTGGCTGCAGGCCGATATGAAGGACGGGTTGCTGCACTTCCAGGCCGAGAGCGATGCGCTCATCGTCAAGGGCATAGTGGCCCTGTTGGTACGTGTGCTCTCTGATCACACTCCCGCAGAGATATTGGGTGCCGACCTCTACTTCATAGATCGCATCGGCCTGCGCGAACACTTGTCACCCACACGCAGCAACGGATTGCTGGCCATGCTCAAGCAGATGAAACTCTATGCCTTGGCTTTCCAGGCTAAAGCAGAGGGGCAGGCATGAGGATAGGCAATGTAGATTTGGAGGAGAAGCCGCTCCTGTTGGCTCCCATGGAGGATGTCACCGACATCGGATTCCGTCTCCTGTGCCGTCGCATGGGCGCTGCTATGGTCTATTCCGAGTTTGTGTCGAGCGATGCACTGGTGCGCATGGTCAACCGCAGCCTGGAGAAACTGGCAGTCTGTCCCGAAGAGCGCCCTGTGGCAATACAGATTTACGGCAAGGACTGTGAGGCAATGGCTCAGGCGGCACGTATTGTGGTGGAGCAGGCACATCCCGATGTGCTCGACATCAACTTCGGCTGTCCGGTGAAAAAGGTGGCTGGCAAGGGTGCCGGAAGCGGCATGTTGCGCGATGTGCCCCAGTTGCTGGCTGTCACGCGGGCTGTGGTGGATGCCGTGCCAGGTACTCCTGTCACCGTGAAGACCCGTTTGGGATGGGACGAGCAGTCGCTTTATCTGCCCGACGGAACGCCCTTCATCGTTGATTTGGCCTTGCGCCTGCAGGACTGCGGAGTGCAGGCGCTCACCTTGCATGGGCGTACCCGTGCCCAGATGTACACTGGTGAGGCCGACTGGACGCTTATAGGGCAGGTCAAGAACCATCCTGACATGCACATCCCGGTCATAGGCAACGGCGACATCACATCGGCTCAGGAGGCTCAGCAAGCCTTTGACCGCTATGGGGTGGATGCTGTGATGATAGGCCGGGCCACCTTTGGCCGTCCCTGGATATTCCATGAGATAGTTCACCCAGAGGCTCCCTACAGCCTTGATGACAAGATAGATGTGCTCAAGCAGCAGGCTACCGAGTCGGTGGAGCGCATAGGCGAGTATCGTGGCATACTGCATGTACGCCGACATCTGGCTGCTACGCCTATCTTCAAGGGCATCCCCGATTTCCGGGAAACGCGCATCCGCATGCTCCGCGCCGACACTATAGAGAGCCTTTTTGCCGTCGTCGAGGAGACGCGCGAACTGCTTCATCGCCTGGGCCAACAGTAACCCCAGCCGTCAGAGGCTTCTTGCAGGTTGCAGGAAAGAGGTGTGAGGGACAAGAGACATCCTTCTAACAACAGCATCGGGGCGGATTTCGTATAATCGCGAAATCCGCCCCGATGTCTTGTCTATCCTTCTCCTGTCTCTTGTCCATCCGTTTCCTGGGCTTACCCGACAAACCTGGGGAGCCGTAGGATGAGGACAGACTGGAAGCGTTTCATCACTACACCCTTCCATAAGGGACAGGTGGCTGGGCTTTTCAAGAGACATTGCAGCAAGCGTATGCCCCTATTTCTCAAAGCCGACAAGGCAGACTTGCTGTATATGATTGCTGCTGGTTATCCAACAAATACCTATTAGAGCACAGGGAGAAACAGGCTCCTGATGCACTTGCAGTTAGTTTTCATGACGGGGAAAACATCCTTCGCCACCGTCCAACCCTGGGCTGGACGGTCATTGAATATATACTGCGTTGCAAAAGTATCCAAGCTTCATCAACCGTCCAGCCTAGGGTTGGACGGTGGCGGAGAGTCTCTCTCCCGTTATGTTGACAAACAGGAAGAGCATAAGGAGCCTTCTTCTCCTTATGCTCAATATATCTTCTCCTTATTCTCAACGGAGGTGAAACGAAGCGGGAAATTCTGTTTTAGCTGTTTGTGACTCGGTTGCCTGTCTTAAGTGATACCTCGTGAGAAGTGCCAGATCCAATTTGTGTTGCTTGCAAAAGTTTACCGGACTGCAATATAAAGCAGGCAGCCCGCCCGGGCTTTGTGTTCCGGGCGGGCTGCTTGAGTATCAATGCTTGCTTGATGCAGGCTTCTTGCTGAATATGGCATGAATGCGCTTCATGTCAAACTTGCTGGTTCGGTCGTAGAAGTAGATGCCGTTCTGCTCCTGCTCCACATCGGTCAGCTGGGTGTAGCAATAGCCCCACACATTTTCCGATATCTCCATGAGAGCATCTATCTGCCCTTCCAGTCGGGCGTAGAACTCTTCCAGCGAGTGAGGTGGTTCGCCGTAGCCCCATGACTTGTTCTGGTCATTGCCGGTCTGTGCATCCTGTCCCTTTACCCACTTGATGCCGCCAACCTCGTCGATCAAGTAGGGCATGTCGGGTTTGTCATAGGTGGGGAAGTCATACAGGTTATTGTCTGTGTGGCGGTTGAATCCCACGTTGCGCTGGGGGAAGGAGAGTGTATTGTTGGGTGTCTGGAACCATCTCTGTCCGTTGAAGACGATATCTTGCAGCTTCTTGGGATCCTGTTCATAGTTGTGTGTAGTCCAGATGTCTGTCTTCACATGTACACCTCCGCTCACGTCACAAACGGGTCGCGTGGGGTCGAGCGCCTTGGTGAGGTCATACACGTCAGACACGAAGCGGGGGAACTGCACGCGGTCGGGCCACCACTCCTCGTTCATTGGGGTCCAGGTGACAATGCTGGGGTGATTGCGGTCGCGGATGATTTCCTCGCTCCACTCAGTGATGAAGTTGCGTGCCACCTCGGGGTTGTTGGCATCCATGCCCCACGATGGAGCTTCGCCCCAAGTGATGTAGCCCAGCTTGTCGGCCCAGTAATGGAAGCGCTCCTCAAACACCTTCTGGTGCAGACGTGCGCCGTTGAAGCCTGCCTGCATCGAGAGTTCGATGTCGTGGCGAAGAGCCTCGTCGGAGGGAGCTGTCCAGATGCCGTCGGGGTAGAAGCCCTGGTCGAGCACCAGACGCTGGTAGAAGGGTTCGTTGTTGAGATACACCTTGTTGCCCTTCACATGTATCTTGCGCATGCCCACATAGCTGCTTACCTGGTCGATGCACTTGCCTGCCTCGTCCTTCACCTCGTAGCTGAGTGTATAGAGGAAGGGGTCGGCGGGACTCCACAGGCGTGCCTTCTTGACGGGCAGCACGATGGTGCTGTTGTTCTGTGCAGGCACTGTCTTGGTGGCCACCACCTTCTTGCCGTCGCTCATGGTGACGGTCAGGGTGGCTGCCCCTTCGCTGCAGAAGGTGGGGTGCACGATGACCTGGTTCTGGTCGATGTCTGTCAGCACCTGTGCCCTTTCCAGTCCGCAGGCATCCACCGGCTCCATCCACACGGTCTGCCAGATGCCTGTGCAGCGTGTGTACATGCACTCAAACTGTGTCATGCGCACGTTTTGCTTGCCGGCCGGTTGCAGGTTGGTGCGTGTGTCACTGTAGGCGTGTACCACCAGCGAGTGTGCCTTTCCGTCGGCCACAAAGCGTGTGATATCCACACCAAACGAGGTGCTGCCACCGAAGTGGCGTCCTGCCAGTTTGCCGTCGATGAAGATTTCCGAGTTGTAATATACAGCTCCGAAGTTCAGTCTCACGCGTTTGCTGCTCCATGCCTGAGGCATGGTGATGCTGCGCTGGTACCAGATGTGGTTGATGAAATCGGTGTAGCCCACACCCGACAACTTGCTCTCGGGGCAGAAGGGAACCGTAATTTTGTCGGCAAATCCCTGGCTCTGGTGCAGGTGTTTCTCCATGCCCGAACCCACGAAGTCGAATGTGTAGGTCCAGTCACCGTTGAGGTTGACCCAGTCCTGACGTTCAAACTGGGGACGGGGATACTCTGCCCTGGGGATAGCCAGCAGGGTAGCGGTCATGAGGAAAGCCACCATGAGGAGGAAGTTTCTTTTCATTGTTTGTCGTTTATGTATTATGTGAATGTATATACATTATATATATAGGCGCGCGGCAGCTCACTTCACCACCTTCACTCCCTTGGGAGCCTTGACGGTGGATTTCACTGTGCCGTCGGCCTTGCGCTCGTGTCGGATGCTTATCTGCCCCATGGGAGTGGGGAAGGTGCCCTCTGCCCAGTCCAGTCTGCCCAGATGCGGGGTGATGCGCACTTTCTTGCAGCCAGGCTCCAGTACCTCTACGCCCAGCACGTGAGTGCTCATCCAGGAGGTGGGTCCGCTGGCCCAACCGTGGCAGAAACTGTGGCGGAACCCGGGGTAGCAGTAGGCACCGAAGTCGCCGTGGATATCCTTCTTGCCCTCGGGTACGAAGTCGTCAATGCGTCCGGCGTTCTTTGTCCACTCCAGGTCAAAGTCCTCCCAGAAGGTGGTAGCTCCCATGTCGAGCATTCCGCCCCAGTATTGGCTGATGATGTCCATGGCCTCCTCGTAGCGTCCGTCCATTGCCAGTGCCTCCAGCATGTAGTATCCGTAGAAGGTGGAGAAGCCCTTGGGGCCGCCTACTGCCACGTAGTCGCGGCAGGCCTGGTCGGGTTTCATTATGCCTGCAATGGCCATCAGTGCGGCAGCCTGCTTCAGTCCGTTGGGGTTCACGGCCTTCTTGCGCAGCCTGGCCTCCACCTCGCGGCACTTCTGTGCGTGTGCTTCATCGCCCAGCAGGGTGCTCATCTTGGCGGCATCCTGCATGGCCCACACCAGCAGTGCATGGTAGCCTGCATCCACGCCTTCGCGGTTGGGGCTGCTGGGCCAGTCGAGGAAGTGTGCGCCCATGGCGTCGTTGCCGTTCTGGTCTATGCACTTGTCTATCTGGTCGATGAGCCCCAGTATGTAGTCGCGATGCTTCTCGAGGAACTCCTTGTGCCCGAATCTCATGTACCAGTCATGCTGTATGATGAGGTACCACAGCGAGTAGGCGCTCATGCCGTTTATCCATGCGGGCAGCGGGTATTGCTGGCACGCGAGGTCCATGCTGGCATAGAAACTCTCGTCGTCACCGAATACGTTGCTGATGGTAGTGGTC
>OCHN01002484.1_pt1 | contig 11790 bp, 10 predicted proteins | sample 1538911 | NCBI WGS metagenome assembly OCHN01 (sample SAMN04571736, study PRJEB22368) | human gut metagenome | biome: human gut; material: stool | host: Homo sapiens | place: Luxembourg | collected 2013-01-11 | reverse complement strand
ATAAAAAATAAATTACTAAAAATAAAACTTTTTATAAAAAATATATTGACAAATATGCTTTAGCATGGTAATATATAACCATCAAAAGAAAACACCAATTACTACATAACCAATTCCTAGATATTGAGAAGAGAAATCTATTTAGGAAGTTGGCTACAAGGTACAAACGATAGTTATCATTTTTCCTTAAGTGTATGGAGAGTATATAATAGGAATAAATCATAATTAGAGAAGTACTAAGGATAAAGTAAAAGGTGGAATCGTGAAATATTGATAAGGAGGTAACGTCCATTGGAAATAACAGAGACAACAAATTATCAGTATGAGAGTGGTAAGGCATAGTTCCCTAAGAAAGACCTGATTTCCATTAGGAAATTTTCAGAAATTCCAAAATAAGATTTTAAAAATAAAAATCAGGTAAAATATCAAAAATGTCCTCATATTGAATCATTACCACAAAAGATGATAAAAAGGTTTCAAGATATATGTAAAGAAATATATTTTGAAAAAACAGAGTATTTATATATCCTTCAAAGGTATGAAATCAAGAAAAACAAAGATAGAGTAAAAAATAAAAAGTCGGTTTTAATCAGTTGGTATCTATAGATATTTATATACTTATAATCGAAAATATTTGTTTTGATTTCCTGAGAACTTCATATCAAGAAAAAATATATAAAGAAATGTTTTGAAAACAAATGCTCGGGATATTTGAAAGAAGCTTTTTATTATCAATATAGATGATATGAACTTTCAGCAATATTATTTTAACTTTCTAAGAATAAAAAGTAAGGATGTAAAGAAATCCAATCTATATTCTAAGAAAAGAAAATAAAAGTTGTAAAATGGGGAATAAAGAGAGAAACCGGAAAAGATATTTCATTTGATAATTGAATATAGTAAAATAAAATTAAGAGGAACTAAATAACCAATTATCATTCCAGATTTTTTATAAAAACAGGTATTAGTGTTAAATTAAAAATAACAATACAAATAATAAAAAAGAGAGGAATTATTAAAATTGAATAACGCAGAACATCATTAGGGCAACCGTTGTATCTGAAAAAAGTTGAAGGTATGGCGGTTGTCCTTGTGTGCGCAGAAAAATAAAATTTTCAGAATACATTAAGGAGACGGAAAGACGAGGAAAAATAAAATGGGATATACAGTAATTGAGGACACAATTCTTTATGAAGACAAGGATTTACTGATTTGTCATAAACCAGCGGGCATGCCGGTGCAGAGCAGACAGGTTGGAAGTCAGGATATGGAGCATGCCCTGCTCGGATATCTGGCGAGAAAAAAAGAGCCGCTGTATCTTGCGGTGATTCATCGGTTGGACCAGCCGGTTGAGGGAATCCTTGTTTTTGCAAAGAATAAAAAATCAGCGGCGGGATTGAATAAACAAATGCAGGACGGAAAGATGGATAAGTATTATCTGGCTGTGACATCTAAGATACCGGAAAAAAAGAGTGGCAGATTAGAAGACTGGATGATAAAAGATGTAAAAAAGAATACGTCGAGAATTGCAAAAGAATTTGAGGCAGGAAAGAAGAAGGCAGTACTGGAGTATCAGGTGTTAAAAGAAAAAGATGAAATGGCATTGGTGGAGATCCATCTGTTTACCGGACGGCATCATCAAATTCGTGTTCAGACCGCTAATGCAGGATTTCCACTTTATGGAGATACCAAGTACAACCCGGAATTTGTCGGAACAAAGGAATGGGTGCAGATTGCGCTCTGTGCGTATAAGTTAAATTTTGCGCATCCGATTACGAAAAAACAGATGAAGTTTGAACTTCCAACACCGGAGCATTTTCCGGTAGCTTGACAGCATGAAATAAATAAAAATACGCGATTTTGCTTAATTACACGTTGAACCTGGCTGCTTTAGTGCATTTCTTCACAAATTTATCACAAAATACCTATAGACACAAAAACTGTTTCGTGTATAATGAAAACGTGGTTGGGATACAAACTGGTTGATAACTCACTCATATAAACAGGAGTTATCGGCTGAGAAAATAGTGTAGTGAGAAGAATAGAAACACCTGGAGAAAAAAGCGGAGGAAAAAGTGTATGAAAAGAGCAGTTGCAGTTTTATTATGTGCAGTGCTTGCAACAGGAAGTATAACTTCCTGCCAGAGCAAGAAAAGTGAAACAGCGGCAAGTTCTAGTGTGAAAGAAGAAAAAGAGACAAAGACAGACAAGGATAACGAGAACGAAAAAGACGATACATCAAAAAATGACTCAAAAGGTGCAGAGAATACGGAAAATCAAGAGAATGTATCAACCGATATCAAAACAGATACAAAATCAGAAGGTGACGAGTCAGAAAATACAGATGCCGAGAACGATGATATGAAGGATGATTTGACCATGCAAAAGCTTCGTGAAAATGGAAGCTCGATTGATTATACTTCTTTAGAAGAAATTAATTTAGAGGCCGGAAGTCATATTGCAGTGGTAGTAAAGAGCACAAAGAACGGTTTCTGGACTTCGGTTAAGCGCGGTATGGACGCAGCAGTGGCTGATTTAAATGAAAAACTGGGTTATAAAGGTGATGACAAAGTAAAGCTGACCTTTGAAGGACCGTCAGATGAAACAGATGTAGAGGATCAGATTAACATTATTGATGCTGTGCTTGGTGAAAATCCGGATGTATTATGCCTTTCTGCAATTGACATGGATTCCTGTCAGGCTCAGCTTGAAGCAGCAGAAGAAAATGGAATTCCGGTGATTGTATTAGATTCTGGAGTGAAAACCGGAAATGTCAATGCAACCTGCGTTGTGGATAACTATCAGGCAGGAGTACAAGCTGCTGTAAAGCTTGCAGATACAATCGGCGGAAGTGGGAAAATAGCTGTGATGACGCATGTGGAAAGTGCTCAGAACTGTCAGGAAAGAGAGCAGGGCTTTACTGAAACAATTGCAGAAAAATATCCGGATATCGAGATTGTAAATATTTCCCATCAAAATGAAGAAACTTCTGTCAGCGAGATGGCAGAAAGTGTGTTAAAATTGTTCCCGGATGTAAAAGGCTATTTCTGTACCAATGAAAATGTGTCAGGGGATGTGCTGGATGCAATCTCTGCATCCGGAAAAGAAGTGGCAGTTGTCGGAATCGATGCGGGAAAGAAACAAAAAGATGCCATTAAGTCTGGAAAAGAAGTCGGAGTGCTGGTACAAAATGCTTATGGAATGGGCTATGCAACTGTTGTAGCAGCAGCAAGAGCAGTGCTTGGAATGGAAAATGATGAAAGTATTAATCCTGGAATGGAATGGATTGATTCAGAAAATATTTCCGATGAGCGGTATGCTAATTATTTGTATGATTAAAAATTGAACGCAGATAAGCATTCCCCTGCTTCAAGTGCGCAGAGCACTAAGCGGCGGGTGAGGGGGATGCTTCTGTCAGTGAGAGTTGAAAGCTCCCACTGACAGATCGCAAAGCGACTGCGTTCATGAGCAAGTAGCGAAGCGGATTGCGAATGTCCGCTTTACAATCGAAATGTAAAGATAAAAAAATAGAGTAAAAAAATCGCCTTGTATTTTTGAATAAATACAGGGCGATTTTTTTGTGCTAAAGTACTACATTTATAATAAGAAGAAACACCTTCATTTTTTGAATGGAAATTGGCAAAATATACAAAAAAATACAGAAATAGGTGGGTAGTATGACGTGAATTTTCTTGCGTGTTGTGCTTATTCTAAAATAATGATGTAAAATGTGTATTTGTACGTTAAAATATTGACAAAATGCATAAAGCATAGTAATATTTAAAATATGTGAAGGTGGTGATACTGTGATAGAAGGAACAATCAAAGAAATCAGGGATGCAGAGAAAAAAGCAGATGAAATGGTGCAGGAAGCCAAACGTCAGAGCTTAAAAATATCCCAGGAAGCAGATGAAGCTTCCAAAAAACTGTATGCGGACATGGTTTCTGAAGCACAGCAGAAGGCGGAAAAATTGCGTGAATCTGCAGAAAACTCCGAAAAGCAACGAACAGACGAAGCTTTAAAACAGACGGAGAAAGAAATTGAAAGCATGAAAGCTGCGGCAATAGGCCGCAAGAATGAAGCGGTTGATTTGATTATTTCCGAATTAATCTGAGTGCAAAATGCACCGGAAGAAGCGGTAGAAATAAAAAATATCCGCTTAAAGTTTAACAAAACAAAAAAGGAGGGATGCGAACATGGCAGTATTGCAGATGCAGCGAGTTAGTATCTGCGCACTGAAAAAGGACCGGAAATCTATCCTTGAGAGACTGCAGTCCATGGGAGTAATGGAAGTCAGTCAGGTGCTTGAGGACGAAAGTGGTTTTGAGAAGCAGGATACGCAGGGAACAAGAATTCTCTTTGAAAAGAAAGCGTCATCTGCAGACCAGGCACTTGAGATTCTTCAGGAATATGCACCGGAAAAAACTTCCTTTTTGTCCAGTCTTGAGGGCAAGGCACTAATTGAAAAAGAAAAATACGCAGAGAGTATTTCAAAAAAAGAAGACATCATGAATGTGGTATCTGATTTGGTTGGCTGGCAGAAAGAAATCGCAGAATGTCGTGCAAATATTCAGAAAACAGAAAATCAGATAGAAGCCTTAAGTCCATGGCTTAGTCTGGATGTACCGATGAATTTTGAAGGTACCGGCAGCGTAAAAGCTCTGATTGGAAGTTTTTCAAGTGTTATGACGCTGGAAGAAATTTATACACTGACAGCAGAACATGCACCGGATGTCGAAGGTGTAGATGTTACGATTCTTTCCTCAGACAGAGACAGTACTTATGTAGTAGTACTTTGTCTGAAAGAGCAGGCAGAACTGGTTGAAAACGCATTGAGACAGGGTGGATTTGCAAGACCGTCTCAGCTGTGTGATGAAATTCCAAAAGTAGAACAGGAAAATCTGACTGCTGAAATTGGACTTTTGGAAAAACAGATTGAAGTTTGTCAGAATCATATCAAAGAATGTGCAGATAAGCGTGCACAGTTGCGTGTGATTTCCGATTATTTCCGTACAAGAGCACAGAAATATGAAGTATTAGGCACAATTCCGCAGTCTGAAAAGACATTTTTAATCAGCGGATATGTACCGAAAAAAGCAGCAAACGCAGTAAAAAAAGCGATGGAAGAGAACTATGATTTAGTTGTCGAAATTGAAGAAATCAAAGAAGAGGAAGAAGCACCTGTTGTGCTTTCCAACAATGGATTTTCTGAATCCGTAGAAGGTGTTCTGGAATCTTATGGTCTCCCGAAAAAAGGAGAAGTAGACCCGACATTTATTATGTCATTTTTCTATGTATTCTTCTTCGGTCTGATGCTTTCCGATGCGGCTTATGGTCTGGTTATTTTCCTGGCCTGTTTCATCGCAATCAAAAAATTCCCGCGCATGGAGCGTGGAATGTATAAGTCATTGAAAATGTTTATGTATTGTGGACTTTCCACTTTAGTATGGGGTGTCCTGTTTGGCGGATACTTTGGTGATGCCATTGACGTGGTTGCAAGAACATTCTTCCACGTAGATGTGCCGTCAACGGGATTGATTAAGGCAGTATGGTTTGTTCCTCTTAACGACCCGATGCGCCTTTTAATGTACTCCATGCTGTTTGGTGTGATTCACCTGTTTATGGGACTTGGAATTAAAGGATATATGTTAGCAAAAGAAAAACAATATATGGATTTCTTCTGTGATGTTATTATCTGGTATGTGTTCTTAATCGGTTTGATTTTAATGCTGCTTCCAAGTTCAATCTTTGCTTCTATCTCACAGATTCCGGCAGGAACATTCCCACCGGCAGTTTCTGTGACAGGTAAAGTAATGGCAATCGCAGGTGCAGTCGGTCTGCTTCTGATGTCTGGACGTGCAAATAAAAATGTTGCACTTCGTCTGGCACTTGGAGCTTATGATATTTATAACGTAACAGGATGGTTAAGTGATGTACTTTCTTATTCCCGTCTGTTAGCTCTTGGTCTTGCGACAGGAGTTATCGCATCGGTTGTAAACCAGATGGGAAGTATGTTAGGAGATGGAATTCTTGGTGCAATCGGATTTATTGTTGTATTTATCGTTGGTCACACATTAAATCTGGCAATTAACCTGTTAGGTGCTTATGTGCATACAAACCGTTTGCAGTTTGTAGAATTCTTCGGAAAATTTTACGAGGGTGGCGGAAAGCCATTTAACCCATTTAAATTAACTACGAAATACGTGGATGTTAAGGAGGAAACTTATTTATGAGTCAGTTAGGAATTGTTTATGCATTACTTGGTGCAGCAGTAGCAGTATTTTTAGCAGGTGCAGGTTCAGCAATCGGTGTAGGTATTGCAGGACAGGCAGCTTCAGGAGTTGTATCAGAAGACCCAAGCAAATTTGCGAAAGTTCTGATTATGCAGCTTCTTCCGGGTACACAGGGTATTTATGGTCTGTTAGTTGGATTTATTACACTTTCTAAAATCGGTTTATTAGGTGGCGGAATGTTAGATTTAACACCTCAGCAGGGTCTTTTAGTACTTGCAGCATGCCTTCCGATTGGTATTGTAGGTCTGATTTCCGGTAAATATCAGGGAATGACTTCAGCAGCAGCAATCGGTATTGTAGCAAAGAAACCGGAACAGTTTGGTAAAGCAATGCTTTTCCCTGCAATGGTTGAAACTTATGCAATCCTTGCTCTTCTGATTTCTATTCTTTCAGTAACAAACCTGTCCTTCTAATTTTACAGGACTTATAGGGTGAAAAATAGAAACAGGAAAGAAAAAGAGCAAAGGAGAGCGCAGGGATGACTGGATTAGAAAAAATGAAAAGCCAGATTCTGAACGAAGCAGAGCTAAGTGCAAAGAAAATTTTGGATGAAGCGAAGCAGGATGCAGAAAAAGTAATGCAGACAGCAAAAGAAAATGCTGAGGCAGAATGTGGGCGTATCTCCAAAAAATCAGAGGCGGAACTCGAAGCGGTAAAAGAAAGAGCAGCATCTTCCCGTGACCTGCAGAAAAGAAAAGCAATTCTTCAGGCAAAACAGGAAGTGATTGCAAAGATTCTCGATGACGTTTATGAAGCACTGTTGGTGTTAGATGATAAATCTTATTTTGAATTTATCCGCAAAATGCTGAAAAAATTCGTTCTGCCACAGGAGGGAAGCATCTGCTTCTCTTCCAATGATTTAAAGAGAATGCCGGAAAATTTTGAAAGCGAAATTAGGGACATTGCAGCCAAAAAAGGCGGAAAACTGACTCTGTTAAAAGAGGGAAATGATAATATCCGCGGCGGTTTTGTTCTTTTATATGGAGGAATCGAAGAAAACTGTACCTTTAAGGCAATGTTCGATTCCAAGAAAGGTGAACTTTCCGATAAAGTTCATGTATTATTATTTTCATAAGCGATAACCGCAAAAAGGAGGAACTTGTTTTGATTGATACAAAATACACTTATGCGGTTGCGCGAATCCGTGCGTTAGAGACATCTTTATTAAATTCAGCGGTGATTGAACAGCTGATGGCATGCCAGACAGATGTGCAGTGCCTGCAGTTGCTTCAGGAAAAAGGCTGGGGAGATGCCGATACACCGGAAAATGCAGAGGCGATATTAAGCAGGGAGCAGGAAAAAATCTGGGAGACAATCCGTGATTTAGGGGTGGATATGTCAGTATTTGATGTATTGTCTTATCCGAATCTGTTTCACAATTTAAAAGCTGCAATTAAAGATGCGTGTACATCTGAAAGTGGAAAGCATTTAAATATTTATTATGAAGATACTTCCATCAGTCCGGATGAGATGCTTGAGATTGTAAGAAGCAAAGATTTTTCCAGACTTCCAAAGATAATGTCGGAAGCGGCAAAAGAAGCTTATGAGGCACTGCTTCATACCAGAGACGGGCAGCTTTGTGATATCATCATAGACAAGGCACAGCTCGAAGCTGTTTATCAGGCAGGAAAAGAGGCAAAGGACAGCATTATTAAAGAGTATGCTGAATCGACAGTTGCCATTGCCGATATTAAGATTGCCGTGCGTGCACAGAAAACCGCAAAATCTATGGAATTTATGAAGCGTGCGATGGCGGAATGTGAATCATTAAGTGTAACCCAGCTTGCAAAAGCAGCAGTCAGTGGAATGGATGCAATTGTAGAGTATCTTTCCCAGACAGAGTATGCAGAAGGTGGAAGAGCGATTGCAGAATCAGCTTCCGCATTTGAACGTTGGTGTGACAACCGAATGATGCAGACCATGCAGCCTCAGAAATATCAGTCGTTTTCGGTAGGTCCTTTGGTAGCTTATGTGCTGGCAAGGGAAAATGAAATAAAAACGGTACGAATCATTGTGTCCGGTAAGCGCAGCGGACTGTCGGATGATTCTATTCGGGAAAGGGTAAGGGAAATGTATGTATAAGATTGCGGTAGTAGGTGATTATGACAGCATTTTTGGCTTTGCGGCGCTGGGTCTTGACACGTTTCCGGTAACATCCCGAAAAGAGGCCGAAGAAAAATTAGAGACACTTGCAGCAAATGAATATGGAATTATTTATATTACAGAAGCGATGGCTGCAGAGTGTGAAAAAATAATCGAAAAATTTCAGGAGCAGCTTTTCCCTGCTGTTATCCGTATTCCGGGAGTTTCCGGTAATACAGGCGATGGTGTGGAAGGCGTGAAGAAATCCGTAGAGCAGGCTGTTGGCTCGGATATCCTTTTTGGAAGTGAAACGTGATGATTAACTTTATTAAAGTCACGATACGAATATTTTAGAAAGCAGGTGATTCGTTCCCATGAGCAAAGGTACGATTAAAAAAGTTGCAGGACCGCTGGTTATTGCAGAGGGAATGCGCGATGCAAATATGTACGACGTGGTTCGTGTAAGTAACCAGCGTCTGATTGGTGAAATCATCGAGATGCATGGTGATGAAGCCAGTGTTCAGGTTTACGAGGAGACATCAGGCCTCGGACCTGGAGAACCGGTAGAATCTACAGATGCACCTCTTTCCGTAGAACTTGGACCTGGTCTGATTACCAGTATTTATGATGGAATCCAGCGTCCGCTTGATGATATCATGAAAGTTTCCGGAACTAACTTAAAAAGAGGTGTTGAAGTTCCTTCTCTGAAAAGAGATATCAAATGGAACTTTGAACCAGTTGTAAAAGCAGGTGAAGAAGTAGAAGCCGGAGATATTCTCGGTACTGTTCAGGAAACAATTGTAGTAAATCATAAAATCATGGTTCCTTACGGAATCAAAGGTAAAGTAAAAGAAATTAAAGCCGGTGAATTTACAGTAGAAGAAGTGGTTGCTGTAATCGAAACCGAAAACGGAGAAAAAGAACTTACAATGATGCAGAAATGGCCGGTTCGTCGTGGACGTCCATATCTGAAAAAACTTCCTCCGGAAATGCCGCTTGTAACAGGACAGCGAGTTGTTGATACTTTCTTCCCAATTGCAAAAGGTGGTGTTGCCGCGGTTCCTGGACCATTCGGTAGTGGAAAAACCGTAATCCAGCATCAGCTTGCAAAATGGGCCGATGCAGATATCGTTGTCTACATCGGATGTGGAGAACGTGGAAATGAGATGACAGACGTATTAAACGAGTTTCCGGAACTGAAGGACCCGAAAACAGGTCAGTCTTTGATGGAAAGAACCGTTCTGATTGCAAATACTTCCGATATGCCGGTTGCAGCCCGAGAAGCTTCTATTTATACCGGTATTACAATTGCAGAATATTTCCGTGATATGGGATATTCCGTAGCGCTGATGGCAGACTCTACCTCACGTTGGGCAGAGGCACTTCGTGAAATGTCAGGACGTCTGGAGGAAATGCCAGGTGAAGAAGGTTATCCGGCATATCTTGGTTCCCGTCTGGCACAGTTCTATGAAAGAGCCGGACATGTAATTTCTCTTGGAAAAGATAAGAGAGAAGGCGCACTTTCTGTTATCGGTGCCGTATCTCCTCCAGGTGGTGATATTTCCGAGCCGGTTTCTCAGGCAACCCTGCGTATTGTAAAAGTATTCTGGGGTCTGGATTCCGCATTGGCTTATAAACGTCATTTCCCGGCAATCAACTGGCTGACCAGTTATTCTCTGTATCTTGACAATATGGAAGACTGGTTTAATACACAGGTTGCATCGGATTGGATGGAAAATCGTCAGAAGTTAATGGGTCTGCTTCAGGACGAAGCAGAACTTGAAGAAATTGTTAAGATGGTAGGTATGGATGCCCTTTCTGCAGGCGACCGTCTGAAAATGGAAGCAGCTCGCTCTATTCGTGAGGACTTCTTACATCAGAACTCCTTCCACGAAGTAGATACCTACAGTTCACTGAAAAAACAGCATCTTTTGATGCAGCTGGTTGTAGCATTTTATGAACAGTCCAAAGAAGCGTTGGAAAAAGGTGCTTCCATTCAGGGACTGCTTAAAATGGAAGTTCGTGAAAAAATCGGACGTTTCAAATATGTGACAGAAGATAAATTAGATGAAGAATACGACCGCATTGAAAAAGAACTGGCATCAGAAATTGCGAATGTATTAGGAAAGGGGGACTTCTAAAATGCCGAAAGAGTATAGAACCATACAGGAAGTTGCCGGACCTCTGATGTTAGTACGTGGTGTTGAAAATGTACACTATGACGAGCTGGGAGAAATCGAGCTGGCAAGTGGAGAAACAAGACGTTGTAAAGTTCTGGAAATTAATGGAACTGACGCTTTAGTACAGTTATTTGAAAGTTCAACAGGTATCAACCTGTCCAACAGTAAAGTACGTTTCCTTGGACGAAGCATGGAACTTGGTGTATCAGAAGATATGCTTGGTCGTGTCTTTGACGGTCTGGGACGTCCGATTGATGATGGTCCGGAAATTCTCCCGGAAGAGAGAAGAGATATCAATGGTCTGCCAATGAATCCGGCAGCCAGAATGTATCCGGAAGAGTTTATTCAGACAGGTGTATCCGCAATTGACGGACTGAACACACTGGTTCGTGGACAGAAACTTCCAATCTTCTCAGCATCCGGTCTGCCGCATGCACAGCTGGCAGCACAGATAGCAAGACAGGCAAAAGTTCGTGGAACAGGTGAAAACTTCGCCGTTGTATTTGCTGCAATGGGTATCACATTCGAGGAATCTAACTTCTTTATTGAAAGCTTTAAAGAAACAGGAGCGATTGACAGAACTGTTTTGTTTATCAACCTTGCAAATGACCCTGCGGTAGAGCGTATTGCAACACCGAAGATGGCATTAACCGCAGCAGAATATCTTGCATTTGAAAAAGATATGCACGTACTGGTTATTCTGACGGATATCACAAACTACGCCGATGCACTTCGTGAGGTATCCGCCGCACGTAAAGAAGTTCCGGGACGTCGTGGTTATCCGGGTTACATGTATACAGACCTTGCAACAATGTATGAAAGAGCAGGACGTAAGAGAGGAAGTAATGGTTCTATTACTATGATTCCGATTCTGACCATGCCTGAAGATGATAAAACTCATCCAATCCCTGACCTTACCGGATACATCACAGAAGGTCAGATTATCTTAAGCCGTGAACTTTACAGAAAAGGTGTAACACCGCCAATCGATGTATTACCATCTCTGTCCCGTCTGAAAGATAAAGGTATTGGTGAAGGTAAAACCCGTGCAGACCATGCAAATACAATGAATCAGTTATTTGCAGCTTATGCGCGTGGTAAAGATGCGAAAGAGCTGATGACTATTCTTGGTGAAGCAGCACTTTCAGATATCGACTTAATTTATGCAAAATTTGCAGATGCATTTGAACAGGAATATGTTTCACAGGGATATAATGCGAACCGTAAAACATAA
>OCHN01002483.1_pt1 | contig 11790 bp, 14 predicted proteins | sample 1538911 | NCBI WGS metagenome assembly OCHN01 (sample SAMN04571736, study PRJEB22368) | human gut metagenome | biome: human gut; material: stool | host: Homo sapiens | place: Luxembourg | collected 2013-01-11 | reverse complement strand
GATTACAGTATACCGCACATCCTGGCTTTTGTCAAATCGAAAGAGCGTAAAATTGAGGTATCTTGCAGATTGATTTGTAATAATATTCCTGGGAGCAAAAATGAGCGTTTTTTGGCTATATAAAAATCAACTCGGAAAGAAGTCTTTGCCCATCGACCCGGCTGTGGTCATTTTTCATGCTTAAAAATTCCCATTTTCATCTAATTCGCAGTTGTGGTTTTGCTGTGTATATTTACCATACTTATTTATTGTGATAGATTAGATATTGTTGATAATCACGTTTTTCTTTTTGGTTTCCGTTTTGTCCGTTTACCCACGGATAGCGTTTTCCGGCGGATATCCGGGAGAAATGGGGCTGTGTTCCGTTGTCCGTGAATTTTAGATAAAAAAAGAACAGGTGGAATCCTGTTCTTTCTTCCAGTTATTTCGGCTTTTTGCCTGTCTTAGCAATTCCATAGATAGCAACTGCGGTGGTGACACCTGCCGCTAATGCGAGTATCATGCTCTCACCTCCGTATTATTCACTATGCAGTCAACTGTTACTGCTACTGCCAGTCCTGCGACTACTCCGGCTATGTACCATCCTACCATGCTATCACCTCCTTTCGGAACATAGATTTAGGCTATGTTCCTTAGTATTCCTCAGCCAGAAGCATTGTTTCGTGGTCGCCATCATCAATGACGTATATCTTGCCTGTGAATGTTTCCGGCATACGATACACATATGTCTTTTTGAACGGTTTGGGCTGTTCCTGCTCATGGACGATTCTCTGCTTGCCGTTCTCTTTGCTTAATCTGAATATTTGCAGATAATCCAGTTTGGTATTCTGCTTTTCACGGTCTATCAGCTCCCAGAGTATCATGATTAGGTACAGCGGAACAGAGCTTTCTATGCCGCTGGTTATGTATCGGTTCTTGCTGTCGAACATATGGCTTCATCTCCTTTCATTTCTTCCGGGGCTATGGATTCAGGGAGTATGACCGTGATTGAGTATTCAGTAGCCGGGAGATAGAGAATGCTCAGGTAATCGTTCAGCTTCTTCACGTTCTCGACTGGCTCGGTTGAATAGTCAACGTGTATTCTCCTGATGTCCTCCACGTCCTGAATGTTTTCAGCTAACAGAATGTAGCCGCCGTCAATGCCATGGGAGTTATAGCAGCTATCGAGAATTCCAGCTACATCACAGAGCTGATTCAGCACATAGTTTGGAACTCGGTCTGCTAATGTCAATGCTTCTGCTTTGGTTCTGAATTGGTACAGCATAATTGTCCTTTCAATAGAAAAACGCCCTGAATGTTTCATCAGGACGTTGTTTTCGTATTCTTCTTTCTGCGTTTGGGTTTCTCAGGTGTTGATTCTTCTACTGGAATATCTACAATGGTTTCAGGAACCGATATATCTTCATCAGGCTTTACGGGCGCTATTTCTTTTGGCTTTGCCTTTTCTTCCTGGTATGCTTTCAGTTCCTTGTAATCGAATGTAGCTAACGTCCAGTATCTGACCGCAGGACACAGAGGGTGATAGAATTTCCTGCCTTTCTGGTCTGCGATACAGTACAGCTTGCTGGCATACGGTTCGAGCATATCCAGGACTTTCTTCTGCATAGTCAGGACTGCTTTGTTTCCGTCACCGCCTGTGCCTGTTGCGAAAATGATGATATCTGAACTCTCAGCGTACTGCTGTATATAGCCCAGATTATCCTCGTCAATATCTGACGTGCTGTGCTTGCCGCTCATGCTGGAGAACAGATTTACGATATTCACACTTCCGTAATTCAGGCGTTCCAGATTACGCAGTACGAACATAGTTGTGTGGTCTACCGTGACGGTATCTGCGGAACTCGGATAGAGCATTATAATTTCTGCTGACTTATTTTCGCTGTTCCATTCCTTTCGGAGCAGGTAGCGATGTGTTTTGTCATCGCTGTAAATGGCTGTGGTCTGCATGGCTGTTGTTTCAGTAATCATGCGGGTTTACCTCCTTATGTTATTTAGGAGATAATATATGCTTGTAATCATTTTTGATACTGTTTTACGGTGCAGTAACTAACAATTTATTAAATACAGATACGCCGTAGATTTCTATGGCGTAATTCCATTTAAGAAAGGTGTGATTCCATGTCAAATAGTGACAAACGTTTAATGTACAGCTTTATGCGAAATCTCTCCAAAAATCAGCTTCATGAACTCAAAGAGTTTTTCCCTGTGGGTATCTGGAATAATAAATCCAATGCTGAAAGGCGTGCGCTTGGTCGTAAGTTCAAGCGGGCGGTTCGGGAATGCCAGTTCAAGCGTATTACCAGCTTTGAGGTCAAGTCTAATCGGCATACTTACTATTTTATCTCTGAATGAGAAATCTCCTAACGTCTTTTGCGGCGTTAGGAGATTTTTTATACTAGCTGTCAGAGTTGCTGTCTATACTGCTGAAAAATGCCTGTACTATATTCAGCGCAGTATCAATATCTTTCTGTGAATGTCCCTTGATTATATCAGACCATTTTTTCATGTACCGCTCATAGGGTTCCTGTGAATCACCGTTGATAAGATAATCGGCTGATACATGGAAATAGTCCGCTATTCTGGCTACAACGTCCATGCTGGGATTGCGCTGGTCTGTTTCAATATATGCGACATAGCTTTCACTCAGGTACAACTCCTTTGCAAGCTGAGCCTGTGTAAGCTGTCTGCCCTTGCGTAACTGCTTTATCCTTGTGCCTAATGTATCTCCCTGCATAACGTTTCACCCCATTCTTTCTATTATATAGTATATCATGGGCGGCTATACTTTCGAAAGATTATTTGATTTGATATAGTTTATATATCTTGACAAATAGTCATGTTAGTGATATAATGGGACTTACAGAAGAGGTAATTACTTTTCTGAATAATTTCTATGAAGGAGAATCACCATGGCTTTTTTCAATAATCTCAAGAACACAGCAGGTTCTTTAGGAAAAGGTGCAATGAATGTTGTCAATACTGGAGCGACAGATGCAAAGGACGCTTCCGAAATTGCAGAAATCAAGAGAGAACTTGACTCCATCGAAAACGACATAATGAGCGGCTATACGCAGATAGGCAAGAAATATGTCGATTATGTAAAGAAAACCAGCGAAATGCCGGGCATTGACGTATCTGACGTTCTGAAAATGCTTGACCCCAAGTTTGAACGCAGAGATGAGCTTCAGGCAAAGATGATTGAAATCGAGAAGCGCAGAAAAGATAGGACTCTCCTCCAGGAGAAGTCTGCTGTTGAAGCACAGGTTCAGGCTGAAATTGAGAAGCTTGACAAGGCACTTGCAATGGAGCTTATCGGTCAGGCTGAGTATGACACTAAGGTTGCTCAGTTAAAGAAGCGTGTTGATAACTTTGAAGCTATCAAAAAGGTTGAGCAGAAATGCCAGATGGGTATTATCACCGCCGCAGAGCGTGATAAGGAAATCGAAGCGCTCCTTATGTGATTTGATTTACCAGAGGTAGAGAGCTTATTCTGATACGTATCATCTCGACCAGAATCGCTCACGACATGTGAGTAAAAGATGAACACCCCGGTTTCCGGGGTGTTTTTGTTATCTGATTATACTACAGAGGTAACAATGGCTGAACAGACAATGTCCTTTGAACGTGCAATGGAAAACGCCATCGTTTCTACGGAAATGGAAGGCTTTGTTGTTACAAGGGAACAGCGTGAACTTATGGTAAGAGTATTGAAAAAGGAAATAACCCTTGAAGAAGCCATCGCCATGCTCAACAAGAAATACAAGTGAATTGGTCTCTGGCGTTTCTTGTTGAATTAGATATGCAATTCATTAAATAAACGTCCGGTCGCTCACACAACCGGACGCAATGATTATATAAGATTTTGAATATTACTTCTGCTAATTAAGCCTCTTCCTTACATTTGAAAACACTTCATCTCCTGTCAGCCGCACACTTGTTTCCTCGGCGGCTTTGTCAGCACGGTCAAGGTGCATTTCAAGATTTTCAGTAAGACTTTCATATGCCTCAAGACTTAACACAACCATTGTACCGTAGCCGTTTTTGGTAAGGTACACAGGATTGCCGTTAGCAACTATATTTTCTATTTCCGGATATTTATTGCGTAAATCGGAAACCGGTCTGATCTGGATCATAATGAAACTCCTTTCATAAAACTGCTGTTCCTTACTGAAATTTTATCATAATTTTATCAGAATGTCAATAGCAAAATTTAATTACGGATTCACCGCTATGGTATCATAACAGTCTGCCGGAAGTCCAAAAAACCTCGAAATATACGAACAGCGCTGCCTGTACCATTACGTTGACCTCAATGCATAAAAAAAGCCCAGGACTTCCACGGGCTTAAATTCATTCCGACGTATCATCGTCCCCACGCAGCCTGCGCAGTATATCAGCGCCGCTCGTGTCTTCAGGCTCTATGTCACGGCTGAGCCTGAAAGTCAGCATATCCGGAGCAGAAACAGACTCCTCCCTGTTGGCTACACTGCCGGACTGCCGGTCGGTTATCTTTATGTGCGGAAACAGGTTGAATATCACAACTATGCGGTTCGGATAAACTACAACATCGTGAATGTAGGTATCCACGAGCTGCTTCGCATTGGCGAGCGTTCCGTCCGTCAGTGCCCTGCGTATTTCGGCAAAGGCGCATTTCAGTTCCTTTTCGGTAACACGATTCTCTGAAAGCAGCTTGGTAAGATTGGCGATATCCTTTTCCAGCGCCACTTTCTGTTTTTCCAAGTCGGACAGTTTCTTTTTGAGCTAAACCGAGCCGACATCTATCAGCAGTTCAACTGTGCGGTTGATCCTCTGCTCCACCTCCCTCAGGCTGCTCTGACACTGCGACAGCCGCTGTGCCGAGGAACCTACACGATTGTTAAGGTACTGATTGTAGCTTTCCGTTATTTTCGGAACCATGCCATCGGTAAAGACATACTCAGCCAGCTTCCCCAGCACAAAGCTCTCGATAACCGAGCGGTTGACCTGCGGATTGCTGCACCGCTCGTCCTTGGCATGATTGTGGCAGTTACAGAAGTACGAGTAGGACACGATACCCTTGCCGTTTGTCTTTCTCTCCCCGCAGTAGGCTCTGCCGCACAAACCGCAGTGAATCTTGCCGCTCAGCAGGTATACTTCCTTCGGGTGAGCCTGGTTGCTTATCCGGCGGCGCTTCATTCTTTCCTGGATACGGTTGAACTGTTCACGGTCTATCAGCGGCGGATATACGTCGTCACGCACTATCCACTCGGATTTGTCCTTGAACTTGCGGCTGTTGTTCGCAACGGACTGCGAAACTCGCCTGTTGTAAACGCATATACCGATGTATTTCTCGTTCCTGAGTATATCGTGCACGCTGGTGCTGGTTAACGTCTTTCCCATCTTGGTGCGGAATCCACGGGATTTCAGCTCTGCGAGTATATCGGGATATTTCTTCCCTTCGTCTGCCATGCTGAAAATCAGCCGGACAGCGTTCGCCTCGTTTTCGTCTATCCTTATCTTCATGGTTTCCGGGTCAACACGGTAGCCAAGCGGCGGCATTCCTCCCGTATGCTTGCCGTTATAGGCATTTTCTTTCAGCCCTTTCATGGTCTCTCTGGCGAGGTTGCGAGAATAGTATTCATTCATGCCCTCAATGACGGACTGGAGAATAACGCTCTCCGGTGAGTCGTCGAGATTTTCAATAACAGACCGCACCGTGACCCCGTGCTTTTTCAACTCGTGCCGATAATACGCTGAGTCGTAACGGTCACGGGAGAACCGGTCGAGCTTATGTACAAGAACGACCTGGAACCTTCCGGATTTTGCGTCAGATATCATCTGCTGAAACTCCGGGCGCTGATCAGAACGAGCGGAGTACGCCCTGTCAACGTACTCCGCAACTATCTCAATGCCGTTCCTGGCAGCGAAATCTGATATAGCCCGCTGCTGTGCGTCGATACTCTCCTCACGCTGGTTATCGGAAGAGAATCGGGCGTATGACGCCGCTTTAAGCGGTGTGCTTGGCTGGTTCGGCATCGATCTCCGTCTCCTCTTTTATATGATCAAGGCACTTGAAGATCATGCTTACAGCCTGGCTGATAACTTCGGGATCCTCGGGCTCCACGGTGAGGACTTCGATAAAGCGTTCGTTTTTCATGGTATAAATACCTCCTGTCAGTTGTTATGTCAAAATAGTGAACACCTCCTGCACGTGTCGGTGCACAGGGGAATAATATATAAACGTGGAAGCAGGTGATACAGCGTGCCTGTCACGCCGTACTCCGCTGCCGAAAATCTGTTGTGTTCACCGTTGACAATGTTGGTCTGACCGGATACCAAAACTGCTCCACTGGCGCCTTGCGGCGAGGGGCAGGTCGTCTTATGCGGAATGCATAAGGTAATATCGCCATGATGTGCTCCTGGAACGCCGTCGTGGCGTATTATTCCATATAACCTTGTAAGTACATATCCAGCAGGCTGACTGAAATCGGCAGCCTGCTGGTTTGAATTCCCCACATATTCAGAGGGTCCCGTCGACAAAACACTCCTGTATGTGGTACACTAATTTATTCATTTTTCAATGAACTATCAGAATTGCTAGCTGTAAATCAGTTGGCGTATAGCGATTTTCGCTTCTCTGATTTACTTCCGATACAGTTATTATATCACATAGTTCTAAAAAATCCAAAGAGCCAATTGTAAAAAAAATTAATTTTGATTTTGATATATTATTCTTCGGTTTTTCTATAGATTATAATTTTAATATTCCTTTTTATCTTTTTCTTCTTGAATTTTCTCACTTTTTGCTATATAATTGAAGTAGTAAGTAATTTTTTGGAGGAGAGAATTTTATGGGAGAATATTACAATAAAAAGTTATACTCTATTTTGGGACTCTTAGATCAATATAATAAATCAGATAAAGCAATTCTTGAATACAAGTACTTGCTGAAGTATAAATTTGGAATTAACGTGGAATCTATACATTTGGCACCACAATATTCCGCTGAAAGCAAAAATGGATTTCTGAAAAGTCAATAGATATTCATGCGTTGTATAACACACAAGCACCAAGCTTACAGATTATTGCACTGATGTTTTTAGCAATCAACAAGTGTGATGATATTTTGGGATCAGAAAATAATTTTTTTCCTTCAGAACTAGATAGTAGCAATGAAATACTGGCATCAAAATGTCTATACCTTATAACTCAGACATTTTTACAAGCATTTTTTAATGGAAACTTGAGCAATGATTCCAGCGAAGTCAAACCACCAGCTTACATCTATATGACAAAAAGTACAGATTCTAGCGAATGGACTAACGATAGCTATGATCCAGGACGTTTCACTAAAAACTACAAAAAGCTCAAAAATAGTATTTTCTGTGACTTTTTTGATTTTGGTGAAAAAGTAAAAGCTCAGTGGCGCCTTATACCAATATTGCCCAGTTTGAAAGAAGCGTCTTTTTTAATCCCAAAACTCTTCTGACAAGAAAGTCACAACTGCTTTTAAAGGGCAATCATAAGCAAGACCAAGTGATGGTAAAACATCAAGAAAAAGATCAGATGCATTGTACTGATTCAAACCTAAATGACATATCCAATAGGAAAAGGGCATACGAGATCGACCCTCTTTCTGTATTGATTTCTGATAAGCAAATAGAGGAAGAAGGGTGGGATAATGCAAATTCAGAATATAAAACAGATGTTATTTTAACCAGTTCTACGGAAGACAAATATTTATCTCCCCACATTAATAAATACTTGGATCAATGCCAAAAGAACTACTTTGCATATATGAAATGGTTTTTTCAGAAATACACTGAAGTTGATTGGAATTCTTACAAGAAAAAATATGGTAATATGCATTATAGTCTTATAAATGACTTCATATCTGAACGCTTTTTGCACTTCAGATTTTTTGATAAATTGATTGCTATAGGACTAGAGGGCACTTTTAATTTGGAAAAAATCGATCATTCAGAAATACTTATGCCATTAGTCATGACGCAGAACCCATACATTGTTGATACATATATTCGTATTTTGGCTAAGAACCACGATAGGCAAGTCTTTAGATTTTGTTCACCAGAGTCTGTAAAATTTGGCTTCAACTTACAGATTGAAAATATCAGCCACTTTACTGATTATATGAACTGCGTATATTATCCTGCTTTGTATATGACATTTCATGAACTAATGTCACAGTATAATATAGACTTGTCTAAAATAACATTGTTACTCGATATGTTGCACAGTGACGAGGTTGATAAGATCAATTACGGCTCGCTAGATGGCAGCGCACGGGAATATACCAAGAATTTGATAGCCAGAATGCGTTCCGTAAAAAACGCTATGAGCTATTGTAAGCTTAAGGATAGTGATAATTTCCATTTATTCACAAAACATTCCAAAACTATTGGTGAGTTAATTTTTATGTCGCAAAGGATATTTGATTATCCACATGTCCTCCAAGAATATTTTTACTGTGATAATGCATTTAATATTGAGCCTCCCTCAATGGAAGGTTGGATGAAATGTATAAGAAATGGATATAAACCAACCTGCTCAGAGGAATTGCTTAAGTATGAATTAAATTTGTTAGCTTCGGCTTATAAAGAAAAAGATTTGGATTCTCTTTTTGAGAGGCATCTGAAAGGTATGTAGAATATAATCCCATCACACCATCCCACCTGAAAATCATATAGGAAAGCGTCTATTCCAGAGCATTTAATGCGCATTTGCCTATGGTTTTGTGGTGGTATGATGTGATGGTATGGTATTATACTATATTAAATATATCTGTACCTGCACATTGAAAGCAGCCCCGAGGTTCATGCCTCGGGGCTGAAATTATATGCAGAATGCCGCATAAAGCGGAACGGTCTTTTTCCCGTCCTCGAATCCGAAATTCCTTGCCGAAAGCTTTATCGCATATGCCGGCTTGTAGGTGTCCATATATACTTTCAGGCTCTTGGCTTTCGTATTGTCTGCGGATTTTACCTCGACAGGGATTAGCTGACCCTCACGCTGGATAACGAAATCCACCTCTGCGCCACGGTCTGACTCCCAGTAATATGTGGTGTATCCGTTGATGGTAAGCTGAACGTTGACGTAGTTTTCAGTCATTCCGCCCTTGAAGTCGTTCAGTTCCTCGACCATATACAAGATGTCGTTTGCAGCAAGGCCTTTCTTGGCACACAGCAGACCGAGGTCAGAAACATAAATCTTGAATGAATCAATATCACGGTAGTTTTCCAGTGGCTTTCTGACATTTTCGACCTTGTAAACCTGCGACACTATTCCTGACAGGCACAGCCACTCGATGGCGTTTTCAAATTCAGAAGCCCTGCCGCCTTTCTTGATGAGCTTGTACTGAAACCTGGTTTTCTTTTTTGAAAGCTGAACGGTAATATTGTCATAAGCCAGGCGGGTTTTCTTGATCTCGTTAAGGTTGTTGTACTTACTCATGTCATTGAGGTAGCTTGCAAGAATAGTATCCTGAGTATGTCGCACCAGAATATAGTCCTTGGTATCCACGAACTGCCTTACACATTCCGGCATACCACCAATAACAAGGTACTGACGATAAAGCTGCATTGCAGCGTCATGGAGTGCAGCCGGAAGCGGAGTGTCAGAAGCGAAGCTCTCTTTTATTCGTGCAACAAGGTCGTTTTCGCCAAGCGCCAGCATGAATTCTTCCATATCCATCGGGTACAGCGTTTTCATATCCACCTTGCCGACAGGGAACGAGAAATTCGCTCTGTTCGCTGCAACTCCAAGCAGGCTTCCGGCTACGATGATATGATAACCGGGCGCTTCCTCACAGAAATATTTAAGGCTGGTAAGCGCACGTTCGCACAGTTGAATCTCGTCAAATACGATAAGCGTTTTTTCCCTGACTATGCTTACTCCTGCAATATGCGACAGAATAGGTATCAGATAATCGGGACTGATGTTTTCGGCAAAGGTTTCGTTCAACTTCGGGTCAGTTTCAAAATTGAAATACGCCACGTTCTCATAGTGGGTTCTTCCGAACTCCAGTATTGAGTACGTCTTTCCTACCTGCCTTGCGCCCTGGAGTATCAGCGGTTTGCGGTGCTGGCTGGATTTCCATTCTTCAAGGTAGCTGATTATGTTTATAGTGTATCACTTATTCATGTAAAAATAAACGGCTTATTTGAAATTATTTGCGCATATTTACACGAATGTTTTGCTGCTCTGTTCTTTGTGCTCAATTGTTTTAATTAAGCATCGTAATTTACTATTGGAATGTATAAACAAAACCATCCGTAAAACGAACGTTTTACGGACACAAAGAAAGCCCCCGAAATCATCGTGGTTTCGGGGGTATTTTCGTTCGGAAAGCCGTTCGGGAATCTATGTTCGGAAAAGCGCCGTTTTACGGACGCTTCTTATCTAACTCCGGAGAAGTCATGATGTTTAGCAGGTTCTGATAGCTGTCCACATCGTGATAAACTACATTATCAGTGGATATCTCATTGAACAGTTTACGGGCACAGGATATCTTTGCTTTCTCTATCGGTCTGATGTCAAGGGAATCCATCGTTCCCTTGGTTTCAGCTATGAAGAAGATATGCTTGACAGTGCCGTCATGGAATGCAATAGCCCAGTCCGGGGAGTAATTCCCGACTGGAGTTGGAATCGAGAAGCCCTTGGGCAGCTTGGCGTAAACGCAGACCTCTGCCGCACTGTCGAGGTCTTTTACAAAGCGCCGTTCGACGCTCTGTTCAGCAGTACCGTCAGTGAACACATAATCCTGCACCGCCTTGGTTGCCCTGAATGCCGCCTCGTAATCCAGCGCGCCCTTGCTTGCCGTGAATATCGAATTGTCGTACGGTTCCTCGGCGCTTTCGGTGTAGGTGATGTGATCTACTATCGTCGTTGCCTTTTGCTCCTTGATGAGCTTTGTCACCTTGGTTATAAACTCCTCGGGATTGTTTTTGAACATATACAGCTTGTCGAGCCTTATACCCTTTAGAATCGCTGCAACTGTTTTTCGGGTAAGCGTAGTTCCCGTGGCAATTTTGCCCACAAGGTCGTACTTTATCCTGCTGGTTTCTGCGTGCTTCAGCGTCTTAGTGCGTGTTTTTTCTCCGCTGAACGAATCGCCGCGTTCTATTTCATGCTCGTCTATATCGTCTTTCTGTCTGCCGATAGTAGCAGTGTACTGCAGCTCGGACACAAACAGCTTATCATTGATGTGCGCTATGGATTTTGAAATAAGTTCGTCGCTGTCGAAACTTACGGTATACGCATATTTGTGATTGATGTATCCCCACAGGGTCTGGAATTCCTGCTTGTAGAAGTTATCGTTGAGCGGGTTTTCCTTTATCTTTGTCTTTGCCGCATTGCTTATCATGCCGTCAAGCACGCTCGGGTCAAATACGCTTTGGATAAGCAGCTGAACTCCTTGGGTAATATTACTGATTTCGTCCGGAAGTGGCTCAATGCAGTGATTTTCAAGGTCGGCACGGTACTTATCCGTAATCTTGTCATCATTGTCGATGTAGTCGTTTTTCAGCAGATATCGATAAATACTGCGCGCCTGCTTGTCGTCGATCGTTATCTGCTCTCCGCTGTCTGCGGTTATACACTTGCCCTTGAAGTAGGATTCCGTAGCCTTTGTAGGGCGGTCGTATAGCACGCTCTTGATATCGGATTGCAAATCTGCAACGAACGTTTTGTAGCTCTCGGAAGCGATTACCGTCAGCATATTCACCTTGTGGACATCATCACCGAGCGTCTGGGCGTCCATACGGCTGCCCTGCTGATTTACGCACAGGCGCA
>OCHN01002467.1_pt1 | contig 11860 bp, 8 predicted proteins | sample 1538911 | NCBI WGS metagenome assembly OCHN01 (sample SAMN04571736, study PRJEB22368) | human gut metagenome | biome: human gut; material: stool | host: Homo sapiens | place: Luxembourg | collected 2013-01-11 | reverse complement strand
AGGGCAGAGTGAGAGGCGGAGTGCTGCGCGTGGTGGAGCGAAGCACGGGGTAGAAGGCGGAGTGTAAGACAATGCGGTGCGGGGCGGGGCGGAGGTGAGATGGGAAGAGGCAAAAATGGCGTGCGAAATCACTTCGGACGCCATTTTACCAATATAGTATATATAATCAAAAAGATGTTTTGATTATCGTGTTGATTATTCTTTCACATCCATTACGCAGCGGACATAGCCATTTCCACTTGGAGCAATAGTCATGGAGCCATTCGAAATAAGAGCAAAGCCACCACATGCATTTCCCTGGTCATGTTTATAATATCCAGTATCCAGTCCTGTAAAAGATGTACTGCACCATAAAAATTTATTATTAGTCAGATTCATTTCAGTTGTACTCAAAACTGCCGACATCAACGACAATTCCTTTTGAGTCGGAACTCGCCAGCCCATTCCCATCTTAGTTTGGCAGACATCCTTATCGGCAGCAATAAAGTCAGCGCCATTGCTGGAATTCAGAATCTCCCCACGAGTATACGGGCCGATATTAGAGGATGCAACCTTAAACTTACTATAAACTTTATTATTATGTTTCTGTCCTCTCTCATAAGAAGGCTGCTGCGCCGATCCCTGGAAAGATCGAGTTGCCCCTGGTGCAAGATCCAAAGAGATAACAGTTTCAACGGTAGTGCCAGAGCCGATTTTTTCAAACGAATAATATTTATCAGACTCTTCCAAACCTTTACCGTTATTTTGCAGCGTCCTTATACAACGGACCATTACTGCATTTCCAGAATTACCCGTTGAACAACCTTCTTCTGCCCAAAATATAGATTGTGAAGAAGCTGTAAAATAATGCCATGATTCAAGGTTATTATCATTCTTGTTCCATTTTTTATTCAGTTCTGCCCAATTATCCACACTCGGCTCAAAAAGTTTAACCTCTGTCGGCAAGAAATCATCTACAACCCAAACACCCTTATATTGGTCCACAGCTGCCAGATACCACTTGATCTCGTCTCCCTGAATTGTGCCATCACCATTAGCATCACGATTTCTGCTCATACAAGCTTTATACGGGTCTTTATACATATCCTGAGTACCTATATTTCTAAATACCGAATATGCATATTTGTCACGGTTATCTGCAGTCGATGTATTATTTGTCAACGCTGAAGCACGACCTTCCCAATTCTTAGGCGCTTTGTTATTACCACCCGAAAGTCTAAAGTTATTATCTTTAGCCCACACGACATCTTCTTCTGATATAGATTCAATACCAAACGGCAGCGCCACATCAGCAGAATAAAAAGACTTGATAGACTTCTGGGAAACTACATATTTAGCCTTGGCGTATGAACTTCTTCCATCCTCACTTGTGCTAAAAGAGTTTGCACAATAAAGCACCCTGTCCTTATTTTTGTTCACATACTCCGACCAATTCTTATGCTCGTAATAGTTTTCATCAATAAAGCATGTCACGTAAACGGAATTACCGCTATCCTGATTATAAAAGTTGCTGCTGGTCTTTATCGTTTCTTCATAAAGCTTTTGGAAGAATTGGAACACGTTCATCACATTAGAATTTTCATCTCCCGGATAGGCACAAACTTCATTAATTTCATGCGTTTGCCCTCCTGTCCAAGAAGAAGTTCCCGTATACGTCTTCCTAGTTCCCGTATTCCTCACAAAATGGACCCAGTCAAAATCGAGTTCCCCGCTCAAAACCAACGCACCAGGATTCGACACGCTTCCATCAGTATTGATAGTAGACAACAACTCTGGTTGACGATTATTATCCAACTTATCTTTAAAATCCGCAGCGTCATAAATTCCGGCAGGAATAGTGATACCATTTTTAGTATGCTCAGGAACAGCCAACAAACTCGTGGTCTCGCCAAAAGCGGTCTTGATTTTTATAATATAACCAAAGTTTTGGTCAATCAACGCTTTCAGCTCTGATTTCTTGAACTGCATCACGCGAGCCTCATAATGACAATCGACATTCAGCAATTGTCCTGAAGACGTATTGATTATAATACCTTCTGAACCATGATCATACTTTCCAGTCTGGCACTCCGACTCCGCAATGAAATTGTCCACCCCATTGATTGTTATGGTATACTTGTAATTATAGTTACGGACAACATTGAAATCAGACATTGACTTACCAAAATCTCCCAAGTGAATCGTATATTCCACATTCCCCTTATACTGGGCAGATTCATAGCGACCATGAATGACAATGTATGTAGCATTCTCCGGTGCGTTGTCAAAAATCTTCACATCGCCGACATAAGTATTCTTCTCCCTATCGTTGAAAGTAGAAACCACCTTATCTGAATTCTGGAGATTCTCCGGCATATACCATGTCAATGTGTTTTCATCCAATACGATTCGCTCAAAGGTCTCAAAATCTCCGGCTGCGGGCCTCAAGGCCTCATCCGTTTCTATAGGAAGTCTACGCATCAATGCCGCCGACGATGGCATATTATAAATCTCCATATAATCCGGGTCGAAAGTGATACCTGTACCTTCGCCAGTCTTAATCTCTATACTGTTCTTAGACATAACCTTATAGAGCTTTAGGCGTTTAGCATCATCTGTAAGCCCTGTAATCTCAGCATTGACTGAGCCCTCTTTTCGCGCAACAGTAACAGGCTTTCCATCATTCACATAACCAGTCATAAGAAACTGGTTATCACGCGGGTTATATGACTCTTTCTGTCTGGTATAGGTAGCCTGAAGGAATTGTTCTCTTGTCAATGTGGAAGTGGCGGCATCATTTATATCAAGAATATTGTTATCCGATACCCAATACTGGGAATTAGTCGCATTGGCAATTCCATATATGTACAATTTCTCACCAGTTGAAGTATGGACATGCTCAACTTTAGCATTGTAGCCATCCGACACTTCACTAGTAGTCAACTTGCCGAAAAGGCCATAACCAGCCAAATGTCCGGACTCAGAGAAAACATATATTCTAAGATTATAGACAGCACGCTCAGCCGCATCATTATCAGCCCAAGAATTCTTGACAATGACATCTGGCATTTTCCCGGTAGAAACATCAAGCGAAAGAGTAATCTCCCCCTCATCTCCAGATGGTGATACTCCAGACATCTCCTTAACACAAGATGTCGACATAATCAGCATTGACATTGCCAATATATGTAGTATATAGTGTTTCATATTCTTCACTCTTATTGGAATGTAACATTACCGCCATGACCGTCTTCCCACTTCATGACACTCACAACCAAATTAACCTCATTATCACTGAAGACAAGTTTATAGAGATATCGGTTACCCGCCAGCCAGGTCCCTCCTGGAGTAAGATCTTTCAAATTCTTCGTAACTGTTTTCTCTTCGGTATAATCTACGAGCTGGGATTCTTTGTCAGTGATGGTACTTCTAGTGTAATTTCCCCAAGAACTTTTATATGCACTTTGGACAGCGTAATTACCTTTTCCCCTACCTACATATACATAATACCCATTTTCAAGATTATAATTATAATCAAAACTCTTATCGCCCGAAGCTGTTACATCCTTAAGATTATTCGTGAATTCCACATAATAAGTACCTCCAGTAGCATTATAAGTATATTTATCAACAATAACGTCCACTTCCTGATACCTTTTACCAGAAATAAGATATGCCATTTCCAGCGTCTTCCCGGTCAAATCCTGCGGCCAGATGAGGGTGTATTTGTCATATTTGGTCATGTCAGTGATCAGGCCACCCTGGAACATGTCGTAGCAGGTGCCGGCCTGAATATCTCCGGTTTTTCCGGAAAAGCCGGCTGTCGAGGACATTGTCAGACCGGAATAGGTAACTGCCGGATTCCAGTTGTCTGCATCAGCTGGAGCAAAACCCTTGTCCCAGACATTGGAATAATCAATCATCGCGGCAGCCTGGTCGTCCACTTTGAGAGTCGCGGACTTGATATTGAAGCTGGACGGGCTGTCGTTCTCGAATGTAAACCCGAATGCCGAAAAGAGGTGGTTGAATTTTAGAGGAACGGCTGTGGTAGGGGCGCCATTGTCGAGATTGCGTTCAATGACATTGGAATAAACGAAATCGAACTGGGGCGAAGTCAGGGTCAATGTCGTGGTCGGCACAGAGTAAACCTTGTGCGCCGCGTCGAACCCCCAACCGGTTGTCGGTGTCAAAGGTGCGCTGCCTGAATTGTCCTTCACCAGCACGCCGTAGAAACGGTGGGTGCCGGTCTTGGTCCAATAATAATGCTTGACGGCATCGCCTTCCTTGAACGGCCAGACGGCGCCGGTGCCGGTAGAAACGACATTGGTACCTTCAATGTAGGCCTGCGGAGCTACGACAGAATTGAAATAGACATCCCATATCTGCAGGACATTGCCTACGGCGGAAAAAGAGGCCGCATCGAACAATGCCTTCGTCTGCGCACCTTCTGACGAAACCGCCATACGGATAGGAGTCCCGGCCGGACGGACATCTTCCGTCTCCACGCGCATCTTGGCGCATGAGGACAGAGCTGCCGCCAGAAAGACTGCCGCTGCCAACGAATATATATGTTTCATATCAGTTTTCATTTTCTTTCAATGTATCATCCCAGCTGCTCATGCCGGTAGTGTAGGTCAGTTCTTTCTCCTGATCCTTGAAAATGCTCAATGTGTAGGTATAGTGCCTGTCAGGCTCCCATGCCTCAAGTGTGACAGGTGCGGACACTGTCTGTCCGCCAATCCATCCGCTCTCACCTGTCTGGAAAGCGTAGGTAACTTCAATGGACGAGCCCATGTTCTTCTGCGGAATGATGAACATGCTGCTGCCCACATATTCAGGAACCAGATTGAAAATCTCAATCCCCTCCTCGCGACCGCCTGCTGCATAGACAGTTATGTCCGTCTGCTGTCCGGCCGGGTTCCAACGGAGGTCTGCGGAAGAATCGAATGCGCCCTGCACATACGCTCCCTTGATGACGATCTTTTCGACTCTCACACGTGTTCCATTGCCCAATACATGCTTCGCGCGGAAATCAATCTTCGCCAATGCATGATAGAACGGGAGACCCGCAATGCTGTCGTTCTTGTTATATGCCTTCGTGGGATCGGTAACCAGAAGGTCAATGTCTCCGGCGGTGTATGCCGGCATTTTCAATGTCCCGTCGCTGTTGCATGTCATCCGAAGGTCGGAAGGGTAATATCCGATGAATTTAAGTGATTCATCCACTGGCCATTTCGGAGTATTCTCCGGGAACCAGCCCCTCTTGCCCCCGTAGGTCACGGCAACATCATCGAGGAATTTTCGCCCGGTGTCCTGGGAAATCGCAAAAACATTGAATTTCCTGTCTTCCGGGAATGGAATGAACTCCTTCCCGGACCTTGTACCGATGCCGATCACAGGTCGCAGACGTATGTCGCCGGTCGATTTGTCGTACTTCGTGGAAGCAAGACAGCCGGTCAATGTGATTGCTGCGGTCAGCAGCACCAAGGTCCTGGAAATGAGTTTCATAATATAGTAAAATAATAGATAACTACTTGATACAAAATCTTTAGTCGTTATTCATTTCTCCCCTTGGCAGCGGAGATGTTGCCAGCGGTAACGCCTTCCCATTCCTTGACAGAAGGAGAAATCTGAATCTCGTCAGCAGCGCCGAAGATGACATTGTAGAAATAGTGCTTGCCTGCTTCCCACTTGTTGATTTCGGCACTTTCAGCAGACTTGAGAGTATTGAGGACTACTGAATAAAGAGCCTGCTCGACGAATGTGCCGTCACCCCTGTCCATAGTATAGGTGACTTCGAGAACAGCATCGCTACCGAGTTCCTGAGGGAAAAGAAGCACGCTCTCCTTTGCATTTGCAAACTCTACGAGTTGGCTGGTGACTGCTGTACCGTCATCGTTAGTGAAGACTTTGAGTTCCTGTTTGCCTGATACTGTCCATGCAGGAAGTTCGTCTGCCTTTCCTTTCACTGCCATGCCCTTGAGTACGATGCTCTTGATTTTCACAGAAACCTTGGCATCAGACTGAGCCTTGAGGGTAATCCAAGAGAAAGCGTGAGCGAACTGCATGTGAACAACGGCATTGTTGTAGGATGTAGTATAAGGAGAATACAGAAGGTCCACAGTCTTGGAGAAATCGGTAGGCTGAGCCATCTCTGTAACGGAGAATGTGTTTTTGACCTTGTCGTGAGCCACGGTAGCGGCTGCATAATCAGCAGGAGCATAAGCGGCGAAGAGGATGGAACCAGTCTTAGGCCAGTAATATGCATGGTCCTTACCGAGCCAGAAGCCGGCAGTTGCACCTCTTGCGTTCTTTGCGAACTCGATGCCTGGAAGATAATCCTCCGTGAAGTGCCCATCAGAATAACGCTGACCTGCGACTACCGTATTGTCATAGTAGCCATAGACTTTAAGATTCCAAGCCTCCGGGAACGTTGTGGTAGGAATGGCTGTTGCCTTCGTTCCGTTCATTCTCGCTACAGGAGCGAAACCAATTTCTCCTGTCTGCTCATAGCTGACAGAAGTCTTGGTACATGCGACCAGTGCAATGGCACCGAGCGCGATAATCAAACTTTTTTTCATTGTTTAAACAATTTAGTAATACTATAGTTGTTAATAAATTAGATCGTAATATTGGAAACGATATCCTTCCACTCATCCACAGATGGGGAAAGTCCGCCGCCATCTTTCTTTTCAGGTTCAGGAATATCGATTTCATCGGTATTAACCTGGATATACTGCCTGTCATTGCCCGGGAACTGGTCGGATACATCCACATTGAAAATATGGGACTTACCGCCGGTATCGGTAATGACCAGTGAGAGAATCTGCTTCTCGCCCGCTTCCGGATTCATACCGAAAGTATTGAACTTGGTCATGAGGATACCGCCCCTGTCGAGACGCTGGACATCGAAGAACACTGACGCAAACTCCTTGGAACGCAGGTCCCTGGAAATCTTGTGGTGCTGGGAAAGTCCGGTGATGACTGCGGAAATGGAAGCCACGTATTGTGCGCCCTTGATATTGTTCACCTCCAGAAGCCAGGTCTGCACGACGGACTTGCAATCCACCCGCAAGGTGATTTCCGGAGAATCCACTGAGCGTGCCGGAATATTCACTTCATTAAGGCGGCCGACAAAAAGATGGTCAGGGTCATAGACGATTTCCTCATCTTTGTCCGCGTCCGCATCGGTCATCGGGCTCTTCGTACCACGGCTCTTCAGCTTGCTCTTGAACGCATCCGAAATGGTGTTCGTCGTAGCCAGAATCTTCGTCCAGTCGTTCTCGTCCTTGATCAATGTCACTTCCGTATCGAAGTTGTAGACCAATATGTCGTAGGTACGTTCCGGAACGATGTTCACTTCGCCGCCTGTCGGAGGAAGGAAAGCCTCCGTGAACAGCTGTCCCGTATTGTGGTCGTAGAATGCAACTCGCATGATTTCAGGGTCCCGAGGCATCTCATAGTTCACGATGTCACGGTCGATATTGATATCAAGCCTTACGGTGTAGTCCGCAGTAGTGAGCGGCCTTCTGTGACAAGAGAACAGAGACAGCAGCATTACAGCTGCAATCAAAATTTGCATTGTCCTTTTCATCGCCCACCTCCTTTTGCCTTGTGTTTCACGATAATCGGCAGAACGAACGATATGCCCGCGCGGGTAGGACCGAAGAAAGTATAGTACTTGTTCTTGATGCCCGGGTCCTTGATAAGTTCCTCATAATCAGCAGTCGGAGTGTAGTGACGTGCTTTCGTCATGATACAGCCTACGCCGAGGTTGAACTCCATACGCATCCATTTCTTGCGACCGACAGGAAGACCGAAGGTGTAGTCCACACCGAAATCCAGATATTCTCCCTGGTAGCCGCTTCTGCGTTTCTGGTAGTCGTAGTAACCGCCGCCGGCATAGAGTCCCAGCGCATGTCCTTTCAGCTTGTCCGCGCGGGTCCACTCATATTTGCCGCCAGGGCGTGAGAACCAATATTTTCCGTCAATGAACCAGCCGAGCATTTCGCCGCAATACTTGTTGTTCTTGGCAAGCCACCAAGGATACCAGTAGTCGGCACCTATGGAAACGTGTTTTCCGATAGGAATCTCTACGCCGAAATTAAGTCCAGGTGCGAGGAGATTTGTCCGTCCGGCAAGAATCATTTGCCTGTCATACAGAGGCTTGGGAGATTCAATCCTGACAACAGGTCCGGCAGGAGCGGATGGCCCGGTGAGCGCCAAAGGCCTTTCAGGTTCCGCTGCCTGCTGTCCCATCTCAGCCACGGCAGGGACTGCCGGATCCACCCATACGCAGATCCATGTGGCAAGTCTCAGCTTAGGCATGTGGTTAACGATTATGTAGTGCCAAGTATAGCCGTTGTCCAAGTGACGGATTCTCCATTTCTTGGTGTCGTTGCCGACATTGGCATCGAGAATCCTCATCACCTTGTCTTTATTCGGAAGGGTATAGTTAGCTTCGATTTCAGCCCTGAGTCCCTCCCAGTTCTCATTCATAGGCTGAAGCTTGATCTTGTCTCCGTTCAGAGACGAGCCGTCAGGGATATTGTTGACGAGAAAACGGCGCGCCGCCTCTGCTCTCTTGCGGGCAAGCCACACGTTTCTCTCATACACACCTTCCGGAGATGCATAAGAGCAAATCGTGATACTGTCAATCTTAGGTGAAATCAGAAGGTATTTCTTGATTTCAGCAAGTTGCCTTTCGTTATCCAGATAATGCTCGTCGATGTCGATACGGTCAAGCCAGTACCAAATCGCGAACCGTCGTGCGACGGAACGTGCTCCAGTCTCTTGAGGCGCATCAGTGACGGGTGGTGTCTGCGCATATAGCGCACTAACCGCCGACACACACAAGGATGCCGTGAGAGCTATTTTAACTAGCCAATTCATATTTTACAATCTTCCCTTTGATTTACTTTTCGATTGCAAAAATAGAATTCAGATTCGAAAATTACAATATGGAATTTTTCTATTTGCAGTGCAAAAAAGTGCCTTATAGAGCGTCTATTCACCCCCCCCCCCATGTAAAATCATGCATAGAAATTTACATGCGCCATATTTTAGCGTAGGAACAAGCGCCCCGACAAACATAAAACCCACTTGCGCCATTTTCTAGCGCAAGTGGGCAATAAATGAATTAAAGTACCTCAAACCGGCCAAAAAAGCATTTGAAAATTTATGGCATAAATTATCAAATTTCTATTTTGACAGTAATTGTTCCAAAATTTCAGGAAAATGTTGCATCTCCAGAACGTGTTCTTTGGCTGCAATGTCGTCCGGAGTATCGTCCGGAGAAATCGGTGTCGAGTACTGGGCGATGATTTCGCCACCGTCGACCTGATTACTTACGTAATGGACCGTCATACCGGTTTCGGTCTCCCCCGCTGCCTTGACCGCTTCGTGAACATGATGTCCGTACATTCCCATGCCGCCGAACTTGGGGAGCAATGCGGGATGAAGATTGACCATCTTGTGTTCATAAGCATTGATAAGAAAATCAGGAACGACGAGCAGGAAGCCGGCGAGTACGATGAAATCGATGCCGAACTGTTCCATGAGCGCCATCATGTACGCCTCGTCATTGAACTGCTTTTTCGGAACCACGATGGTCGGGATTCCGAGGTTTTGGGCGCGCACCAGCGCATAGGCGTCGGCACGGTTGCTGAGAACGAGGGAGATTTTCACGTCCTGTGAGCCTTCGAAATGCCTGATGATGGCCTCACAGTTGGTTCCGCCGCCGGAAACGAAGATTGCAACGTTTGTCATATAAAATCCTAGTTGTTGGTCATTGACTTTTCACTCTTGATGAGCATTGCGCAGAGGAGGACACCGATGCCGGCGCCGACGGCGACAGTCAGGTTCGCGGCGTTCCATCCGAGGTGGTTCGCGACGCTGCCGACGAAAATCTTGGAGCAGATGGCGTCACCGATGAAGTAGCCGAAGAGTCCTACGAAACCTGCTGCGGTTCCTGCTGCGTTCTTAGGCACGAGGTTCAATGCCTGTACGCCCGTAAGTGCCACAGGGCCATAGATGAAGAAGCCGATGAGGCAGAGTGCGACGTAGACGAGCGTCTTCTGGAGAGCCGGGCTCATCGCTACATATCCGGCGCCTACGAACCAGTAGATGAGGACACCGAACATACATGCTATCATGCAGATGACGTTCATCGGAGCGCAACGGCCCTTGAAAATCTTGGAAGTGGCGAGGCCGCAGAGGATGGTTCCGAATGCACCGATGAGGTTATGTACGGAGAATGCCACCTTGCTTTCGTCGGCGGTCATGATGCCGGCATCCTGAAGGAAGGTCGGTGACCAGTCGCCGATACCGTAGCGGACCATGTATACGAAGATGTTGCTGAGGGCGACAATCCAGAGGAGTTTGTTCTTGAAGACGTAGTCGATGAAAAGGACCTTGAACGGGAGCTTGTCGCCGGCAGGGCCTTTGCTCTTCACGCCGCTGTAGTCGTTGCGGTATTCCTGTACGGACGGGAGGCCGCATGATTCAGGGGTGTCGCGGATCGCCCACCAGCAGAATATTGCAATGGCTATCGCAATGAGCGCCGGGAAGATGAAGTTTCCTCGCCATGCCTGTGCAGGGTCAATGCCGAATGTCGGGGCGAAGAAGGCGAAAAGTGCCACGCCTGCGATGGCCAGGAATCCGAGCGCAAAGCTGCCGATGGTGTGGGATACGTTCCAGATGCTCATCTTGAAGCTTCTCTCGTTCTGGGAGAACCAGTGTGTCATGATTCGGCCGCATGGAGGCCAGCCCATTCCGGAGAGCCATCCGACCACGAGCATGAGGATGAAAATGACGGTCGTGTTCAGCGCCGTGTTCGCGCCATAAGGGATGACGCCGGTGAGAATCATTACCAATGCGGAGAGTACCAGTCCGACACAGAGGAACTTACGGGAGTCCGAGCGGTCCGATACGCTGCCCATGATGAACTTGCTGAATGCATAGGCGATAGATACCGCTGACATTGCAAGTCCAACTTTTCCGGCATCGAGGATTCCGTCCTTGATCATGTCCGGGGCTGCGAGTGAGAGGTTTTTGCGGACCAAATAATATCCGGCATATCCGAGGAAGGCTCCCAGGAATACCTTCCATCTCATCGCATTGAAAACTTTAGGAACTTTCTCTGACGGAAGCTGCTGCTTCGGTGCAGGCGGGTCAAAAAATCTTGCCATTATTATGTATTTTTTTTTGTTTGTATTGTGTGTGACGGGCTATCGGATGCTGTCCTGTAGTTCCAGCCAACGCATTTCTTTCTCATCAATGAGGTCTTTCACCTCGCCGAATCTCGCAGACACTTCCTGAATCTTGTCATAAGGAAGGGTGCCTGATGCGAGGTCCCGTTCCAGTCCGGCTTTCTCTTTTCCAAGCGTATCCAGGTCTGTTTCAATCTGTTCCAGCTCTTTCTGCTCCTTGTATGTAAGCTTTTTCTTCTTGGCCGGCTTGTCGGCATCGGTTACATCAGCATTGACACGGACATTGGCGCTAGCCTTTTCACGGGCGGCAGCCTTTTGCCGGGCTTCGTACTCCTTTATATATTCGTGGTACTCGCTGTAGGAGCCGATGAAGTCCTTCACCTTGCCGTCGCCGCAGAAGATGAAGAGGTGGTCGACGAGGCGGTCGAGGAAGTGCCGGTCGTGGGATACGATGATCAATGATCCCTTGAAGTCTTTCAGGTATTCTTCCAGCACGTCGAGCGTCACGATGTCGAGGTCATTGGTCGGCTCGTCGAGAATGAGCAGGTTCGGGTTCTGCATCAGGATGGTCATCAGGTAGAGCCGTCTGCGTTCGCCTCCTGAGAGCTTCGATACCTTGGTGGTGAACATGTCATGGCTGAAAAGGAATTGGTTCAGCAGATGCATGTCGC
>OCHN01002456.1_pt1 | contig 11928 bp, 8 predicted proteins | sample 1538911 | NCBI WGS metagenome assembly OCHN01 (sample SAMN04571736, study PRJEB22368) | human gut metagenome | biome: human gut; material: stool | host: Homo sapiens | place: Luxembourg | collected 2013-01-11 | reverse complement strand
CCAGGCAAAACATAAGGCTTTTGCCCTTACAGGGCGCCTTGCTGATTGCCATCATCCCAGGGCGATGCCCTGGGCTATGCGCTTATTGGGCTTTCAGCCCGTAATTAAGCCACATGCGAAAGTTCAATAATTAACTAAAGTTTCGGATTTGGGCAGGGGCGGGCTTTCAGCCCGTTTGGAACTAAATCCGAAACTTTAGTAATTAATGTATAGTAATAAAATAAAAGGGAAACCACCTTACGGCGATTCCCCTTTCATTATATTAAAGAAATCTACGATTACTTCTTAAGAACCTTAACGGCCTTACCGTTGCGAACAACGATGTAGAGACCCTGCTTGCTCATGTTAGCGATGCGCTGTCCGTTGATGTTATAGATAGCGTCAGCCTTAAGAGCCTCGGTCTGAATCTCTGTGATACCTGTTGCAGGACCATTCCAACCAGCGTTGTCACCAGCCTTTACGAGGGTGAGGGTGAAGTCGGTTGCAGAGAACCATGTAACCTTAGAAGGCTTATTGGTCTTTGTAGAGTCGCAAGTTACACCGATTGTAAGAGCGTGGTTTGTAACCTCGATGTTAGGAATCTGAAGGTTCATCCAACCACGACCATTACCACCATTAGCGTTGTATGTTGCAGAGTATGTAGCGTAGTTAGGATCTGTATCGCTCAAACCACCATTGATCTTAGCCTTAGCCTCTTCCCAAATCTTACCATACTTGTCCATAGCGAATACTGTGCTGTCCTTACCTGCAGTCTCATCGAAGTAAGTGTAGGTCTGAACAGGGATTTCCATCCATGTAGTGTCGGCAGCCTCAGCACCAGTAGATGCGAAGAGGAATGCACCCTCTGCAGATGTACGTACGTTGGCAGCAAGAGTATATGTTCCGTTTGGAAGACCTTCGATAGCCTGATCCATGTAGATGTTGTTCTTACCTGCTGTACCATTCCATGAGTCGAAGTATGTGCGGTCAGCATCGTCTGTGAAGTACTGTCCCTTCTTTACAGGACCATCGCCTTCGCCCTTGATAACATTCCAACCATCGGTAGATGCAGTCTGAGCGTTGATGATAAAGCCTGTGTAGTCGGTAGAGTTAGGATTCTTCTCGTAAGCCTCCTGAGCATTTGCAGTAGCAGTAGCAGCAGTAAGCTGAACGATAGCAGCCTTAACAAAAGCCTCAGACTTGAGTTCAGACATAAGACCCTTCTTCTGTTCAGTCATAGTGAAAGAAAGAACTTCCTTAGCAGTAGCTGAAGTGAGAGTCTTCAATGTTTCGTCTGCTGTGTTGTAAGCAGGAACATAGTTGTTGACATAAGCCTTCAAGATTGTGATGATGCTGTCAACCTTATTGTAAGTACCATTGTTGATGTAAGCCAATGTGTTGTCGTAAGCAGACTTAGCAATTTCAGTAGCCTCGCCATATGTACCATCGGCAACAGCAACAGCAACAGTAGGAATAGTCTTGCCCTCAGCATTGATTTCCTCGTACTTAGCCTCAGAGTTCTGAGCGAGCTTGATAGCAGCGTTAAGCTTAACAATGTCGCCTGTTGTTGTGTATTCAGCGATGCTGTCGTTAGCAGCAGCCTTGTCTGCACCAAAGTGCATAGCAGCTACGAGCGCCTTAGCATTCTCAGCCTTAGCAGCGAGAGCAGCCTTGATTTCTTCCTGTGTAGCAGCACCGAGGTATAGGAGCTGGAAGTTTGTTGCGCAGAACCAACCTGACTGGTTTTGATTAGCAAGTGTACCAGAAGCACCGATTGTGAGTCCGCCATCGTGAACGAGCACCTTGTCAGATGTAAGAGTTGTCCAAGTTCCAGCGTTGTTGTCATTCCACAAACCTTCTGTCAAAGATGCTGAGTTGCTTGACTGCAATGAGCTTGTTGCGAATACGTGCTGATCGTTTACAAAGCCATCCTGTGTAATCAAGTCGCCGCTAACCTTATAGTATCCGTTAGGCAAATTCTTGATAACCTGAGAAACCTCAAGGGTCTTGCCATCGGTATTAGCCTTCCATGCGTTCCAGCAGATACGACCCTGAGCGTAGTTCAAACGCTGGTCGCCATCAGTACATGTACCTGTCTTAGTCCAACCCTCAGATGTTGCAACTTCAGGTGCCTTACCAGCCTCGAAAGTATCCTGGTTAGGGTATGTGAATACGCCATTCTCGATAGTTGGCTCTGAGCCTTCCTTAACGAACAATGGGTTCTGTACAAGGAATGTATAGTCAGCAGGAGCGTCAGCAGAAGCAACCTGGCTCAACATATAAGTAAGATAAGCCTGCTTTAGCTCTGTAGCGTAAGCAACGATATCTTCCCACTTACCATTATTTATAGTCTTGTCGTACTTTGCGAGAACAGTCTGAAGATCTGCGAGACCTGGGTAAGCCTTCGCAGCTGCAGCTGTAGCTTTGTTGTATGAAGCTGTGATTGAAGGTACAATATCAGCAGTCTTAATGATAGAATCCTTAAGTGCTGTAACTTCATCAAGAGTCTTCTTCATCAAATCAGCATCTTCAGAATTCATTGCTTTATCAACAATCTCAGTAGCATTGTCAATCTGATTAGCAAGACCTGAATAGTCAGCATATTTTCCAGACAACTCTTGCAATTCATCATAGAGATTGGTCAAATCTGAAGTATAGATTTCCTCTAGAGAAGCTTCACCTACCTTATAAAGCTTAACACCGTCGACAATAATCCAAGGGTTTTTGCCTGAGCCTGTGTTACCAGACTTATAACCAAACTGGAGTGTAAAATCTGAAGTTGGAGTAAACTCAAACTCGTGCTTTGTCCATTCTGTAGCAGAAAGACCTGTTGGATCAGAGAATTCATCCTTACGGCAAATAACCTTTGTAAGGTCTGAAGCCACATATTCAGGTTTACTTTCATCAACATTTGGGTTCAAGTTGATAGTCCAGTATTCCAAGCGATATTTAGCGCATGGCAAAGATACTTTCTGTTGATAAGCTACAGCTCCTCCCCATCCTGCACGCATATAGAGGAAACCTGTGTTATCGTCAGTATCATCAGCCTCAGGCTTAGCTGGAGCAGTTATTGATTCAGCAGCGTTACCATTAGAACCACGACCTGCACCAAGATAGCCCTCTTTCAAACTATAAGGAAGAGTTCCAAAATACTTCCAGAAAGGCTTAGTTGTTGCATATTCCTTAGCAACAGTCCATCCCTTAGGAGCACCAAGGAAACCATACCAAGAGAGGTCTCCTGATACACTGGTACCTTTACCATCTGTAGGTTCTGCATAGTAATCACCATTTGCAGACAACAGAACGCGAGCACCTTCACCAGTTTCGCCTGTTGCAGTAGTTTCAGAAGTTGGTTTACCTTCGTCGGTGAAAGTTAAGCCCTCATCGAAACCTGCGTTAGTAATAAGATGTGTTACATCTTCCTCTTGTGCGAAAGCTGAAAAGCTGAATGCCGCAGCAAGAGACATAAGTAATACTTTCTTCATTTTCAGGATAAGTTAATTAGTAATATAATTATTTAATTTAAGTTTTATCACGATGGAAACGTAGATTCTCGGTGCAAATTTACTATTTGTTTAGTATAACAAAGGGAAAAAATAGAGAAAAAAGGAGTAAAATATGCTTTTTACCCCCCCCGACCTTAAAAAAGAGACGATTTATAGTATATATCACACTAATTATTTGCCAAAAAAGTTGGATGGTTTTATTTTTTTATTAACTTTGCCACCAAGTTTTCTTCCACCTATATTATCAAACCTAAATAAGAGTTTATTTGTAGAGGAAATTAACACCTAAGAGTTATCTAACTTAACACATATATATAATTATTCTATGAAACTAAAAAGATTATTATCCCTGGCTGTGCTGTGCGTCGCAGGTGTAGGAAGTTCGTGGGCAGATACGAATCTTCTTGCCACGGAGAATGGTTGGCAAAAAATTACCGACCTTGGTTCTCTAAACCTTAGTGATTATTATTTTGCTTTTGTCGATAGAGACAAAGACTTGATGCTCTCGTTTGAAGAAGGTGCAAATCAAAGTCAAAATGCAGAATACAAAACCATGGTTTATCGTACAAGCCAAAAGGCTGAGATGACCCCTGCTATGCTGTGGACACTTGAGAAAAGTAATTCTTCTTGTCTCATTAGAAATGCAGGCAATACGAGTAAGTTTATACAAACGGAATGGAATGCAAGCCAATTCGTTCGTACTCACGACAACGGAGGAGGTGATAACAGTTGGTGAGAATGGGAATTCAAACTGAATAACGGAGTATATAATATCAAAAATACAAAATTTGCAAGCAACAATGTTTATATAGGCCCTTGGACAGATGATGAAATCAAAAATGGCATGGAAGTAAAGGGAAACAAAACAGGCAGCAACATTGGCAACTTTTATCTATATGCAATACCAAGAAGCAAGGTTGATTGGATAAAACAAGCTTCAGAAAATAATCCAGCGAATTTGTCTTACAAGATTCAGAACGCAAATGCTGGGTTTAATGGCAAGAATGGTTGGACTGGAACAAGCGATAAATTCGTGAGAAATGGCAATCTAATTTTCGATGGTATTGAAGGATTCTTTGAACCAAGCGATTGGTGGGCGTCAAGCTTTGATATAACAGTAACGCAAACTATAAGCAACTTACCTGCCGGAAAATACAAGGTTAGAGCTGCTGGTCAGGCTTCAACAGGAACAACTTTTACAATGGATTGTGGTGGAGAAGTTACAACCTTGAATTCAATAGGAGACAAAGGTGGTAATATTGATCAAACAGGTGCAACAGTAACACCAAACCCAGAAACCTGCAGACAAGGATGGCAATGGTTTGAATCATATAATAAATTGAATAGCGATGGTAATTTAACCATTAGATTCCATTCAACAGCATCAGCACAATATAATTGGGCAAACTTCGACAACGTTGAACTCTACTACTATGGCCCAAGTGTTTCTGGCAAAGCAACTTCAACAACTTCGCCAGCAGAAGTAGCTGCTGATACATGGTATGCTTTTGATGTGCCTGTTGCTGGAGACTACACCATAACTCCATCTGCAGGTACAATATACTATACACAGAATGGCGAGTTGTTCCCATCTGAAATAACAACATCTATCACCGAAGCTACCCAATTGGCTTTAGCACAAGGTAAGCTTTATGTAAAGGTTTCGGAAGCCACTACTATCACATTTGCAGCTAATACTTTTACCTACAAAGTAGGCACAGCTTCTACAGATGTAGACTATGTTCAGAAAGGTCAGACCATTACTGTTTCGTTTGGAAATACTATTACCACAGATCCAAATGCTAAATTTGAACAACATAAACCTATTACATTGAATGGAGAAGCTGTTGAAGTTAACCTTGCAGACAAAGCATTTACATTTGTAATGCCTGAAAATACAGAAACTTCAACAACTTACACACTCAATATTCCTGCAGAAGCATTCGGCTACAAAGGTCATGCCATGAATGCTGCTCAGACTATCACTTTGCATACTCCTGCAATCTTTGATGGCACATACTATTTATACAATAAAGATAATAAGAAATATCTTAGCCGTGGTGGCAATTATGCAACACAAGCTATTGTTGACGAATATGGTATTGCTATTGTCGTGAAAACAGATAATGAAAACAATACTGAACTTAAACCATTTGACAGCTACTTGAACTTGGGCTTTGATGGTTTTATGTATACAGATGCTCAAGGTAACAATATTCGCAAGTTTAATGCTTCTAAAGTTGACGGAGGATATAAATTCCTTAATACAACAAACCAAAAGTATCTTGCAACAAATGATGGTCAGGTTGTTGGTGATGCAGTAGAGGGTGGTAATCTGCAAGGCAAATCTAACATCTGGACTTTAGAGAGTGTTAATGACCACTTGACTGTAGTTAAGACTTACGAAGATTCACAAGCTAAAGCTGCAGCAACAGCAGCAGGCATAGTAGTTTCAAACAAGGCCGAACTTGAGAATACGCTCAAGGTCGAGAATATATATCCTCAGCAGATTGCTATCAAGGGAACACAAGGCGCAGTAAAAGAAAAATATCAAGGTGGTGCTTCGAATGCACAAGTCAGCAAGCCTTTGGATATTTTTGCAGAAACCGTTAATGGTCTTCGACCTGGTTTGTATAAGCTTAGCGTTAATGCTTTCCAGCGTGCAACATTGTTCAACGATGTGATGAATTCTGGTGGTGCACGCGGAAAGATTTATGTTTATGCCAACGATGCAAAGACACAACTGAAATCTATTGCTGAAGAGTATTCTGACGAAGCTTACACAGAAGGATGGAATCCTAACTCACAATCAGAAGGCAAAAACTATCCTAACAGCATTGGTGCTGCAAACCAGGCTTTTGCAAAGAATATGTATGTAAACGATGTTTATGTATATGTAAACGCTGACGAAGGTGCAAACACAGGAACTTTGAAGTTTGGTATACAGAATCCTACTCGCCTTGGTAATGATGATAAGCGCCAAGCATGGACTTGCTACAACAACTTCACACTTACATATTATTCACAAGTGACTAACGAGATAGTAGATGGCGTACATTATTATTATGGCACACACGAAGCTCCTGAGTTTGAGGTAACAAATGATGTGCCTGTTGTTGACGCAACAAATGCTACTGTAAACAATGCTACTATCAAACGTACAACCCCTAATGGTATAGTATATCTTGCAGAAGGCTCTACTGCCGATAATGGCAACAACATTGTTGTAAACGGCACTTGTGCTAACCTCGTGCTCACAGATGGTCATCCATTTACTGCAACAAAGAACTTTGAAGCAATAAATGCGACATACGAAATGACAGCTATTGCAGCATCTACCGACAAGAGCTTTGGAACTATCATGCTTCCATTTGCAATAAACTCTTTACCTAATGGTGCTAAGGCTTACTCTCTTGAGAACAACGTTGTTTTGGGTGAAGATATTCATGCAACAGAGGTTTTTTCTATCGCAGCCAACACTCCTACTATCGTTACTGCTAAAGGCACTTATTCTGCTAATAAAGTAGCTATTGCTGCGACGAAGTCTACATACGAGAATGGACAGTTGGTAGGTACCTACAAGGCTATGGAGGCTATTGAGAATAGCTATGTATTGCAGAAGCACGACGACCGTGTAGCATTCTACTTGGTTAACAACACTAAGCCAACCGTGAAACCATTCCGTGCATATATTAAACCTCAGTCTACAAATGCCAAGCAGTTCATCAAGGTGGTATTCGATGGCGAAGCTACAGGCATTAAAGAGATCACTTCAGACAACACTAAGGCAGAAATCTTCGACCTCAGCGGACGCAGAGTGGCAAAGGCTCAGAAGGGTGTTTATATTATAAATGGTAAGAAAGTAATAAAGAAATAAAGAAAGGTATACAAAAAATGGGAAAAAAATATATTAAGCCAAGTATTAACGTATTGGAAATGACAGAGAATGAAGCTATACTCGCAGCATCTGACGGCACTACAGGAACTGGAGGCTATGATGGTGCAGGTACAAAAGGAGACGGCATGGACGAGGATAAAGTTAAGTTTAACTCTATTTGGGACTCTGATTTGTAGAAAACATATTTAATAAGCATCAAAGATGAAAAAATATATATTAGGAACTGCTGCATTGCTGGCATTGGCTGCATGTAGTAATGATGATATAGTAGTGACTCCTGGTGCACAGGAGCCTACAGAAGGAAAAGAAGTTAGCGCTGTGCAGAGCAACATCGTAGGCAACTACGACAATCTGGCTGTAGAAGATTTGGATGCAGGAACACAGATAGGTTCGCGTGCAGGATTGGATGCCAACTTAAATGCTACATGGACTGCTGGCGACGAACTGTCTATAAGCAACGGAACATTGATGTATAGCTACAACGTGACCAAAACTTTTGATGAAGGAAAGACTGCTTCATTTAATGTTGCTGAAGGTCATGCTGCACATACTTCAGATGGCAACGACAACTTCTATGCTATATATCCTCGCCGTGCTATTACCGAGGCTAATGGCGTAGGTCGTTGGAATGGTTCTGAGGTGAAAGGACAGATATTTGCTCAGCAAAGCTATATTGAGAATATGGGAAAGGCAACCAACGGCAATAACTTTGGCGGATACTATATCACTACCAAGGCAGCTGAGGTAAAGACTACAAATAATGAGACACAGCTCTCGTTCTCGTTTACACCTCTTGCATCTGTTGTTGATGTAGACCTTAGTAAGACTGTATTGGAAAGTGGCGACGCTATTGCAGCTGTTTATCTTCGCGACATGAACGACAAAACTATTGCTGCCAACTTCTCTTACGACTGCAACTCGCATGCGCTGACAACAACGGGCGATGGTGGTTGCGACTACAACTACACAAGTCGTAGCAATGTTGTGGAAGTTAGCTTCTTCGAAAGCGAAGACGAGAAAGGCAATATCAATTATACAAGTATTGATGCAAACAACAAGGTGGTTCGCTTCTATATCTTGCCTGTAAAGCTTAATAAAGGTGTGGAGATTACTGTTCGCACAAAGAATGGTAAATACTATACTAAGAAAGCAAGCGCAAGCGTAGGTACAGAATATACAACAGAAGATTTCAAGATTTCTTCAACCGATAAAGATATCAGTAGCATCGTTAAACCTTACTATAAGAAGTATAACTTCGGTACTATTGACAAAGCCCGCAAGGGCGCATGGATGTCTTGTATTCCTCAGAATGTATTCTATACTATGCTGAGTGTACCTGGCTCACATGATGCAGCAACAAGCTCCGCAACTGCTTTAGCTAAAACTCAAAACAAGACCATTGCAGAACAGTTTGAACTTGGTGTACGTGCTTTAGACTTGCGTCCTTCTCCGACAGATAATCTTGAGATAAAGCATAGTAATTATGGAACAGGCGTTACTCTTGCTCAGGCTATCGAAAACATGAAGACTTATCTCGAAAAGAATCCTACAGAATTTATATATGCTACGATTCATTTGGAGGTAAAAAATGATGCAAGCGACACAGAAAAGAAGAACTGGAGTAACAAAGTATACGCTCTTGTAAAGGCTGCCGTAGATGGTGGCTATGCTTTGGAAGCATTGTCAAAGGGTGCAAAGTTGGCTGACTATAAGGGAAAAATTATCTTTATCTACCGTGATGATTTGACTGGCGATAATCAAATCTATAATGCCGCAAAGGTTGCATGGAATGATAATATTGCACGTACAGTTAAAGTTCGCGGCACAAACGGCAACGAAATTAACGACTTCCTTATATCTTACCAAGATATCTATAAAAATGATGATTTAGGAACAAATGATGGTGGCGTTAATGGATACTTCGTACAGAAAGGTGGCGTAAATAGCGATGATGCTAAAGTTAGCATGGTAAAAAAATATATCGATGATGCTACTGGTTCTAATGACCAGCGTCTGATATTTAATTTCGCCAGCTATGCAGGTGCACCATTATCATTAATATCTGGTCATGCAAAAAATATTATGCCTTCGGTAAACTCTTATATTGTTTCTAAGAACAACCGTTTGGGCGTTATCTTAGCAGACTTCGTGGATGCAACATATGGTGGATATAACTTCACAGCCATTACCACTGCCAACAACTTCAAGTATGTATATACAAAGCGCAGTCGTATTGATTATATCAAGAAGTATAAGAATACAACTGGTAATACCGGTGTTGGCATAGCTGGCGACGAATATGCAGATGGATCTGACGTATTTGCTAAACCACACAAGAACTTCTAATTCCTAACTTCAACATAGGCATAGTCAAGTGGTAGGCATTCTCTCCTACCCTTGATTAGCCTATGTTTTATTTCTTTTATATGAGAAACTTATTATTAGCTATATTGATGTGTCTGCCTTTGGCAACTATGGCACAGGAAAAGCAGATGGTGGTTTACCGCGACGGACGAACTCCTCTGCGCATAGACGTAGCTTCGGTCGACAGCATAAAGTTTGAGGATGCTGTGGAGGAACACGAATATGTAGACTTAGGGCTGAGTGTGCTTTGGGCTACATGCAACATCGGAGCTGCTACACCTGAGGAATATGGCAACTATTTTGCATGGGGCGAGACAGTAACAAAGGATAGCTATACGGAAGAAAACTACGTGTATGCAGAGAAGGGTGCATACAAAGATTTGCCTAAGGATATAGCTGGCACAGAATATGATGCTGCAACAGCAATATGGAAAGGAGAATGGCGCATGCCTAATATCAACGAGGTGGAGGAATTGGCAAAGAACTGCACATGGACATGGACTGCACAAAAGGAGGTGAACGGATATCGCATAGTTGGTCCTTCGGGCAAAGAGATATTCCTTCCTGCTGCTGGTCAATGGCGCAACGCTCCTATCAACGTTGGCTCCACAGGCTATTATTGGACTAGCTCTTTGTCTGACGAATATTCCTCTGCAGCCTACAACCTCAACTTCACAGGCTTTAGCGGCAGATGGAGTGCCAACCGCGCCTACGGCTTCTGCATAAGGGCTGTATGCAATAAATGAAGGAGGACATAATGATACAGCCTATCTATTGCCACACACAATGCCTACAATCTAAAAAAAACTTCATAAAAACACAAACTTCCCTTCTCGAAATAAGAAGGGAAGTTTTTTGCTTTATTATTCTTCATCGAAATAAGATGCTGACGGCATTGCTACGCCGTCGCTACAGCATTTATTGAATCTTGCGCGCGACTTACGCTCACGACAGAACATGGCTTTTGTTGACTCTTCGTCTTCGGCGAACGCAAGATGATTGTCGATAGCCATAGCTCCAGCCATTCCCTCAACATCAAGATTGTCGGTGCCGATAAGAGTGAAAGTCCAATTCTGCTTCTTTAGTTTCTCTATGAGGTTTTTCACCATCTGCAGGTTATACTCACTTGAACAATTCTCTTCGCCATCGGTGATGATGGTCACCAACACGTTGTCTGTCTCTGTGGTCTGCGCATTCATCTTCGCAATACCCTTGCCTATAGCATCATAGAGCGGAGTAGCGCCACCAGGCTGATAGTCTCTCTTGGTCAGTTGCTTAGCCTTGTTGGCATTCACATTGTCGTAGTGAACCTTGAAGTGGTCGCTATCGAAAGTAATCAAGGTTAGTCGCTGTTCCATATCAGGGTGTGCCTTCATCATCTGCTGGCATGTGGTGATGGTTTCGTTGATTCCAGCCAATGCCTCACGATGAATGATGCTCATGCTGCCCGATTCGTCGACGATAACAAGATTGAATACTCTCTTCTGTGCAGTTTCGTTAGTCTTCATAATGATAATCTCCTATAGTTTAATTGTTGTTATAATGTTATTTAATTCTTATAAGAATGTTGTTTTATCCTTATAAGAAACAAGTGGATGAAAAATTAAGTTGATGGTGATATTTTTTTTGTATCTTTGCATAAGATAGTAAGAAAATAGCAAAAAACAGCATAACTTTGCAGGCACTATGAAGAAAGAAAAAGACCCTATGGGAATGGCAATAGCCGACTATTATAAGAATGGTGTAGCAGGAAGACTGCGTGTGTTCTCGCCCGATTTTGATGAGGACGAAATTCCTGTCGACACCTTGTATCGTGAATACGAAGAAATGCCAAAGTTGGAGCAGACGGCACTAACTATGGCTAAAGGCAACATCCTCGACGTTGGTGCAGGAGCTGGTTGCCATAGTCTTGCTTTGCAGGATATGGGAAAGAAGGTTGTGGCTATCGACATTTCGCCTTTGGCTGTAGAAACAATGAAGCTTAGAGGTGTGGAAGATGCAAGAGAGCAAGACTTCTGGCTCATAAACGAGAAGTTCGACACCATACTGATGCTGATGAATGGTATCGGCATTGTTGGCACCATCAGCCAACTACCTAAGTTCTTTGACCATATTGCCGAGATTATGGGTAACTATTCAGCGATAGCCTTGCACCTTAATCCGCGATTGAAATATACAGCA
>OCHN01002443.1_pt1 | contig 12010 bp, 6 predicted proteins | sample 1538911 | NCBI WGS metagenome assembly OCHN01 (sample SAMN04571736, study PRJEB22368) | human gut metagenome | biome: human gut; material: stool | host: Homo sapiens | place: Luxembourg | collected 2013-01-11 | reverse complement strand
GCAAACCTGCACCGAAACCTTCCGGACGGAAGCCGCCGTCATTGTTGTTGTCATAGCTACGATTTGTGCTGTAGGCGCGCTGGGCTCCGCCGATACGAGGACGCATGGTACGTCCGCCGTTGCTGCGATAGCCTCCACCTTGATAATCATTCGAGCGATAGCCCTCGCGGCCACCCTCGTTACTCTGTGCGGATGTGTTCTCCGTCTTGTTGTCGAATTCTTCTGCCATAATAATTAATAGTTGTTTGTTGAAATAGCCTCACGGCTGTAAATAAAAAGATATTGTTTATAATCAGATGCCAGTGTATGAGTGTGGCGTGATAGCCATCAGCTCAGCCTTCACGGCATCACTGACATTAAGAGTCTTGATGAACTCATGGATTGTCTCCTCCGTCATTGTCTTATTGGTACGGGTGAGGGCCTTGAGTGCCTCATAAGGATGTGGGTAAGCCTCGCGACGCAATACTGTCTGTATTGCCTCAGCCACCACGGCCCATGTGTTGTCGAGGTCTTCGCTTATCTTATGTTCGTTGAGGATGAGCTTGCGGAGTCCCTTGAGGGTGCTCTGCATTGCAATCATGCCGTGGCCCATCGGTACGCCTACGTTGCGGAGCACCGTAGAGTCGGTGAGGTCGCGCTGCAGACGGCTTACAGGGAGCTTCTGAGCCAGGAACTGGAGTATTGCGTTTGCCATTCCCATGTTGCCCTCGCTGTTCTCGAAGTCGATAGGGTTCACCTTGTGTGGCATAGCGCTTGAGCCTACTTCGCCTGCCTTTATCTTCTGCTTGAAGTATTCCATTGAGATATACATCCAGAAGTCGCGGTCGAGGTCGATGATTATAGTGTTGATGCGGCGCAAAGCGTCGAACACGGCACCGAGGCAATCATAGTTGCTGATCTGTGTGGTATACTGCTCACGCTCCAGACCGAGCTTCTCGCTTACGAACTTGTTGCCGAACTCGCGCCAGTCGTATTCCGGATAAGCCACGTGGTGGGCGTTGAAGTTTCCGGTAGCACCTCCGAACTTGGCTGTCATAGGACAAGCCTTGAGCATCTCCACCTGTTTGTCGAGACGATATGCGAAGACCATGATTTCCTTGCCCAGACGGGTTGGAGAAGCCGGCTGACCGTGGGTCTTGGCGAGCATAGGCACGTCTTTCCACTCCTCAGCATAGGTCTTCAGCTGCTCTGTCAGTTCCTCAATTTGCGGGATGTAGACCTCGTTGAGGGCATCCTTGATAGAGAGAGGCACGGATGTGTTGTTAATATCCTGCGATGTGAGTCCGAAGTGAATGAACTCCTTGTATTTCTCGAAATCTCCGAGTTTGTCGAGCAGTTCCTTGATATAATATTCCACGGCCTTCACGTCGTGGTTGGTTATCTTCTCGATATCCTTGACGCGCGATGCGCCCTCCTCGTCAAACTTGCGGTAGATGTCGCGGAGGCTGTCGAAATGTTTATGATCGAAGTCTGCCAGCTGTGGCATAGGCAATTCGCAAAGCGTTATGAAATATTCGATTTCCACACGGATGCGGTATTTTATCAAAGCATACTCTGAGAAATAATCTGCCAATTTCTCTGTTTTTCCTCTATAGCGGCCGTCGATTGGTGATACGGCTGTCAATGCGTCAAGTGTCATAATTAAAAAAAGTAATACGTATTTGGCTGCAAATTTACTAATTAATATTTGTATTTCCTATCTATATGAGATAAATGTATCATAAAAATTGTTGCTTTCTTGGGCTTATTTGAAAAAATGGCATTAGAACAAGAATAATGTTATGGTTTTCAATTCAATATTCAACATTCATTATTGAACGCAGATAAAGCCGAATGACCCCAATGGCAGCAGTTTTTGAACGGGAAAGTAACCGGCATCTCCACTACGGGGGAGAACGAGAGGGGGCTGATACATCAATTCATAAATCATAATCATAGTATATGAAAAGATTGCAGACATCAGCCCCCACCTGTCCTCCCCCGTATATTACCCTATATTAATCCTTTCCACCAATTCATCAGGTGTAAGTATCTCCATCTTTGAGAAGCCGAACCACTTTTTGCCCAAGTCTTTGATAGAAGCTCCAATATGATATACATCATCGTCTATACAAAGGAAGCGGTCATGGGACAAACGGAATGTCTGAACATCAATCGACGCATATTGGGCATTATGACGGTCTATGTCAAGTTGTAACCGACGGGATATCTGCTGAGTATAGATGACTGCGGACACGTTTTCTTCTCTTTTGTCGAGCAATGTCAATACTGTCTCATCAACATAATTGTCGATAAGAACTATGCGCTTTTTCGCATTCTTAATCAAATCGGCAACGAAAGTATAGGCATCATAAATTTGCCCGTTATAGAACACTCCTTGCTTGGGTTTCACATTACCTTCGTCCAATCTGCGGAATACCTCTTCTATGCGTTTATCTGTTTCTTGCTGATGGTGCTGCATTTCCAATTGATGATACTCCATAGTCGAGAGGCGTTGAAAGACTTCGGCATTATTCAATAAAAAGTGACGCATTGATGTGAAAGCTCGCATTATGCGAATATTTACTTCAATCGCAGTCTCTGAACGTAAAACACTGCTAAGCATTGCAACACCATTTTCTGTAAAAGCGTAAGGCATGTATTTCAGGTGCTGTCCACGTCCTTCGTTTAAGGTCGCAATTTGCGACCTTAAACATTCTTCTTTAGATAACTGAAACATGAAATCCTCAGGAAACCGTTTGATATTACGTTTTACTTGTTCATTAAGACGCTTTGTCTCAACACCATAAAGTGTGGCAAGGTCACGGTCAAGCATAACTTGCTGTCCTCTAATCACTTTTATTAGAGGTTCTATATTATCCATGACAACCAACTGGTCACGATTTGTGACCAGTTCGCCATTCTCTGTCTTTTCTGTTATATCTGCCATATTTATATCATTTTCAAAATCGCAATTTGCGACCTTAAACGTGTTGTTACTTAGTATTGCATGCAAAGGTAGTGCTTTTAGCCCTTAAATCACAATTGCACAGGCACTTTCTTTGTAAAGGAGGCCAAATCGCTTATTTGTTCTTTATAGCAGCTTGCAGTCACTTGTTAATCAGATGTCTTTTGCCTGTTTTTAATTCGCAATAGCTCGCTATTACTCATTAAAAGCCAAACAAAATCCACTCTTCTAAAAATCAAAATCCAAGCAAGCCCAAATAACAATTGGGGATTAACGAAAAAGTGTATCAAGAAACGGGACGGTCCCGAACTTGATACACTTTAAAGTATTGCGAGAAGCTTCCTAACTGATAGAGAAAGCTATCTTGTTATGAAACGATGCGCTTTTTATCTGATTAGTAAGCGACGCACTGATATCTGATTAGTAAGCGATACGCTTTACGAACTGCTGGGCGCCCTCACCCTTCACTACGTAGATGCCGTGAGAGAGAGATGTAGGAGCAACCTGTGTTCCGTCGAGAGTGTAAACCTTAACGTTTCCGTTGTAACCGTCAACAACGATGTTGCCGTTCTGGATGCGTACCACTGGTGAAGCGGCATTCTCTGTTGTCTCGATGCAGTCTGCAGAGTTAGCGCCGACGTGTGCCTCAGCAGCGTTTTCTACATAACCTGTGAGAGAATCGATGAGGATAGCGATAGCGTTGAGGTTCTTCTTGTTCTGAACTGTTGAAGGGATAGGAATCTGAACGTTGTAGTTGATTACCTCGTTGAGTGTGAGCTCTTCTGGCACGCTGCCCTCGATACCCTCATAACCGTAAGTTGCACGGGCAACATGCTGCAAAGGATCGCTTACCCAGCCACCCTTATTCTCCCAGCCACCCATCTCGCCGTATGAGCCACCTGAGAAGTTGTTTGCCTGGCTATAACCTGTCACATTGTCCTCAGTGAGGATAAAACCAAGCTTGTAGCGTGCACCTGCCTTCTTGATGAGAGGAGTTACCATTGCTGTAACGTCAACAGATTTCTCGTCTGCAGAGAGCTTAGACTCTACATCGATGTGCATTGTGTTAGGAAGCTTGTTGAGGTTCTTCAGGATTGCCTCCAGGTTGTCGCCTGATGGAGATGTCGAGTTCTGGCGCATTACTGTAGAGCCAGGGAAACCGCCGTTGATCAGATTTCTTACGAAATCAGCATAGTCTGATGGAGCGAGAGGACCATTGCCGTCATAGCAGTGTACTGCAACGCCAACGAACTGTGAAGGATATTTCTCGCTCATATACTGGAATCCAACGATACCACGTGGACAGAAGCCACAGTCAATACCTGTCTGCTCCTCGCAAAGGAGACGTCTGCCAGGAACAACCTGCAACACGTTAATCTGTGCCTCGCCGCTATTGTTTTCAGCCACTTCGTCGTCAGTACCGTTCACTGTAGTGATGCGCATCTTGACATCATGAACGCCGATTGCAAGGTTTGTCTCAGGAACAGAGAATGCTACTTCTGCATCCTTACCAGTGAGAATGCTGATCTTGCCACTCTCTACTGTCTTCTCCTCACCACCGTCGATAGAATAAGCCAGACCGAGCTTGGTGATCTTGCTGTAGCCCTGATTCTTCACTGTAGCAGAGAGATTAGCAGGCTCGCCTACAGTAGCCAGAGTACCGTTGGCACAAATCAGGTTGGCATCAACAGGCACCTTAGCACCGCTGATACGAACGTCGAGACAGATTGCCGGTGACTTAGGATTCTTGTCTGTGGCATAGTTCTTCCAACCATCGCCGAGGTCAGCCCAGCAGCCATTGTCGTTGTAAACGTTTGAAACGGCAACGATAGGTGCAGAACCCTTCACCTCATAACCTACGTAGAATCCCTCTTCGCCAGAGATCTCGAACTTCGAAGATGTCTGCACGTCGGTAGTTCCAGTGTATGCAGCGTCTGAAGTACCGGTAACGTCGTAAGCGCCGTTGAGGTCCTTGGTGACAAACACCTTCAGTGAGGTTGCTCTTGACGCGAGACCCACTCTCACTTTGTTAATGTAGCATCCCTTGTAGCGGCTTGCCACCTCAGCAGGGATGTAGATAGCACATTTGGCTTCTGTATTTTCAGAGAGCACACCAGTCTGTGTGGTGGTGCCATAGCCAAAGAAACAATACTGGTCAGCAAGAGCTACGCTTACTGACATAAGCACTGCCATCAAAATCAATGATAGTCTTTTCATTTTTAAGTTCTTATAGATTAAATAAAGGATTAATTATTTCACTAACACTTTCTTTGTCATTGTATTTCCGTCTTTCACCACTCTCACCACATAGAGTCCGCTCTTGAGGTTGGTATTCTCCACCTGCTCGCCGTTCGCTGTATAATTTGATCACTCTTTCCACTGCAAGTGCTGATGTGGAGAAGAGCAAGAGAGAAAGGAATATAAGTAAGTTTTTCCCCATTGTGAAAGTATTGTTAGTTATTACTAATAAAGGTAATGTCTTCTTGTGTCCGTAAGCATAACTTGTGACGAGCAAGTTGACTGTGTCTGTGTGTGTCTGTTTGGAATAAGCCCCAGGGCACTTGCGCCCCGGAGCTTAGACTTGTATCTGTAGCTGACAGAAAACTGATTATCCGTCGCCTTTCGTTCTTCTTATCATCCACACCGCCGGATTCAGCAATCACTTGCGGCGCGGATTGTTCATCACGTTGCCGGTAAGATTACTTCACTACAACCTTGACAGCAGACTGCTGCTTGCCGTCAGAAACTGTAACGATGTACATACCCTTAGGCAGGTTCTTGCCTGTGAAGCTGCGGCCGGAGAGGTCGTGAACGCCAACCAGTGTGTTGCCGTTGATAGCCTCAACGTTGCCGTCGGTCACTGTAACCATAGAGCCTGGGTTGAGGACTACAGAACTGATGCCTGAAGACAACTGTACCTTAGACTCGCGGCTGTTGTAGAGCTGGTAAACCTTGTTTGTAGGATCGTAGTTGCTCAGGAATGAAACGACGCGCATGTTTGCGAGGTTCCATTTTGGATCAACGGCGATGCTGTACTCCTTGCTTGCAGAGTAGCTGCTGATGTCCACCTTGTCACCCCAAACGTCCTCGCTGAGCACGGCACGGATAACACCGTCCTGAATATACTCACCGCTTACGCCCTTCTGCTCTGTGCTCACGATACCGTCCTCTACGAGCCATGTAGTGAGGCGGAGGTCTGTCTGACCAGGCATCACATTAGCCTGAGTGTTCACGTTCACCTTGGCGGTGATAGTGTTGTCAGCCTCGTTGTGCTTTGGACGAACGTTAAGCTCTGCGAACGAAGGAATCAGGTTCACGTTGCCGAGCATAGCCTCGAATGCCTGGTTGCTCTCCACGAAGTAAGCAGGACCTGGATCTTGCATGCCGAGGAACTTCATACGGTCGAAGCAAGCTGCAGGGAAGAATGTTGAAGCACCACCATAGAGAGAAACATATTTCTTCTCAAAGTCGGTAACGAACTGGTCTACGAAGCCCTTGCCTGTCTTGACATGGTGCTTAACCCAGATAACGTTGCTCTGGTCTGCCAGGAACTCCTTGTATGACTCGTTTACAAATTCTGCATCACTGTAGCCCTCTGATGTGAACTGTTCGAGGAGCACGTTACGACGAAGGATCTGACCGCCCTCGCGATATGCGAAGCTGCTTGAAGTCATCTCGTTGTCGGCAACGTCAGAATCGTCAACACCGTTCACCTTCTTTACAGTGAGTTTCACGTCAAGGTTACCCTCCTGGTTGATCTTCACGCCAGGCACGTCGATAGTGGTGATCTCGTGGCTTGGCACGTTGAGGTCGTTCAACACTACGTTGTCAGACTCCTTGCCGTTAACTGACACTGTGAACTCCATGCTCTTCACAGTCTCAGGACTGTAGTTGCGGAGCTTAGCCTGATATGTGGCAGGTGAGTTGCACTCCACGTAGTAGTCGTTGCCTGAAGAGAGGCTGATGAGACCTACGTCACCGTCAGGGAACTTGTCGCCGGAAGCGATACCGCGGATGGCAGCGTTCATATAATATGTCTGACCCTGCACTGCCATAGCATATGCAGAATTGCTCTGCCAGATGAAGTCGAGAGCGAGGAACGAGTTGCCCTTCTCACCGGAATAACCCATCACGAGAGGATCGTCGAAAGCGATAGCGTCGAGATTCTCGCCTGGTTTAAGGTTGATATAATAACCGAGATAGAGATCCTGGTCTTTCTCGATGGTCACAGAGTTGTTGAACTTGAACTTGTTGTAACCGGAAGCGTAATCCTGTGTAGATACAGAAGTGAGAACATCACCCTCGATTACCTTTTCAAGGTCCTTACATACGAAAGCGGTGAGGCCATTGCCACGCTTAACACCCTCTACTGCCACGTCGGAAGCCGACAGGCCGTTACCGGTTCTTGCACCGAGCACAACCTCGATAGAGTCAATCTTGCAGCCGACATATTTGTTGAGCAGGCTTGCCGGGAGGCGGATAGCCTGACACATGGTGTGAGACTTTGGAGTGTCCTCCTGAACCTGCGATACAGGGATACGGTATTTACCCATGTTCGTATATGTCTCACTCGGACCAAGACGCATACCGGCATCTTTCTTGGTTACTGTCGCCTTGGTGATTACAGCCTGTGGGGCTGGCATCAATGGAGTTCCTGTCATGCCAAACAAGTCCCCCCCAAAGAGGGGAAGACTTGCGATGGATAACAGAAACAACTTATTTCTGTTGTTACTCATAATGATTATTTATTGATATTAAGTTTTACACTCTGTACGTTGCCGTCTGCTGTGCGCACCTTGATGATGTACATACCAGCTGGCAGACCGAGAGTAGCCTCCTTGCTGCCGTTGAAGCTGCGGAGGAGCTTACCGCTGAGGTCGAATACGTTAGCTGCAGCACCGTTGAGGATAAGCTTGCCTGTTTCAGCGTCGAAGCAAACGTTAGCAGATGCGCCGTTGTTGATATCCTTGATACCGTCATGCTCCTGGTGGAAACCTACGAAGAGAACAGCTGCTTCCTTCTCGGTAAACTTAGAAGAAGCCTTAGGAGCCCAGTAGCGGATTGATCTGTTACGTGCGCCATCCTTGTTGAATGATCTCCAGAGACATGGGAAGCCCATACCCTTCTTGACAGCACCCTTGTGCTCAACGCAAATGAGGAGGTTCTTAGTAGGATCCATCTCGTATGGAGTGTTGAGCTGCAGAGAAAGGAGGTTCTTGCCTGGATAGATATTAACGTTGCCGCTGAATACCTCAGTCATCTGAGTCTCCTCAGTCCAGTCTGCAACACCGTCAGAGAATGAGTTCTTGTCTGTAGCAGCCATCCATACTGTCACGTTCTCTATTTCGAGAGCGTCAGTTACCTGTGAATTGGCAGTGTACTCATAACCGATACGGTCGATAGTGTTGCTGCCAGTAGTGTTCTCAGCGAAGTCAGCCTTTGTATAGATAGACTGTGAACCGTCGTCAGAGTCTGTGTATGTGATTGGGAAGTAAGAAGACTGCCACTCCTCACCGTCAGTAACGACCATTGTCCAAGGTGTAGACTCGCCATAAGGCATAACCTTGAGAGTCTTGTATTCAGAAACGTTGTTGATAGCGCACTCGTCCTTGTCGTAGATTGTGCGGAATGCGAACTCATAGTCGCCCTCCTCTACTGGGATGAACTTAGCAGGAACATCAACTGCAGAACCAGCACGTACGAGTGGAGTCTCCTCTACAGTACCTACTACGAAATCGCCGTCTTCCATCTTCTGGAGAATCTCGATCTTGTAAGAGTTAGCCTCTGCATCCTGAGCACCGTTGTTTCTTACTGTAACATTACACATGTTAACGTCACCGCTTGAAACGTCATTGCCATAAGTTACGAGTTCAACAGCCTTGAGGTCGTGTTCGAAGATTCCCTCGATCTCAACTCCGAAGAAGTCGATAACATCGAAGCTTGTGTTGTCAGCAACCTTGAAGCCGAAGTAGTAGTTGCCAGATTCAGGAGCAGTGAACTTATCCTCATATACAACAGCAGGATTGCTGCTATACTCTGTGCTGAACTCCTTCTCCTCGCCGATCATGTTTGTCATAGCCTCGATAGTAGGAGCAGTACCTACATAGCGGCCGATAGTATGACCAGAACCTGCGTAGTTGTTGTTGAATGTAGATGTGAAGAGATAAGACTTGCCCTTCTCGAGATAAACTGCTGGAGAGATTGCCCAGTCCTCACCGATTGAAGACTCTGCATAAACGCTGTAAGCGCTCTTCCAACCTGCCCAAGCAAACATCTGGCCGTCGCCATTCTTCTCCAGGGATGTCCACTGGTTTGCTGTCTCCTCAGAGTTGATAACAAATGATACAGGAGGCGTTGGAGCAAGACCAGCCTCGATTGCCTTAGAGTCTACAGGGTCACTTGAACCATTGGCGTTCTTTGCAACGATAGTGTATGTGTACTTACCTCTCTTCACCTTGGCTACAGACTCATCAGTGAAGCTTGTGCCTGTGATGTCAGAAGCTACAGTCTCGTTGCCTGGGTTACGAACGATGTCATACTTCAGGTCAGCCTGGTTGATGAAACCGTTGTTCTTACCGTCAACCGGAGCCTCCCATGTCATGGCAACATTCTCACCAGACATAGCAACCTCGAAGTTTGTAGGAACGCCTGGGATGTCGAGACCGACAGCGCAGCGGATGCTGTCAGGCACACCCTTCTCGCCGTCTACACGGCATGGTACTACATAATATGTATTGATGCCATCAACAGGAGCCTCGTCTGTCCAATTCATAGCCTTGCCGAGGTCGGCAGCTGTAGCAGGAACAGTAGCGACGAGCTGTGAGTTATCATAGATTTCCTTTGAAGTGAGAGCGCAGTTTGTGTAGTCAGCGTTCTTGCGATAGATCTGCACACCAGCAAGCTCTGTGAGGGCCTCACCGTTTCAAGCCTTTGAAGGGTTGGTCCAAGAGAGAACAGCATTCATCTGGCCATTTGCGTTAGGAGTAGCCTTGAGGTCAGAAACGCGAGCTGCGGCCTCGCGAGCATCAGCAGTATAATAAGGTATATACATACCGATGATGAGGTTACCAGAAGCAAATGTGTTAGACTCAACCACCTTACCGTTGGTTGTGTCGATCTTCATGAACTTGTCGTATGGCATTGATGTAGCATCGTTAGCTACGCGGGCTGTGAAATAAAGCTCGCCTGTAGAGTGGTCGAAGCCCATCGAACCATAGCTTGTAGCGAAGATATTAGTGCCAGTCTGGTCCTTGATAATGAAGCGCATATCGTCTACAGCCTCGAAGTTCTCATCATACTTTGTGAGGTAGTTTCCTGAGAAAGTGAAGATAGGGTTGTTCTTCTCATCCTTGCCGGTCTCCTTCCAATATGGAGAGATAGCCCACATGTTACCATCCATATCGAAGCAGAAATACTGGATCTGGTCTGTCATGGTCTTCACCTTAGAGAGCTTACCAGTAGCCTTGTTGATAGTATAAAGGAAAGTTACAGCGTCTGAACTGGCATCCTTCTGATAAGCCTCAGAAGTATAGAGCAAATCGTTGCATGGATCGTATGTCATGTCGAGCAGGTTGTTGAACTCGCTGTTGCCTGCGCCGTAATCGAACACTACAAGACCGTCTTTTGCTGTTGTAGCCTCGGCTGACATATCCCAGAGTGTAGCACCCAGCTGACCTGTTCTTGCGTCAAGGGTAGTGAACTGCTTGAAACCACGCCACTGCATACCGTTGTCCATATTGTTCATCTTTCCGAAGTAGCAGTAGTAGTTGTCACCACCCCACGCACCGAGAAGAATACCGTTGAGCTGCCAACCCTGCTCGTTTTCAAAGATATTGACACGATTCAGGTTGTATGGATTCTTGTCATAGAAATAGAGCCAGCTACGATGCTTTGACTCATCCATCAACTGTGTTGCAAAAATTTTCTTACCGAGCAGCTTGTCATCGATAGACGACGGAGTCTGGGCAGGAGCTGCCTACAATGGAGCATTGCCTGTTGACTGCTTTGCCGTAGGGAAGGTCTTAACTGTCTGCTGTGCAGAAGCAGATAAAGACGCCATACCTACAAAAAGTAGAGTAAAGATTTTTCTCATTTTTAATAGTTATATAAATAAAAAAGTTTCGTTATTTTATCTCACGATATTTAGAATACTTGAATGGTAGATACCGCAGAAACTATTTCCACGGGAAAACCATCGAAAGCCGATAACCCTATAATGTCAGCACGATGACTGAATTGGAAGCGTCTAAGGTTACGACAATCACAAGTGTTTTTATTGTTTGTTCATAATATTTCCAAAATAGCTTTGCAAAAATAAAAATTAATTTTAACACCTCAAATAGTTTGTAATATTTTTAACATTATATTACGGCAAATCAGACGATTAGAAGTCACATTATATACTTTTTTAATAGATATTGCTCAATGGAGAAGGCAAAACAGAGGGTTTTCTTTGACTCTAATCAAGAATATTATACTATAAGGTAGGATATTAACACGTTGGCGGAATTAATTCAGTGCACACTTAATTCGAATGACCATTATATGATCTAATGACGGTTTAGGGTTAAAATTGGGCACGGTGCTTGCCCAACTGGGGTAACGTGCTTGCCCATCATGGGCAACGTGCTTGCCCCACTTGGGCAGATTTGCTGTCAGACAAATGCCCAATAAGTGACTGTTGTAATACCCATATTCCTGTTTCTGGATTCTGCCAATGCATGCCATTCCTGTAGTCTGAAATCCTCGCATCTGACAATTACTCACACCTGACAATTCTTTTCACTAGCAAACCATCCAGACAATTGGCTGACAATTGCAAGACAGCCAACTGTCTGTTTGTCAGGATATTACAGCGAAAAACCAGATGACCTGACAGTTTTTACCGATTTTGGGTTTTATGTCATTTTAGGTGAATTGGGATCGCCGCAGGCTGATGGACAACTTTATTATCACTGATATATTTATTCCGTGTTGAAGTTGTGTCCCTGGCCTTCGGCAGGGACAGAAATCGAGTAGGAGGTAAATACTAATCGTAGGTGTTATCTCCTACTTTCGTATTTA
>OCHN01002438.1_pt1 | contig 12029 bp, 12 predicted proteins | sample 1538911 | NCBI WGS metagenome assembly OCHN01 (sample SAMN04571736, study PRJEB22368) | human gut metagenome | biome: human gut; material: stool | host: Homo sapiens | place: Luxembourg | collected 2013-01-11 | reverse complement strand
AACAAATCGAGTTACTGGATAGCCAATTAGAAAAGATTGAAGCTGAGATGACGGATATCATGAAATTCAACGATTCTGTCATCATGACCATTCCTGGTATCGGTTATATCAATGGTGGAATGATTCTTGGTGAAATAGGTGATATTCACCGTTTCTCCAATCCAAACAAGCTGCTTGCTTTTGCTGGTCTGGATCCTTCTGTTTATCAGTCTGGTAACTTTCAGGCTAAGACAACAAGGATGTCCAAACGTGGCTCTCGTGTTTTACGATATGCCCTTGTAAATGCAGCTTGGAACGTTGTCAGAAACAACGCAACCTTCAAGGCTTATTATGATGCCAAGAGAGCTGAAGGCCGGTCTCACTACAATGCACTTGGGCATTGTTCCGGCAAACTTGTCAGAGTCATCTGGAAGATGCTCACCGACAATGTCGAATTTAACCTCAAATAAGAGGTCTGTATACCAATATCGATAGATTTTGAAAAAGCACCCTAAGGGAGCTCTATTAAAGTTACCCTTTTTTACCACCGATATGAAAAAGAAATTTTTTACTAATTTATGGTTGACTTTTCATAGCTGGTCTCCATTTCCTCTCTGATTTCACTTTCGCTTTTTCCTTCTCTTTTAGGAATTTTCTTAATTGCATCTTTAGCGGCTTTCTTACTCATTCGTCTTTGTCTTTCTTATAGTATAACTTCTTATCTATAACATTCTACAACTGACATGTTAATTCTAACTATTGTCTACTTATTTAGTCAAACAGTTTGTGTCTACTTATTATGACACTTTGCGACAGGAGGTACAAAATTGAGTCAAAACGAAAGTATTAAAATTCACTTAGAACATCTACTCAAAAAATCTGGTTTAAGCAAAAACAAATTCTGCCAGAAAGCAGAAATTCAACGCTCTCAGTTAAATGGATATATCAATAATACCATTACCCGGCTGGATACGGAAGTGCTTGTGCGGATATGCTAGACATCAAACTACTTCATTGCAGATTTATTGGAATATATTCCCCCAGATAATCAATAATAAAAACAGTCTGAAATCACTAATGCTGTTTCAGACTATTTTTATACGCTATCATAAATTTTCAAATCTAATAAGCAAACGCAATAACACTACTCAAAGATTTTTTCAATATATTCTTTATCCTGGTCAGATATCTTATAATAAATGTTTAATGCATCACCAAGTAATTCTGAAGAAATATCATCATCAAGCCCTAAATACGCTTCCATCTTCACTATGTTAGAATCATCATAAAATACGAAAGAATATACTCTTGTATCCTCTGATTTAATAACAGTCACTGATGGTTTGTAAAAATCCAGAGATATTTCTTCAGCGAGAGAACTTGCATCATAGCTATCTATTTCAGTTAAATTATCTAATATCTTTAGTATCTCCGATATCTTATCAGACTGATCTATAACTACATCTTCTTCCTTTGTAGAATAGAGATGCCCCTCTATACGAATAATTTCGGGGGAAGAATTTTTATCCTCAATATTGCCATCATTAACCACATCGCATCCTCCCATCAACAACACTGCTACTGCCCAAATCAAAATTATTTTTTTTTTCATATTTTTATTTTCTTTCTCCTTTCTCTTTGTAAAGTTTATATAATAAAATGCAGCCAAAGAAAATCATTGGCATTATCGGACTCCATGCATTAGAAAAGAATCCAATAATTACGGCAATCACTGTTATTGGTAATGCTGCATATAACCATGTATTACTTGTACGGCTGCCTTCTTCCATTTTATTCATAATAAATCTATCAGTTTTAAACAATAAACCGCATAATAAAAATATACCTATTGCCAAAACATCCATAAATGTTTCTATGTTCATAATAATAACTTTATCAACATTTTCCCCAATGCATATTCTGACAAAGATTTCACTAAAGAAAAGCAATCCAAATCCTGCAATAAATGCGCAGGCATACAGGCGTCTGTTATGATAATATTTTTTTTTAAAAGAGCTTATTGTCGTCCCATTAAATAAAAGTTCTTGATTATATAAAGTTTTATAGTGATTAGGCACAGCTAGCTGTAAAATCAAAATTGCAATGCCAACTAACATACACAAACTTTCCAGTATTTCACTAATAACGCTACCTTTTACAAAAAAAACTGATGACATAAACATTAGACAAACACCAATCGTTATTCTCTTGGCAAAACCATACTTAAAATTCAAAAAACCGTCTAACATCTCTGAACTAACATAAAATCCACTAGTTTCATTCTTGCATTCCTCCTCTTTTAACAAATAATCCACTGATACGCCCAAAATTTGACTGATTGAAACCAATGTGTCTATTTCTGGATATCCTTGACTGTTTTCCCATTTGCAAACAGCCTGTCTTGATATTCCTAGCAATTCAGCCAAAGCTTCTTGTGAATAGCCATGCTCTTTCCGTGTAGTTTTCAATTTTTCTCCAAAATTCATGAATATACCTCCTCGTTTTTTTCTAAGTTACTAAATCATTGCTCCAATAGCTACCAACCTGTTGTTGCATTCTGTATATATTTCGTTGCATATCTGTTTATCGCGCATTTATGTGCAATATAATCGAAAGAATGCTTCCAGCAATTTGCGAAAGCATTCAACAATTTCGTAACTGTTCAGCCATATCGTCTATAGATTGGAAAGTTAGAAAATATTAATTTCAGCAGATAAAAAAATCATTTTTCATCCGCAACTTTACAATCCATCATTCAAATCATGGCTTTATTACCACTAACTTTTAGTAATACTCATTTGTGTTGTATTTCAATTACTCACATATGCGTATAGCATATCATAATCAAAAGAATTTTTCCAGTAATTTATGAAACCACCAGACTAATTGTTTACGTCTCAATTACAACTTTATATCAAGAGCAGCTTAAATGTTCTTAATTTTTTCCGCACTCTCTAAACACCTTTTACAATTCCCTTTTTGTTTGTTGATCTACAAACTTTTTATATAAAGAATTATTCTGAAGAAGCTCCTTATGTGTTCCGATACCGCTTATAGTACCATTTTCCATAACAATCAACTTTGATGCATTTTTTAATGTAGATAGTCGATGCGCAATAACAATTGTAGTCCGTCCAGTCATTAAATTATCTAATGCCGTTTGTACTAATCTTTCAGATTCACTATCAAGATGTGATGTAGCTTCATCAAGCAAAAGTATTTTGGAATTTCTTATCATTGCTCGCGCAATAGCAAGGCGCTGTCGTTCTCCCCCAGACAGCTTAACTCCTTTATCTCCTATTTCAGTATTCAATCTGTTAGGTAATGAATTTATAAGTTCTCTAAGATTAGCATTATCTATCGCTTTTTCTATATCTTCGGCATTATATGCCTCAATACCATATGTCAAGTTATATAAAATTGTGCCATACATCATTGGTGAATCTTGAAATACATATGCAATATTTTTTCTCCACTCATACAAATCACATTCTTCAATGTTCATTCCCTTATACAAGATCATCCCTTCTAATGGTTGATAAAATCTCTCTATTAATGAAAAAAGCGTAGTTTTTCCTGCACCACTTGTCCCTACAATACCTGTAATCTCCCCCTCTTTAGCCTCAAATGTAATATGTTTTAAAATATATGTTTCTTTATTATACCCAAAAGATACATTATTAAGGCACAAAGAATTTCTATTCATGACAGAACTATGTTCTATAGCCCTTTTTGTAATGCTTTGCAATTCTGTCTCATAAGACAAAATATAATCAATTGATTCAAAAGAGCCTAAGAATTTTTGATATTCTTTGAAGAACTGCATTATTTCTGATACAGGTTGTGTCAGTTTGAATAAATAACTAAGTGTTGCAACAAAAGCTCCTGTTGTTAATGTCCCTGCACTTACCCTTAATCCCCCATATCCAACATTTATAATCAATAGCAATAAAACAAGTGTTGATGAAAATGGTTCTATCAAAGCACTTATTTTTGCTTCCTTCATATTCAGCTTTCTTAAATACTCTATCTTATTATTACCATTATCTATCTCTAAATTTTCAGAAACAGATGCCTTTACAAGCCGTATATCTGAAATTATTCTATGCATATCTCCTTGCCATGAAGCATATGTATCTTGCAACAGCTTTGAAATTTTGTATTCTCTGCCACTTATCAGCAATATAATCAATGTTGCAACCGGAACTGATATGCATAATACCATTGCAATTTTCCAATCTATAATCCATAACAAAATAAAAGAACCCACAACTGTTACTATACTTGTTATAAAGGTTGTTAAAGTATAAAATCACGCAATACTTGTGTATCATTGGTAAGCCGGCTCATTAATTCTCCCGTGCTATTATCATCAAAAAAACTTATTGGCAAATATATAATTTTTTCCCATAGTTTTGTCCGTAATTTTTTTACTGTCATTTCACCTACGCCATTTATTGCAAGTGATGTTAAAACAGCCATAAGCATTGAAAACAGTATAAAAATACTTAAATAAAAGAATAACTTAATATCTATATTCTTCAAATCAATTTTGTCTATCACTTTCATTGTAGCATAGGGAATTACTAAAGATGTACCTGCATTGACCAATAAAAGGAATAACATGGTAACTATGATATATTTATTAGGAATTAAATGTTTATATTTAATAACAATATCCCGCCCTCTTACTGTCACTCTTTCTTCTTTTTTCATAATTTTTATCATCCCTTTCATTCTACTTAGATACTACAATATGTCATAACACAGTATTTTTTCTGGTTATTATAATATTAATAAATAGAGCAATTACATATTTCCTTTAACTAACATTGCACCCAGCATTTATTATAAATCAACTGGGTGCAACGTACCTATTTGCGTACTTATTCAGACACATGCCATGCTACATTAACAAGCAAACCAGCTCTTGTAGCTTGAAGTCTTACACTGTACGCTACGATTTGAGGCTGCATGTAAATCAACTTCCTCATCGGCAACCAATGCCTGAAGGTTCAAAATCTTTCTCATAGTTCTCACCTCCTTCTTAAAATAACATTATGTTAGCAGAAAAACAGACTTGCATGGCTGCTGTCTTTGCATGAAACGCTCAATGCTGAAGCAGCATGCAGATTGGTCTCGGCATTAGCGGTCAATGCCTGAAGTCCTAAAATCTTGCTCATATCTATCACCTCCTTTACCTGATATACAGAAAATGCTTTTTCCTAGCAAAATGCTATGCTAGCATTACTGTGTTCAAAGCTACACAAAATACTGAATGTGGAGTCAGGCTCCTTAATACGTTCCTCCTTTGCAACCTTAAGCGATTGCAGCTTAAGAACACTCATCATAGTAAATGTCTCCTTTCTCAAAATGTACAACATGTATATCCAAACTTATGTACGCAAATATGGACACTGCGGTATAGGGAACCAAGACATATATCTTCCTCTCCCCACGTCACTTAATGCAAGTAAAACTCCTGCCGATCCTGTAAAAATATCATGAGAAATCCTTCTTCCATAATCACCAACCATATACAAATTTCTCTCATCCTCAACCGTATAATTGTTAAGTCTGTTCAATATTTTATCTGTCATATCCGGAGTCTCTGGTTTATAGCAATGTAACAAATTATCTAACATGATAAAACTTCCATAACCTCTAAATAAACCGCCATTGTAACACACCTGTGTATTATGAAGTTTCAAAATATCTTCCAAATCTTTGTCAAATTTATGCGGTTCAACAATATCCCTGATTTGATCAATTACCAACGCAATACCAGCACTACCTCCCGCTATATATGGAAGCACTCTTGTAGTGTCATCAGCTTGTAAAAGCCCATCTTCATCACGTACACAATTATTAATATCCTTTTGCAAGATGGTAACCGAAGCATTTAACCATACATCATTTTGAGTAGCCCTATATAATGCATTAAAAAACAAAGAGACGCCTGCCCAACCATCTATTAATCCCATACTTATAAAATCTTCATCTATCTTAAAAATTTTCACATCCCTTTGTGCAGCTTCAAGAAGTTTTTCCCCGATTAAAATAGCTTTACCTAAAAGGTCCGAAAACATCTCGTCCACTGACAAAGAAACAAATGCTAACCCAATTCCAGCCAATCCTGACATAATTGAAATGTTATTCATCTCGACACTTTCAATATCAATCGTACTTATTATTTCGTGAGCTTCTTTTTTATATCCTAATTCATAAAGAACTGTTGCTACTCCCGTCCTTCCCGTAAACAATCCCATATCTAAACTTCTCATATATCTTCTGTTACTATATTTTTCTACCCACTGTTTTGCAATTAGCGGCAGCTCCCCTGTTCTCGCTAACGCTAAGGCTATGCCAAATCCCCCTGTCAAGACATTATATTTTCCACCTTTTATTTCATATTGTCTGATATCACCATGCAACAAAATACTTTCCAGTTTTAACTCGCTTACCATAGTGTTACGAAGTTTAGAAATGAATTGGGGCAAACTAAGTGGCACTCTATTCCTATAATAATTGTTTTCAGGCTTAAATTTTTTATCATATCCAATAATCTGCTGACTACACAAATTTTCAATTTCTCTAATCAGTGATATTGCTTCAATACCAAAAGTGTTCTCAATCCACTTATCTATTTTATAATCAACTGCTGGATCAAAATCATCAATATCACAAATTGGCAAAAACAAGTGTCTAGCAATTCTAAGAATACCGAACCAATCATTTTGACCTCTAGACTTAGCTAATGCGGTCATATAACCAACAGTTCCCAATCCCGGCATCCCATCAGTTTCTACAGAACCAGCCGACTCAAAATCTATGAACTTCACTGACATATCTTCCACATTTACCATGATGTTAGTTAATGATATATCGCCCATTGCAACATCCAATGAATGCATAATTTTCATTCCATCGATAATGTTTCTGATAATTTTTATGACCTTATCCTTATAATCCGCTTGATTTTTGGTTCCTTCTACAAACGGATAATTTAAAGCCATCCATGTATTTACAGTTGCTCCTTCAACCTTTTCTTCTACTAAAAAGATATGTTCCCACACTATAAAATCGTCAATATACTGCACCGCAATATCAGTTCCCCTAAGTTTCTTAAGGGCTTCAATTTCCACCTTGATTCGATCATACGCATACTGCGTATTAGCATCAACCGCTGCTCCCGGACGTCCTTCTTTTATAACAACTTCTTCCCCTTCTTTATTCTGTGCTAAATAGACTCCGCCACCATTACTAAAATGCAGAGCTTCTGTAATATTATAATCATCAAGCTTTGAGGGTAAATTTTCTTTTTCCTCACGTTCTTTATCCATTTTAATAATTTCTATTGGTTCTTTGACAAAATCTGGAAGTACATATGTTGTACTTCTTACATCTGGTATCAATTCCCCTTTTTCATTCATTATTGCTAATTGCTTTTCGCCATCTATTGTGACAAACATTTGAGCAAATCCGCCATATCTGAAATATACATTATGATCCTTCCATCTTTTATCACTTAATATATATGGACCTTTTTTAATATGTTTGGTCGCTTCATCCAAAATATCAAGAAGTCTCAAGAACTGCTCTTCACCAGTAGGATATATTGTTATAAATTTTCCAGATGCCCCACGATTCCCATACTTAGAGTTCTTAATCTCAATTTCCATTTTGCTACATACAAATTTGAAATCAACCTTTTCATTAAATAATATTGGCGCCACTGTATCAAGCATTTCCTGCGCTTCAGGTGCATTACAGCTAATGTGAATTTTCCATCCCTGATTTGGCATCATAACATTTTTCTGAATACAATATCTCCAATGCTTTTCTTCATCTAACATTTCTTCCCAACCTATGGGCAAATCTGGCACTCTTAACATGCTTCTTTTCCTTTTATTAGGAGCATAATATTTTTTGTTAGAAACAGCGTACAACATATAGCGAATATCCATAATTTATTACCCTCTCACTTTCTTAATATATCATAATGACTCTCGCAAGTTTTAATATAAACACTTACGGATTAGGTACACACCACACAAAACTTACTGTGCTTTCTTTTTTACATGCCACGCTTATATTTGAACCGATAGGCTCATCCGGTGATGTTTGTGATACTTTCATTTTCTGTAACTTTAATACTGCGTTCATATAAGTTCCTCCTCTACATACTTTTTCTCGACTACCGTAGGCAACTCATTATGTATACCACTTGCTACATGAAGTACGCTTTCTATCTCACTCCCCCAATAAGGTCCCCAAAGTATCTTATTATCTTTTTTAAAGCTAAAACTTGAAACAGAATTTTGAACTACCCTATTATTTGAAACAGTAAGCCAGGGTCCTCCAGACATTCCATTTTTAGCCTTACAACTAATCCCCTGTATTACATTTGGGTATTTTTTATGCAATATACCTTTCCCATAATATATTACTGGTAATTTTGTCGGAGATAAAAACCTTATTGGAAATCCTATTATAGCGTAATCCAACTCCACACCCATGTTAAACTGTGGAGTCACCGCATAATCTATATATTTTTTACTATCAAAATTCTTTAATAGTAAAAAAGCTGTGTCATACTGCAATTTACCATCTTCAACCCAACTTTTATGAAGAAATACTCTATCAACCTCATACTTTGAAGCAAATTTATCAATTCCAAATGAAACCTTTACATTATCATTATATTTTTTCTTGTATGTATCATATATGCAATGTGCAGCTGTTGCTATCAAAATTACTCCATTATAATTTATAATACTAACCACTGCTACTTGTTTTTCCTTTTTTGACGGACCAAATTCAATTTTCCCTATGCATTTACCATACTGCTCAAACATGTTTTTCATAGGCAATACTCCTCGCATTTATAACTTTTGAATATATGCTGTTATTTTATACTAAATTGATGATAAATTTTGCAGCATGTAATTTTCCCGATAAAACTTGTAATTTTTCCGTTTTTCCAGACACCAAAAAGCTTCTCCATTCCTTCCACCATCTTTTGCAGCATATGTAACAAATATCCCTTTTTGCTTTCGCCCCTTCCTCTTAAAAACATTGTATCCGTTCTACTTCTGGTATCTTATTCACCTGACCTTATATCAAGAATAATGATGATACATGTAGAGCATCCGATAACCTTAACAACTCTCTAATGACATTGTTCTTTTTCCCCCTCAATCCGTTTTATGGTATCCAAAGACAGTTCTGCCCGTTCCGCAAGTTCTGCCTGTGTTAAGTTTTCCTTTTTCCGGTATAATCTCACGTTATCCGCAATAATATATCTTATATCCTTCATTCATCTATTCTCCATTCTAATTAATTTTTGAAATGAAGAACTGAGCGGAGGATCACGGATACAAGCCCAGACATAAAGCGGCATGTTTCGACAGGTAAAAAAAGAATACATTATGTCAGGTCGCACTGTCTTCTTATCCCATATGCCGCTAACATAAAAATATACAATATACCCCTGTCCTATATTTGCGCATAAAAACACACGCATGAGTTTCAAATATTGAATATCATTCGTGTGTTTTTACAATTTACCGTGCAGATTGTCTACTGTATATTTTTAAGTTCATTACAATGGAAATGAATTGACCGAACTCTTTTCCCAAAAATATTGCCATACATATGAGTTTCCTCACACATATGGCAGCATTTTCTTCCGTATGCCAGCCTTCTTATCTGGAAAGCTTTTTTATTCCTGCCGGCTGCTTGGGCTGATGCAAGCAATACATACATCTGCTGTCCGCTGCCGCTTTTGCAGAATTAAGTGCCACTTTTCCCAAAATTGTTGCTGCAATATTTTTCTTTTTGCTGCCTGCCATATAACACACCTCCATTTCATTTTAATTGCAAGTATAGCTTATTTTGCAGATTTTTCCCCTTCAATGTTGAAATTCCGACACAGCATGTAATTTTTCCCCAATTATTTCCATACCGATATTAAAATTGCATATCCGTCTGAATTACCGCTATGTGTGTATTTTATTTACACTGTTATCTTGTTAGTATATTTTAGATATTTATGTAAGAATGGTACATGAAAGGAAGTTGTACATATGGAAAATAATCGCATTCGTGAATTAAGAAAGAATTTATCCTTGTCCCAAGAAGCCCTTGCCGAAAAAATTGGAACTACACAACAAGCGGTAAGCAGAATGGAAAACAACGCTAATGATATTCCTTCTGATTTACTCATAGAAATATCGAAACAGTTTAATGTTACCACCGACTACATACTTGGGATTTCAGATGTAAAACGTGATTATAACGGACAGTACCGTATGAACCAGGAAATGGATAGATGTTATGATATTGTTATCCGCTATCAGAACCTGACCGAAGTCAACCAAAAGACACTCCGCTGCATACTTGAGCGCTTAGAGCAGGCGCAAAAGGAAAGCGGGGAAGGATCTGCAAAGGAAGAGAGGAAAAATGCTAAGAGTAGCAATATGTGATGATGATTTAAAATTTACTGGAGAAATTGAAACTCTGGTGTTTCAGGAAAGCCGGAAGCTGGGTATCCGTGTGGAAACCGAAGTATTCTCTGACGGCAAAACCCTTCTGAATAGCATTCAGAACGGTGAGCATTATCAACTTATATTTATTGACATTGAAATGGAGCAGGTAGACGGAATAACGGCTGCACGATGCATCCGTGAAATAGACCGGACCGTACTGCTGATTTATGTATCGGGCTATGACAACTATTTAAAGGAACTGTTTGAAGTAGAGCCATTCCGCTTTCTCTCTAAGCCTTTAGACCATGTCCAGTTTGCTCGTTATTTTAAGGAATCTTGCAAACGCATCAATGAGACAGAAGTATTCTATCAATTTACATTCAACAAGGAAATTCGGAAAGTGCCTGTAAGAGACATTGTTTATTTTGAAAGCAATAACAGAATCGTTTATATCCACCTTAAGGACGGTTCCGATGAACATTTTTATGGAAAGCTCAATAATGTGGAAAAGGAACTGGTGACAAGCAGGCAATATTTTCTGCGTATACACCAGTCTTTTTTAGTAAATTACGACTATGTTAAGAAAATGAATTTTTCTAATATTACTATCAGTTTCATGGGGAAAGAAATAGAATTGAAAATCAGCGAGGATCGGCAGAAGGACGTGCGCCAACAACTTTGTAAAATTGCAGGCGGAAAGGCGGTCATAGAAGAATGACGGAATATTTAACGATAATCCCCGAACTGCTCCTATCGCTGCTCCACCTTCTCATTATACGAAAATACATGAAAGTATTTTTGGGACCGGCAAATGAAAATTTAAAAAGCTGCATAGAATGGGGCATATATTATGTCTTTCTGATCATAAACAATATCAATTCCATATTCCCGCCACATCTGCTATTGTTCGGGAATGTCCTGCTGATATATATGATCAGCTCAGCTACTCGCAAGAGGAGTGTCAAACAGCGTTGTATATTTTCCTTATTGATATGTTCAGTATGGATGTTAGTAGAAGTTATTGTCATGATGATACTAATGTCTATGGGTTTTGATTCCAGAACGCTTCAGGATGCCGGAAGTTTCATATCCAAGATGTGTATGCTGCTGTTATCAGTAATCATAAGTCACTGCATCAAGGATAACCACTATTCTGAAATTCCCCTGCTTTACTTTTTGAGCATTTTACTGATACCAGTCAGCAGTATCTATATGATGCACCACATATTTCTTATTGCGGCTGTCCATAACGAATATATGATATTCTCCGTCACAGCGAGTTTCCTGCTGCTGATTGTAAACTATGTTATCTTTGAGGTCTACGACTGGATCAGCCGGAACGCTGAACTGCGTGGGCAAAACCGTCTGTATGCGCAGCAACTGGAACTTTGCAGCCAACAGGCGGAAGAACGTGAGAGTCTCTACCTTGAAATCCGCAGATTGCGGCATGATTTGAAAAATCATCTCTCCAGTCTTCTCGGAATGGTTCAGACAGGACAGACCAGTGAGGCAGAGAAATACATAATGCAAATGTTAGATGTCGGCGCCGGAGATCGTCCG
>OCHN01002426.1_pt1 | contig 12088 bp, 10 predicted proteins | sample 1538911 | NCBI WGS metagenome assembly OCHN01 (sample SAMN04571736, study PRJEB22368) | human gut metagenome | biome: human gut; material: stool | host: Homo sapiens | place: Luxembourg | collected 2013-01-11 | reverse complement strand
AGAACTGTGTTAAACTATTATTATTATAGCCTGACACAGTTTATTTTACACTCTCTGTTAAATAGTCGAGAAAATAAAAAAGTTAATAAATAAAGTTTGGTCCACCGCAGCGTTCGTTGCGGTGGATTTTTGTTTTTATTATTGTCCTATTTGTTAATAGGGCAGCGCAGGTGGCGCATTTCGTGTCCGCCCCACATGGCATCGTTGCAGTACTCGAAGCCTACTGAGCGGTAGAGGCGTTCGGCGTTGGGGTTGCCTTTGTCTACGAGCAGTGCTGCGGGCAGGTTGAGGCTTGCAGCATATTCCGAGGCACGCTGCAGCAGTTGGCGAGCAATGCCGCGACGGCGATATTCGGGGTAGATGGCTAATGAGTCGAGATAGAACTCGCCGGCTTCCGTCTCGTCGTCCATCTGCGAGTAGTCCATCTGGAGCTGTCTGAGTGCCTCCTCCTGGAAACGGCGGCGCAAGCGGTGCAGGTCGGCTCCGTTGTAGCCTACGATGGCACCGGCTACCGGCGCATACTCCACGTTGCCCTCTGTGGCTTCCTCGTCGACAGCTACGAAGGCGTTGCGCCAGCTGTATTGCGAGTCGTCCATGAGTACGAGGTCGAGCATCATGTGATAGAAATCGTCGAGCGTGTGCTCCTTGCCAGCCAGATACTGGCAGCACTCTTCCGTCATTGCCGTCATAATGAGCTGTGCGATGTCGGCTGCGTGCGCTGGTGTTGCGGGAATAATAGTCATAAAAGTAGTTTTCTTTTTCCTACAAATTTAGGCAAAACTCCGCAGACCGACAACTATTTTGACATATATTAAGACGTGTGAAATGGGTGGCGTGTTGTTGTGGCTTGGAAAATAAAATCCACTAAAACGCTTGTTTATATGGATTTAAATGCCTAACTTTGCAAAACTATCAAACCATTTTTGTTAAATCAGGTAGTGGCAAGAATGGTGTAATTAGCGAAAATAGTATAAAAAGACAGATGAATGAGAATTCCGGCAGCAGGAACAGTGTCGGGGTTCTTGTTTTTTTGTTATTGTAATGTAAAATATTAATTAACAAACAAAAGAATCATGGCTTACATGTCACAAGAAGGCTACGACAAACTCGTTGCCGATTTAAAGCAGCTCGAAACAGTGGAGCGCCCGAAGGCTTCTGCAGCCATTGCAGAGGCTCGCGACAAGGGCGATTTGAGCGAGAATGCAGAGTACGATGCCGCTAAGGAGGCGCAGGCTCATCTTGAGGAGAAGATTAATCGTTTGAAGGTTGCTATCTCTGAAGCAAAGATTATTGATACATCGCGTCTGAGCACCGACTGTGTTCAGATTCTCTCGAAGGTGGAGATGGTCAACCTCGCCAACAACGCTAAGATGGCATACACCATCGTGAGCGAGAGTGAGGCTAACCTGCGCGAGGGTAAGATTTCGGTCAATACACCTATCGCACAGGGTCTGCTCAACAAGAAGGTGGGCGACGAAGTAGAGATTAAGATTCCGCGTGGCACTATCCGTCTGCGCATCGAGAACATCACATTCGCATAACGCCTGAGTGTGGCTTGTCCGCACATTGCAGAGAGCGTAAGAAGCAGCCGATTGGGCGCACCATAATACGTTAAAAGCCAGAAGTCGCAGACTCGGAGTCTGAGGTTTCTGGCTTTTGCGTATATAAAAATATGTGTGAATGCGTGCGCTTATCCGTTATTTTTACTAATTTTGTAGAAATAAACATTTAAAACCTATTGTTATGGATATATTCTCAAAAATCGCCGCAGGCGAGATTCCCAGCTATAAGTGTGCTGAGAGCGAACAGTTCTACGCTTTCCTCGATATCAACCCGTTGGTGAAGGGTCACACACTCGTCATTCCGCGCCGCGAAGTAGACTACATCTTCGACATGGAGGACGACGAGATTGCCCAGTATCAGGTGTTCGCAAAGAAGGTGGCTGTAGCCATCAAACGTGCCTTCCCGTGCATCAAGGTGGGCGAAGCAGTGCTCGGACTCGAAGTGCCGCACGCACATATCCATCTCATCCCGATGCAGTCGGAGAAGGACATGCTTTTCTCTAATCCGAAGCTGAAGCTCTCGGAAGAGGAGTTCCGCGAGATAGCCGATAAGATATACACCGAGTTCAAGAAACTGTAACACCCCCAAACCCTGCAATATGAAGAGAAACATCGCCATTATCCTTGCCGGTGGAGTAGGCTCACGCTTGGGCATGTCCACACCGAAACAGTTCTTTAAGGTGGCAGGCAAGATGGTCGTGGAGCACACCATCGACGTGTTCGAGCGCAACCAGCACATCGACGAGATAGCCATCGTGTCGAACCCGGCACTCGTTGCCGACTTCGAGAATATCGTGCTGCGCAACAAGTGGCGCAAGGTGAAGAAGATACTGAAGGGCGGAGCCGAACGCTACTACTCGTCGCTCTCTGCCATCACCGCCTACCAGAACGAGGATGCCAACCTCATCTTCCACGACGCGGTGCGCCCACTCGTCAGTCAGCGCATCATCGACGACGTGGTGAAGGCACTCGACACGCATCGTGCCGTGAACGTAGCCGTACCGTCTGCCGACACAATCATTGAGGTCGACGGCGACTTCATCACGAACATCCCCGACCGCTCCCGTCTGCGCCGCGGACAGACTCCGCAGGCGTTCGACCGCCAGCTGATATTCGATGCTTACGACAAGGCACTCAAGGATCCCAACTTCCGCACTACCGACGACTGCGGCGTGGTGCGCACATACCTGCCCGAAGAGCCTATCTTCGTGGTGCGTGGCGAGGAGAGCAACATGAAGCTCACCTATCGCGAAGATACCTACATGATGGACAAGCTGTTCCAGCTGAAGAGCACCGAGCCCAACGACGTGCAGATTGGTGCAGACTCGTTCCGCGGAAAGGTGGCTGTGGTGTTCGGCGGAAGCTACGGCATCGGCAAGAACATCGTCGAGATGCTCGAGCAGAGTGGTGCTCATGTGCACTCGTTCTCGCGCAGTGCAACGCACACCGATGTGGGCGACGACAACCAGGTGGCTCTTGCTCTGTCTGCTGTGGAGCAGAAGGAAGGACACATCGATTACGTCATCAACACCGCCGGCGTGCTCAACCGCGAGCCGCTCGCTTCGATGGAGTACGACACCATCCTGAAGACGGTGCAGACTAACTATATGGGTACGGTGAACGTGGCTCTGCGCTCACGTCCTTATCTGCAGCGCACACGCGGTAAGCTCATCTTCTTCACATCCAGCTCGTACACCCGCGGTCGCGCCTTCTATAGCATCTACTCGTCGACAAAGGCTGCCATCGTCAACTTTGTGCAGGCTGTGGCGCAGGAGTGGGATGCCGACGGTATCAGCATCAACTGCATCAACCCAGAGCGTACAAAGACACCGATGCGCCAGCAGAACTTCGGCGTGGAGCCCGACGAGACGTTGCTCATGCCGGAGCGTGTGGCTGAGGCTACGCTGCGCACCCTGCTCACCGACTGCACGGGACAGGTGATTGACGTGCGCCGACCAGTAGCCAACTAATCGGCTTGTCAACATGTCAACTCGTCAACTTGTCAACTTAAACATGAATTATATAACCGAATTCAAACAGCGCAACCTCCGTCGTGCGCAGCTCAAGCAACTCTCCATTCTTGAGGAGATAGACCGCATCTGTCGCAAACACGACATCAAGTACTGGCTCGACGGAGGCTCTCTGCTTGGTGCCGTGCGCCATGGTGGCTTCATCCCGTGGGATGACGACATAGATATAGCGATGACACTCGACGACTCGCGCCGCTTCGCCGAGGTGGCTCCCAAGGAGCTGCGCAGCGGACTGGTGCTGCAAACGCCCGAGACGGAGCACACTCGCGAACCTATTATGAAGGTACGCGACCTCAACTCGTTCTATGTCGAGGGCACGGAGGACTTCTCGCTCGACTACTCGAAGGGACTCTTCGTCGACATCTTCCCGTTTATCCCTTACCCTAACGTCTCGCGCAGCTTCTGCAAGCGTTACGGCAAGGCGATGTCTAAGTGCTACTCCATACTGCACCATTCGCATCAGTACTCGTGGCGTGCCACGTTCGAGTTGTTCTATTTCGGTGCGAAGTATCTCTTCTGCAAGGCGATGTGGGCAGCGGCTTTCGCTCTTCGCAAGCGCGACACCTACATCTCCAACGTGCTCATCAACAACGGCTACGGCATCATGCACCGCCGCGACTGCCTCTTCCCACTCTCCACAATAAAGTTCGAAGGCAAGCGTTTCGCTGCGCCTGCCGACCCCGACGCTTATCTGCGCGACCTCTACCGCAACTATATGGAGATGCCGCCGAAGGAGAAACAGAAGGTGCACGCCGTGTTTATCATGCCCGAGCTGATTGAGGAGGCAGAAGTCAAGAAGTAGTGTTGTGGAATAAGTCAATCCACACCCTCCTTGCTAACATAATTATTTTATAAAGAATGAATCAGACCGAAACCGTAGCGGTGGTGATGTGTACATACAACGGAGCGAGTCGACACCTTGCAGAGCAGCTCGACTCGCTCTTTGCGCAGACACTGAAGCCGAAGGAGATAATCGTGCAGGACGACTGTTCTACCGACAACACTATGGAGTTGCTCACCGACTATGCTCGCCGTGCGCCCGATGGGGTGCAGATGCGTGTCTATCAGAACGCGCAGCAGCAGGGCATCAACCGCAACTTCTTCTCTGCCATGCGCCGTTCCACCGCCGACCTCATCGCCGTTTGCGATCAGGACGACATCTGGCTGCCAACGAAGCTCGAAGAGCAGTGCGCCGCCATCGGTCAGAACATGATGTGTGTCTGCCGTTCGGTGCCGTTCACCGAGACTGGTGCTGAGGTGCGCTACGACAGTCGCCGACCCAACTGCAACCTCATCCGTCTGTTCTATGCCTCGATGATGGGCCACTGCCAGGTGTTGCGTCGCGAGTTGCTCGACGTGATACCCACCGAGGAGGAGTGTCCCGAGATATACCGCCGCACATGCTACGACGTGATGACCGCTACAGCTGCTGCGGCTCTCGACAGCATCGTGCTCATCGACCGCGTGCTTGTGCGCCAGCGTCGCTACGCCGAGGCTGCCACATACGTGGGTGTCGACACCCATCGTGTGCGCTCTGCCGACAATGCTGCCTACATGGTGTGGTACGGCGTGCGCAATTATTCGAAGGTGAAGCCCCGGATGAACGCCCATTTTGCTGCTCGCCGCGACTTCCTTCTGTGGGTGGAACGCAAGTCGAAGGCAACTCCCTCAGTCCCCACCACCGACAATGCAATCTTTCGCGACGGTTTGCGCCTCCTCGGCTACGAGACACACCGTGGCATCCGTGCGTTCTTCGGATTGCAACGCATGTATGTGCGCTATCGTCACCGCATCTTCTACACACACGAGACCGACCCCGTGGCACTTCTGCGTGCGTTGCTTCATCCGTTCATGCAGATATACAACTACCGCTATCTATGAAGGTTTATTTCTACCATACGCAGAACATACAGTATTGCCTCCGTCGCATGGCGGAAGGCGAGTTTCCGTCGCACTTTCTCTACGGAGCGTGCCACCTTGCCGACAACGGCATCGACGTGGTCTACCACCGTTCGCCGAAGCACGAACTCTCCCGACTGAAGACTGCGCTCTACACAGCGTGGCGTGTGCTCACGTGTCGCGAGCACTACGACGCACTCTACGCCACCCACTACAAAGGACTCGAACTTGTGGTGCTGCTGCGTGCGCTCGGCTTGTTCCGCAAGCCCATCATCGTGTGGCACCATCAGCCCATCGTGAAGTCGAGAAGCCGCCTGCGCGAACTGCTCGGTCGCTTCTTCTACAAAGGCTTTGACCGCCTGATCTTCTTCTCGCAGAAACTCGTCGACGACTCGCTTAAGGCTCCGAAAGCCGACCCACGCAAACTCGTCGTTGGGCATTGGGGTGCCGACCTCGCCTTTTATGATAAGATAAAAGCGGAACTCAAGGCAGAGCAACCCTCACCCTCTCACCACAACACCCCCTCACCATCTTTCATCGCCACGGGCAAGGAGCAGCGCGACCAGCCCACGCTCATCGAAGCGTTCAATCGCACCGGTCGCCACCTTATATTATATATAGGTATCAATCCGAACCCTAACGTGCCCAACCCCAACCTCGAAGCCGTGGAGCGTTGCGAGCCAGCCGACAACATCGACGTGGTGAAGATTTGCGGACTGCTGCCTTACGAGATAGCGCGCGAGGTGGCGAAAGCCGACTGCGTTGTCATCTGCTGCCACCGCACACGCTACACCGCCGGACTCACTACCGTGGTGGAAGCACTCGCCCTCGGACTCCCCATCATCTGCAGTCGCAATCCGCAGATACCCGTCGACTTCGACCGTCTTGGCTGTGGCATCTCCGTTGAGTATGGCGATGTTGAAGGCTGGCAGCGAGCCGTCGAATACATGGCCACTCACCCCGACGAGGCACGCTTGATGGGTGAGCGCGGACGCGCTCTTGCCGAGCAGATGTTCAACGACGAACGCTGCGCAAAAGAGGTGGCGGAATGGATAAAACAATTTAGTTTGTAAAAATTACAACTATTCCTTTGGTGTTTCAAACTTTATCTGTATCTTTGCATAAGAAAGGCTGCATCTCAGCAATTCAAGCAAGCTTGATTGCACTCGATTTGCACTTTCTTTGCATTAACAAAGTAAAATTGGCTAAAAATAATCATTATGAAGGAACTGAAAGGAACAAAGACAGAGCGCAACCTGCAGGAGGCTTTCGCAGGTGAGTCGCAGGCACGCAACAAGTACACATACTACGCATCAAAGGCTCGTAAGGAGGGTTATGAGCAGATAGCAGCTCTCTTCGAGGAGACGGCGCAGAACGAGAAGGAACACGCAAAGATGTGGTTCAAGTATCTGCAGGGTGGTGCCATCAAGGACACCTTAGAAAACCTGAAGGATGCTGCTGCAGGCGAGAACTACGAGTGGACAGACATGTACGATCGCATGGCTAAGGAGGCTGACGAGGAAGGCTTCACAGAGATTGCTGCTGCTATGCGTGGCGTAGGTGCTGTAGAGAAGCACCACGAGGAGCGCTATCGCAAGCTCTTGAAGAATATCGAGGACGGCGTAGTGTTCTCTCGCGACGGCGATTGCATCTGGCAGTGCCGCAACTGCGGTCACATCGTTGTAGGCAAGCAGGCTCCGAAGCTTTGCCCGGTGTGCAAGCATCCGCAGGCGTACTTCGAGCTGAAAGCAGAAAACTATTAAAAGTAAAAAGGTAAAAAGTAAAAAAGTAAAAAGTAGGAGGTATGGGCATCTTGCCCATACCACGCTGCCCCAAAGCTTTTAAAAGTAAAAGAGTAGAAAAGCTCTTAAACTAACCGTTTCCGCAAAACTTTTGCTTCAAAAGTTTTGCGGAACGAAATAAAAAGCGTACCTTTGCACTCGCAAAACGCCAATGCCCAGATGGCGGAATCGGTAGACGCGCTGGTCTCAAACACCAGTGGGGCAACCCATCCCGGTTCGAGCCCGGGTCTGGGTACTGTAGACGACTAAGAGTTGATTTCAACGCTTAGTCGTTTTTTTTATGTACTTTCCCCAATATTCCTCCGTATGTTCCAGATTTAGTTTAAATAATATCAGTTGCGTAAAAAATCTCCCATATCTCCCATTTTAGGATTTCTGCCGTTCTAACTCGCTGATTATGAGCGGTAAGCGAAACTAAAATAGGCTGGTAGATATCTAAAAAATGCAAGTATCTTCCAGCCCATCTCCCAGCCTTATATTCCATCCGATTACCACGCTACGACAACATCGTTGTCCTGCTACGGCAACATTGTTGTCCCGCTACGGCAACATTGTTGTCCCGCTACGGCAATACTGTTGTCCTGCTACGGCAACATTGTAGTACTATTTTTATCGTTGCTATCGTGTCCCGATTTAACGAGGTATGAATGATGATAGAGTTAAAAAATGTAGAATATAATCTACATTTTCTGTTAAATTGGCTCATTGTATTGATATTATGCCTAAATTTGGGCAACAGATATTAACTAATGTTCCAACCCTTTAAAACATCATGATTATGAAGAAGATTATTTTACCCTTTGTTCTGATGCTGATGTTCTTATCTACACTGTTTGCCTTTGCAGAAACGGTTGTCTATACACCAACATCCCAGTCGTCGTCAAAAGCGCAAGTTGCATCTACGCTTAGTGCTACCTTAAAGCCATCGGGATTGTTGATGGTGAACCATCTGACTCCATGCAAATTGCAGGTTGTGGTCACTAACAATGGCGACGAAGAATACAACGGTGTTATAAAGATTGTCGGCTATTATAAACCGGAATATCCTGAAAACGAGGCTGAAGTTAGATATACGAATGGCGAAGGTGACAATATCACGGTCGCACCTCATTCTGACGCTACGCTCAACCTTGATGTTTCTCTTTATACCAAGGATCCTTTTGAGGATTGCCCATACTTCTATTTCTGGGTTAAAGACAAAGATGGAAACGATATGGCATCGGCTGTAAAAGTGGCTATCGACAAAGATCCTAAGCCGTATTTGGTGCTTGTTGGTGTGGAGAATAACGCCACTCCAAACGAGTTTGAAAACGCTTATGTCGGTGATAGTTACTGCAGATTTCCTAAGGTGAACGACGACTTTGCCTTGGTGCGCTATGCTTTTAGAAATATCGGTAGTGCCGGTAAGTTGCATTTTACTATCTCGTGTGCCGATCCCGCTTCGTATAACGAAAGCTTTATCAGCAGAGATTATCCGTCGTTCGATGTGCCTGGCGATAAGAGTACTTTCTATCTTGAGGAGAAGTTCTATCCTGCCAATTTGGGATACAGGGCGATGCATATTAGTTTTGATGTGCAATATTTAGATTCGGAAGCGTCTCCTTGGGGATTTGTGACGATAAAAAACTATATGTACCATTTGGCTTTGGTAGAGGATGAGACTAAAGGTCTTACTGTTCCGGCTAACATACAAATCCTCTATGTAGCAGGTAAGTCTACAGGCTTGGACGCTTGCAAAGCAACCGATGGCTTCAATGTTTTTGGAGGCATTGGAGAACTTGTCGTTGGCTCCGACAAGTCAGAGCAGCTTGCTGTATTCGGCATTGACGGAAGAATGGTCAGTCGCGAGAGCGTAGAGGCAGGTGTAGAAAAGCATATTACCCTACCTGCTGGTGTCTACATAGTGAAAGGCATGAAGGTTGTGGTACGCTGATTAGGATATTATTCTTGATGTTAGTATATAAAAGAAATACGGCGCTACTCTCATCGAGCAGCGCCGTAGTCCTATGTTTAACTAAAAATCCTTTTTCGTAATTAATGAAGAGTCTCACGATCCTTCATAGCTACCTGTTAAACAATTTACCTTAAACCTAATAACTAAAAACCTAAATCTATTACTACTAACCTAAACAATCTATTAACCTTTTGACGATGCAAAGGTACGCACTTTAGCTCAATCTGCAAACTTATTATGTATAAATGTGTCGGAAATTGCGCTTTTATTGATATAAATCAAACATCGTGTGTTCGTACACACTGAAAAAATTGTTTTTGATTAGGTTTGTCGTGGTTTCGATGTGTAAGTTTTATTGTGATTTTGATTGTAAATCGTAAATAGGAGGATGGTGTATCAAAAGTCAATTAGCGCGGGCTGAAAGTCCAAAAGCACATAGCCCAGGGCAGCGCCCTGGGTATCATGGTGAATATAATTAACAATGCGCCCTGTAAGGGCAACACCCTAATAATTAGGCTTTTGCCCTTTCAGGGCGTATGGTTTGTGTGTGTCGTTTAACCCAAGGCGCTGCCTTGGGCTATGTGCTTCTGCCCCTTCGGGGCGTGTCGCTTACGACTTTTGACACGCCCTCCACGCACCCATCGGTAAGGGATAAAGAAAGAGGGTATGGCACGGATGCCATACCCTCTTAGATATTTTCAGGCTGCGTGGGTATGGCAGGATGCCATACCCTCCTAAATATTTTCTGGTTGGTGCAGCGGAGACCGCTGCACCCCCTGATGTTTATTTCACGAGCACCTTTGTTGTTTTCTTGCCACGCTTCACGATGTTCACACCCTTTTGTGGTGCGCTCAGACAGCGACCCTGCAGGTCGTAATACTCCGCTGCCGTGTCGTCCGACACCGTCGGCGCATCAATACCAGTAGCTGCTTTATCTGTGAAGTAGCCATTGGTGTAGTTCGCCATTTCCTTGCCTACCTTATTTTCATCGTAAGGTATGTCACCCACAAGGTTAGTGCAGTCTGCAAACATATTCTCGTCTTCTTCACATGCTGTTGTCACGAATTTGTCGCTTGCATAGATGGTGGTGAGAGCAGAGCAACTTTTGAACATTCTGCTCATGTCCGTCACGTTTTGTGTGTCGAAGTTTGAAACATCGAGTGTTGTGAGAGCAGAACAGTCTTTGAACATTCTGCTCATGTCCGTCACGTTTTGTGTCTCGAAGCTTGAAAGGTCGAGTGTTGTGAGAGCAGAACAGTTACTGAACATGCCGTTCATGTCCGTCACGTTCTTAGTGTCGAAGTTTGAAAGGTCGAGTGTTGTGAGAGCAGAACAGTAACTGAACATCCAATTCATGTCCGTTACATTCTGTGTGTTGAAACTTGATACATCGAGCGTTTTGAGTTTGGTACAGCTACCGAACATGTAGCTCATCTCCATTACGTTCTTAGTGTCGAAGTTTGATACGTCGAGTGTTGTGAGAGCAGAACATTCACTGAACATCCAACTCATGTTCGTCACGTTCTCTGTGTTCAGATATTCAATACCCTCTATGGTCGTTAAGTCTGTGCAACCATAGAACCAATTGTAGCAACTCGTTGGGCGTGCGTTGGCAAATGATGTATCGAAGATAACCTTTTTGATGATATTTGCATTATGAGAATGATTATTATCATCGAATTTATACCAACCTGGGAGGTTTTCGCCTTCATTAAGCGCAAACGCCCCATCGGGTTTGTTGGTGTCGTGTTTGAATGTCAGCGTGTTCGTGGCTTCGTCGAACACGGCATACGACTCTACGACTTTTGAGGCTTTATCTGTGAAGTAGCCAGTGGTGTAGTTCGCCATTTCCTTACCTAACTTATTTTCGTCGTAAGGTACGGCACCCACAAGATTAACGCACTCTGCAAACATATTCTCGGCTTCTTCACATGCTGTTGTCACGAACTTGTCGCTTGCATAGATGGTGGTGAGAGCTGGATCGGAGCAGAACATAAAACTCATATCCGTCACGTTCTTAGTGTCGAATTTTGCGATGTCAAGTGTAGTGATAGCCGAGCAGTTAAAGAACATGAAGCTCATGTCCGTCACGTTCTGTGTGTTGAAGTTTGAAACATCAAGTGTCGTGAGAGCACGACAGTCACTGAACATGCCGGTCATGTTCGTTACACTTTGTGTGTCGAAATTTGATAAGTTGAGTGTTGTGAGAGCGGAACAGCCACTGAACATGAGAGACATACTCGTCACGTTTTCTGTGTTTAGGTATTCAATGCCTTCTATGGTTGTAAGGTTCTTACAACCATAGAACCACAAGTGGCAATTTGTTGGACGTGCATTAGCAAATGAAGCATCGAAGACAACTTTCTTGATGATATTTGCATTCGATCCATCGTCATTGGGTTTATACCAACCCGGGGCATTTTCGATCTCATTCAGCGCAAACGCTCCATAGGGTTTGTTGGTGTCGTGCTTGAATGTCAGCGTGTTTGTGGCTTCATCGAACACAGCATACGACTCTGCCTCTTGGGAAAATGCATGGCTACCACAGATGGGTAGGCACATCAAGATTGCAAGTACCAGACGAGCAATCGGGTGTAAAAGTTTAGTTTTCATAATAGAACAGTTTTAAAAAATATTAGTATTTGGTTAGAGGGTGTGCATTCTATGTTTCTATGCACACCCTCCTCTTGAATATTTCAGGCTGCGTGGAGGGCGTGTCAAAACTCCCAATATAAATAACTAAAAACTCGTTGTACGTTCTTATGTGGATGTACAACGAGTTTTTGTTTTTCTACAAAAAAGAGCCTTATAAACAATTTATATGGCGTTATATGGGTCAAA
>OCHN01002425.1_pt1 | contig 12090 bp, 12 predicted proteins | sample 1538911 | NCBI WGS metagenome assembly OCHN01 (sample SAMN04571736, study PRJEB22368) | human gut metagenome | biome: human gut; material: stool | host: Homo sapiens | place: Luxembourg | collected 2013-01-11 | reverse complement strand
TGGCGTGGGGGGAAATATGGGATGCCGAAAGGCATGATACTTCTATGATACTTTTCTGTAAAATATCCAGAAAAGTATCATCTGGTTAAGTCATTAGTCTATAGAGCTTTAGAGGCTTGGCAATGGCCAAGAATGATACTATGACACTTCGCAGCACATATTGTTTTCATATGCGCACAAGAAACGCAGCTATGTTCTATCTAAATAATGAAGACAGTATGGCGCATGTCTTGTCTTTATCCCCTGTATCCTACAGTCTTCAGTCTGTGTACCACCCACAGGAATGCAGGTATGAGGAATATGTCGGCCATGACCCATGCCACAGGGTCGCCGAAGCACACTCCCATCCATGCCAGGGCCGGTACGAGCCAGATGCTCACGCCGCAACGGGCAATCATCTCCATCACGCCGCTCAGCATCGAGAGGTTGCTGTAGCCGAGCCCCTGGATGGAATAGCGCAGAATGGTGAGCACGCCGAGCACCGGATAGAAATAGTTGGCTATGCGCATGAACTCCGCTGCATGCTCCACTACCACCTCCTCGCCGCTGTCAACGAAGAGGCGCATCATCCAGTCGGCAAATGGATATATGACGGCAAATGTGAACACGAAATATACGAGCATCAGGCAGAGGGCGTCTTTCACGCCTTTGGTGACGCGGTCCATGCGCTCGGCTCCGAGGTTTTGTCCGCAGTATGTTGCCATTGCCACACCGATATTTTCGAACACGCAGGTGAAGAGGTATTTAATGCGTAAAGAGGCTGTGAATGCTGCCACGTAGGTGGTGCCGAGGGCGTTGTTGGCACTCTGGAGCATTATCAGACCGATGCCCGTGATGGAGAACTGCAGTCCCATCGGCACGCCGTTGTTCAGCAGGATGCTCGTGCGCTTGTTGTCGAAGCGTCGCTCGTCGCCCTGTGGGATGAGAATGCGCATGTGGCGACGGATGTACCATACGCAGAGGCCCACCGACACGGCCTGCGACAGCAGTGTGGCAATGCCGGCACCGCACACTCCCATGCCGCAGCCGAGAATCAGCACCACGTCGAGCAGGATGTTGACGACAGCCGAAATGATGAGAAAATAGAACGGTTGGCGCGAGTTGCCCAGTGCACGTATCTGTCCGGCAAAGAGATTGAAGCCGAATGTGAGCGGTATTGCCGCAAACTGCAGCATTAGGAACGTGTATGAATCCTGGTATATGTCATCGGGGGTGTTGACGAGTTGCAGAATCCTGTGACACAGCATCAGCGACACCAGAGTGACTGCCGTGGCTATCACTGCCGACACCCTCACGGCATTCGCCACGTAGAGTCGCATCTTGCTGTATTCCTTCGCTCCGAAGGCCTGTGCCACCGGTATGGCGAAGCCTGCGCTCGCCCCGTTGCAGAAACCCATCACGAGGAACATCACTGATGTAGACGCCCCCACCGCTGCCAGTGCGCCCACGCCAATCCAGCGGCCCACGATGGCGGCATCGATGATGAGATACATCTGCTGCAGAATGTAGCCCAACACCAGCGGTATGGCAAACTTCACGATATTGCGCATCGGCGACCCTGTGGTCATGTCGCCCGTGGCAACGGCCTCCGCCTCTTGCGAAACCGCCTGCCCTTTCATGTCTTCACTCTTCATCTTGCTTCCTGAAATCTTTTGTTATCCCTGTTAGTTATCCCTGTTTGTTCTCTGCAATCCCGATCGGTCGTCAGGGCTTGTTTGGATTGTGTTTTCTGGAACAGCGGATTATTTTTGTCTTTTCGGTGCAAAGGTATATATTTGGGAATAAACAAGAGCAATATTCCATAAACTTATTGTTTTCGTTTGTGCTCATTCCCGCAGAAACTTTCCCACAGTTATGTCTTCTCATAAAAAACAGTTATCTTTGTAGGCGAAACGGCAATAACGTGCCGTTGCGATGCAACGGGAGAAGATTGTTGACATCTGTCGTGAACTCAAGTAAATATGGTTGAAAAGAATAACAAACCACAACTTGTGAATAGCGAATCCTTCATAGCAGACAAGAACTATGTGATGTGGTTGTCCGACTTGAAGAAACTTATATCAAGCGTTGGCTTGCGTTCTATTCAAGTCAAATCGAAATTGTTTACCAAGCTGGTAAACAATTACCCCAGTTCGGGATAACCGAGTGTTTTATACAATATAAATGCAGCGTGAAAACGCCTCCTCCCCATACCATTAGGAGTGGGTAATAACAGAAGGCTGAAAGAAGTTGTTTTGCCCTTAGAATAGTGACAGCTGTTTGGTGTCTTCGATGCAGTATCCTTGCAATGCCTTTGGCTTGTTATCAAAGAAACAATATGCTCCCAAGGCAGAAATAAGGTTCATGATAAAGTTGCTTACAGATCTATGGCGTGAGTGTACAATCTGTGCCGTATTCTTCAGCATGTCGTTAATGGTTTCGATAATGTATCTCTTGCGCAGCATCATTCTGTCATAGAACGGCATCAGCTTGTTTTTCATGTTTACGCGCAACCCTGTCACCAGCTGTATTCCATCCTCAAAGAGGAAATCAAACTATAGCCTTTCTGTATATTCCTTTCCGCCAATGCTCAATATGCGGGCATCGCCCTGTCCTGGAAGTGGCTCATAGACGACAACCTCAACCTTTTTTTTGTTGTTATCCACGCATTCATAACGATAGTTTGTTCCAGCCACAACTTGGCGAGAAACCTTGAGGGGTTTCAGCTGCAAATTGCTGTGCGACAGGACAACAGCCTTGAAGAGAGAATCTTCTTCTGCCGTAAGTTTTGTACTCTTGCCGAATGTACCAACCAATTGCGTTTTTTTTGTGCTGGCGCATGATGCCATACCAATGATGATGGTCGCTAATGCCAATGTTTTTATTGTATTCATATTCTTTATGATTTTATATTTCTTAATGAAGTCGTATCAACTTTTCTGACGAAGATTTGATTTGGAGTTTGAGCTCTTCTAAATTCAATCTTCACCTTTCTTTTTGGCCGTTTTTTGACCTTTCATCAGTCGTGTAGCTCGCTACACTCCTTCTTCAAGGCCAAAAAACGCCTCAAAAATAAAGGCAAATCTTGAATTTCAGAAAAGTTCAGACGACTTCAATTGTTACTTACCTATAGTGTATCTTACACCTACATTGAGATTGAAGTTCAGCGGTTTCTCCTTGTAGATAGTCTGGAGCGAAGAATGGTCGTCTAAATGATAGCTTACGCCCGGCTCTGCATAAATGCCGACATTGTCAAGCACGTCAAACTGCACGCCGAAAGCCGCATTTACAGACATTTGCAAAGGCTTGCTGTCAATGTTGACAGTCTCTTTCTCCTTTATCGCATTATTGATGACATATTCTTTCGTGACATTTCCCGATATGCATTTTTCTGCAAGTACACCTGCCGAGCCATATAGATTGAACCTTTTGTATGACCATGCATTATATTTCATGTTGACAGGAATTCCTATATAGTTCAGCCTTTGCTCGCCCGTAAAGTAGTTCTCTTTTGTTCCGTCTTTCATGTCGGAAGAGAGACGAGTGTATGTAAGTCCGCTTTCGATGCTCCAATGCTCGTTAAGTGTGTATGCCACTTTCACACCAATGCGTACAGGCAAGCGGTGCTTGTATTCTGTCTTCACTTCCTTTCCCTGATTGAATATGTTGATGCCGAGCATAGGGTTGTCCTCCCAGTCAGAATCATCCGGACCGGTTGTTGCAACAGGGTCGCCAATAGATGTTATGGTTCTTGATGACCCCATCGATCCCATTGCACTTGTACTTACAGTCCAACGTGGCGATGTGGACGAAGAGGCGTGACGCCTTGCGTCAGAGTTGTAAGCCACAAGACTGCCGTAATTGCTGTTGTGATGATAATTGTTTGCTTTCTTGCTCTCATTCTCACGTTTCGGCAAATTTTCTTTGTCGGCAGTTGTATTCGTTTCTTTTGAACTGTTGGCATCATCCCCCTCATGGTTGTCAGACGCTGTTTCCAAAGATTTCTCATCATTAGCATAAGATGACAATGTATCAATGTAACCAACAGATTTGTGTACTATGGTCGTAATGATGCGTGGCATAGGTGAGTTGCAGGCAATAGGATTATTGCCGTCGTCAGCAACGATATTGCCTTTAGTGGATGGCCCTGCTGGTGTATGTGCTATTTGTAGATTAGCCATTTCTGATGGCGTTTGCCCATCGTTTGCGTATTCAGAATATATTGAATATCCTATCAACAAAGCCACGCTTGCAGCGGCTGCAGTATACGCTGTGCGCCGTAGCCAGTAGGTTTTGAAAGGTCTGCCGCCGTGCATAGAGCCACCATTCTCATCAGTCGTTCCTTTGCGAATGTTCTCCCAAAGTCCTTTTGGTGCATCTTTCTCATAGTTGCCCAAACGGTCGTGTATGTCTTTTTGCCAATTATTTTTCATACGTTAAATAGAATTGATGGTTCTATAATGTTTTATCTTCTGCGCCAGCATTGATTTGGCCTTGTGCAGCTGCGAAGCTGAAGTGTTCTCCTTTATGCCGAGCAATTGGGCTATTTCCTTGTGACTCTTGTCGTCAATGACATAGAGATTGAATACAGTTCGGTATCCATCGGGCAACTCACGTATAAACTGATGAAGTACATCGGTAGGTATGTCCTCAGTCTCCATACTGTCGCCATCTGCAATGTTCATATCTTTATCATCGATACTATCAATGGGCAAACGGCTGTTGTTGCGTACAAACTTCAGGGTCTCATTGAGAGTGATTTTTGCCATCCATGCTTTCAAAGATCCCTCTCCACGATACCTGAAACGATCCAGAGAAGTAAATATCTTGATGAACGATTCTTGTAGCACGTCCCTAATGTCTTCGTCTTCTGTGATGTAGCGCGAGCAGAGTGCAGACAGGTATCGCACATGTTTGCGATAAATCCACTCGGTGGCAGTATTGTCGCCATCGAGTGCCTTTCGCAACCATCGTTTCTCTTCCGTTTCTTTTCTGAATGTTATGCCGAACATGATGTTTGTAGGGTTAAAAGCTCTGGAAACAGCAAAGTGCAAATGCCTTTACCATACAGCAAAAAGCATTTGCACTATCTCGTAACAACGAGTTTCTTATTTTGTTACTGTAACAACTACCGTAGCAGTTTTTTTGTTTTTGTCTGTGATGGTGATAGTTGTGCTTCCAACCTTCACTCCCTTTATGGTGAGTTTGGCGTCCTTGACGGTAGCAGTGGCGATCTTATCATCTTTGCTTGCAGCCGTATAAGGTGTTGTGCCTCCACTAATGTTTACTACATCTTCCTTACCAACCGCAATACTTGTCTTGGCTTTGTCCACGACAACACCATCAACCACGGTAATGCTCAAACTGCCAGTCACTTTCTTGGAGTCAGTAACAAGAACTATAGCCTTGCCAGCCTTAACTCCTTTTACCGTAATTGTAGCCTTGTCAACAGTTGCGGTGACGATCTTGTCATCGCTTGATTTAGCGGTGTAAGTACCATCTCCACCTGCTACCTTTACATTCTGTGTGCCGCCAACGGCAACTGAAACGGTTGAAGGATTGAACTTGATGGCGGGAGTGTCATCATCGTCAGAGCATGAAGCAAATGCCACTGCAAATACGGCACAAACGATTAATGTTGCAAACTTAAAGAAGTTCATTGATTTCATTTTATTCTGTAATTTTGTCGTTTAACTTATGCGCCACGGCATGAGTATGCGTCCATCTACAGCCTTGGCACGATTGTTTTTTCGAGTACTCTCATTCCCTTAAATGAAGAGCAATGTAAAATCTTGCCTGGGAAAAATATTTTTTTCGATTTTTATTCTATACGATGCAAAAATGAGGGTGTTTCGGCATTGTCCACCGATGTGACCGTATGCATTTTGAGCGACAGTTCGGCAGATTTTTTGCCACTGAACGACAGCCAATTGAGTTTTATCTTCAGTTCTTCAGGATGTTTCTTCCATAGTGAGTTGAGGTCAAATGCTATAAGTGCATCCCCCATTCTTCCGTTGGTGTCACCTTGGGCATTGTGGCGCAAGTCGAACTCATATACATTATCCTTGTTCACACCGCTCACAAGATTAATGACATGTTTGGTAGTTCCTCCCCACAATGTGCGTATGCGGAGCGTAACATATCCGTCCTCGGCAACAGAAACCCAATCACGGACAATTTCAATAGGGTCATTTCCAAATGCTTTCGCATTTTTTTCTTCTGATCCTTGCGTCATTACAGGCTGTTTGGTACGGATGCTGTCAATCCAATTTACATACACACTCTGTTGGTTGCCTCCGTAGCTTCGTTCTTCTATTGTATAGTTCACCAAAGCCCTCACTTTCTTGTCTCCGAACGGTGAGGCTTTCATATTGGTAGGTACAAGCGACGTTGATTCATCAAGTTGCATGAAGAAACCGTCAGACGCAGAAGGATACACCGTTACAAGGGCAGTTGGGCGCTGTAACACCTCATTGTTATCATTGTAATCGCATGAGTTCAGCGTGAGCGAACTGGCAATCAGACCTATTGCCAGAATAGTTTTCTTTGTTATTCTCATATTTCTTGCTTTTTAGTTTCTACTTATTAAATCATCAAAAAGCAAGAATCTTGCCTGTAAAAAATAGTTTTTTATGAGATTTATCCTTGATCCAACAAGTTCTTATCCGTCAGAAAATCCAACAGTCCGACAGTCAACACTCCGAGTTCGTCCTCCTTGCGATGAATGTCATCACCAACAATGACAAACTTACCGTTCTCATCCTTGCCACCAAGTTCAACCAATCCTACGTCCACAGACGTGTTGCAATATACGGTGCAGACAGGTGGCGCACAGTATGTGTGGAATATCAGTAGCGAGGAGAACAAGAGTCTTGAGAAGATCACCTTGGGCAGGTATGGCAACTGTTCTTTGTCTACTCGTCTCTATGCCTCTTGTCTACTCATCAACTCGTCTACTTATAATAATGTGCATAGTTGAAGAAAGGTTCCGTGACGATGTTTTCGGCATCTTCCGTGAATGTGTGGCCGTAGGGGTCGCGGGCTATTATCCTTATCTTGGATTCGGCGCTCTTCGGCTCATAATAATATAGGTGGTTCATGATGAGATAGCTGTTCTGCTTGCTGATGAAGCGGAAGTTCGTTGCCACGGCATATTTGTGGTGGTAGCCGGTGGCGAAGGCGTCCTGTCCCCTTGAGTTGATGCGGTGCATGGGATATTCCACTCCGTTCTCTTCGGCAGTGATGCGCCAGCGGGAGTCGGCATTGAAAACGTTGGCTACTATTATCCTGCGGTTGCGAGGAAGGTCCCAGTCGGCGGCATACGACTCGCCGTTGAAGTCGGTGTCGGCATGAAACAGTGTCATTTGCTTGTGGGCGTCCCAGAAGGTGCCTTTGTAGTAGCAGCTCACCATACGGCCGACTCTGAAGGTGTAAACGTAATATCCGTTCGGAGTGCCGCAGATGTTGATGTTCGACTGCCAAATGTTTCCGCAGGCGGCGGCATGGCAGTGTTCTATCACGTGGTGACCGTCAATCTCCGTCTCGTGGTTGATGGCGAAATGCGTGTGTCCGCAGAACAGTTCGTAGCCTCCGCTGAATTCGCTGAGCAGCGAGAGCAATGCCGGCAGGCGCGATGATGAGTAGTGGCCCTTCTCATGAGCGGCGCTGAGAGGACGGGCTTTGCCGAAGGGACTGGTGCCGAAGGTGAATGGGATGTGGTAGCATAGCACCACCTTCTTGCTCTTGGGCGTCAGCGCCAGGTCTTGTCGCAGCCATTTCATCTGACTGTCGGAGAGTTCGCCGGGCGAATAGTATGAGGCGTATTTGCCGTGAAACCTCACGTTGTTGAAACACACATAGTGTTCGTTGCCGCGGTCGAACGAATAGTCTGTCGGTCCCCATACCTCTTCCCATTTGTTCAGATATTCCGGGTTGTTGTCCTGGTCGTGGTTGCCGATGACGGAGAATATCCTCATCTTCGACGAACCGAGCACTTCTCTTATCTGCTTTTCGAGCATAGGGTTGAAACCGCCGTAGTATTGCACGTCGTCGCCCATGCTGAGCCCATAGATCGGTGTTTCTTGTGGCAGCGAACGTATCGTGCGTCTTATGTCTGCCATCGTTTCAGTGGCAAACCTCTCCACATCGCCGATTTCCAGCGGCTTGTCGTCGGGACCGTTGTAATAGGGGTTGAAGTCGTTAGTCACCTGTGGGTCGCCCAGCACAATCATCTTGTAGTATTTCTCCACTCCTCCCTCCAGCTTCTTCAGCGTGAAACTGTATCGTGTCACGCCTTTGATGATGGGCTTGTAGAAATGTGCGGTGTGGTCTTTGGCAGAGTGTACGGGCACCTCGCAGTCTGCCGGCACGGTGAAGAATACGAAGCGTGCCGGCGGCGCAGTCTATGCCGTTGCTCACCACTACGCCAGCCATCGGATTGCCTTCCGTGTCGGTCACGGTGCCGTTGATGAACGGTGGGGTGGTGGACTCCTCCTTCTCCTCAGTCTTCTTCTCTTCCGGTTTCTTTTCCGGTGCCTGCCTTTTCCTTATCGCTATGCGGCGCACGGCGGTGGGCTTCTGTGGAAGCTCCTCTTCTATTCGCCAGCGCAGGGCATAGACTATTGCCGCTGCGCTGCATACGGCAGCGAGTATGGCGATTATCATATATTTGTTCTTCATTTACAGTATGCTCCTTCCTTGTTCTTCTTTTTGCTTGTCGTTGCGATACAATCCTGCAAATTTATGAAAAATATCGGTTTCTGAATCAAGGTTGTAGATAAAAAGGAAACAAAAAATGCAGGCAACATTGTAAATATACTGATTATGATTACCTTTGCATGAATTTGCAAGTTTTTTTAGAAAAACAATCGATAAAACTCAATCGTAATGAAAAGAAATGAAATCTGCTACATCGTTGTTGTGGCTGTTATCGGCGTGTCGCTGCTGTTGGGATTCGCCGAAGAAGTGTTCGGACTCGACATGGGTTCGCTGTCGTGGATAGCACATTGGGTGTCGTCGCCGGTGGCTCTTGCCATCGGTTTCGCCTTCGCATTGCTGCTGGGCAAGGCGTTCCCGGTGTTCAACAAGACGATGTCGAAGAAGCTCCTTCAGTATTCCGTCATCGGACTCGGTTTCGGAATGAATGTTGACAAGGCGCTCGCCTCTGGCAGCGAGGGAATGATATTCACAGTGGTCAGCGTGTTCGGCACGCTCGCCCTGGGATGGCTGTTCGGCAGAAAACTGCTCGGTGTGGATTCGCAGACGAGCTATCTGCTCAGTTCCGGCACGGCGATATGTGGCGGTTCGGCGATAGCTGCCGTAGGTCCTATCATCAAGGCTAAGGCTGAGAGCATGTCGGTGGCGCTTGGCGTGGTGTTCGTGCTCAATGGCATAGCGCTATTCATCTTCCCATCCATCGGCGATGCCTTGGGGATGACGATGAAGCAGTTCGGAATGTGGGCGGCGATTGCCATCCACGACACCTCTTCTGTAGTGGGAGCCGGTGCGGCATACGACCAGATGCATCCCGACCTGGTGGCGAGCCAGGGCGTGAGCGCATTGGAGGTGGCTACCACCATCAAACTGACGCGGGCGCTGTGGATAGTTGTTCTCGCTCTGGTCACTCCGTTCTTCTTCCGCCGTTCGCTGGCTCAGGCAGAGGGGGCTTCAAAACCATGGTATAGCAGTGTGCCTCGCTTCATCATCTGGTTTGTGGTGGCGATAATCTTCAATACCTACATATTGAGCAACGCCTCGCTGATCGGTGATGCTGCGGCGTCGGTGGGTGGCGAGTTCAGCGGTGCCGTGGCGAAACTCGCCAAGCATCTCATCACTCTCTCGCTGTTCTTCATCGGAGCGTCGCTCACCAGGGAGACGCTGCGCAGCGTTGGCATCAAGCCGCTCATACAGGGCGTGCTGCTTTGGGTGAGCATCAGCTGTGTCAGTCTTGCCTATATCTTCTGGGTGGGATGAGGCTGATTTGTTATCACTGACGGCATAATGACCGTCTGAAACTGAAAAAAAAATGGGGGATGACCGGTCGCATTGACTGGTCATCCCCCTTGTCGATATTACATTGAACGGCCTAATGACCGATTTGGGTTTATTGTTTGTCCGCTATGTCTTTTCTGCGGCACGATACCTGATGGCGTTTACAGCGTTTACAGACTTCCCACCACGGTCCTGGCATCGTTGCCCTCGAAAACGCAAACGCTGCTCACTGGCTGATAGCTCATGTGTGAGTATTGGAACAGCTGCAGGGCGGCAAACTCGCTGTCGGCAGAATGACACTCCTCAAGGAGATAGTTGCCGAGCGTGGTGGTGGGCAGCTTGCCGATGGCTGCCAGCAGTGATGCCTGCTTGTCGGCAGAGGCTTTGAGCGCACGCTCTATCTTGCCTCCTGCTTCGGCGGTGTATTCTCGCTTTGAACCGCTGATGAGGCTGCCTGTGGCGTCATACTTTGTCTTGGAACAGAGTCCGAAAAATGATTTTGTCGTTGATATACGGTTGTCTTTGGCAAGGTCTTTCGACATTGCCAGATTGTTGAATCTTGCCATTTTGTTGTTTTCTTTTGATTTCTGGTTTGTTATGTTTGTTCCCATACGGTCATCGGCAGTAATCCCTTGTTTCATTACTGCTTGCTGTGTGTCTGACGACCGGTCCGGATTTTTCCTTTTTCTTACTCTTGTGGCTATGACAACGGTCATAGAGCCACCCATGCCAACCGGCATGGCGGGAGCTAACAAATCAGATGCCGCAGCGTCAGTACATAATACGCTGACGAGGGCGCTGCCGTTATCCGCCGGGATGTGCGAATGCCAAGTCCGCGGTAGTGGCAGAAAGAATTCTTTTGGATATGAAACAAAGTGTTTGGTCTGGCCGAGGAGTGCAGCGTGTTGTAGAAATTAGATGACGACGGCACCACGCGCTCCGGCCTTGAGCAGCAGAGGTGGGCGAGTTCGTTGGCATTGCTGAGCACTGCCTGCTGGTTGCTTGTCTGTTCCACGAGCATGTCGGTCTCTTTCCGCTTCCCGTCATCATCATGATGACCGGAGGCGAAAGCCGGCGTCATGCCACTCATTGCGAGTGTCGCGACGATAAACAATATTTTCAACCATCTCTGCATTCTGCCTGCAAAGATAATGCAAACCGAGCGCAATACAAAATGAAAGGCCAAAAGACTTTCATTTTTATTGCCGAGGTGCCGCTTATCTTATCCAAAGATAATGCAAGTTGAGCGCAATACAAAATGAAAGGCCAAAAGACTTTCATTTTTATTGCCGAGACGCCGCTTCTCTTATCTAAAGATAATGCAAAAATCCGATTAAGTGAGAGAAATGGGAATTTATTCACATTTCCGAGCGTGAGGATTTTATCTAAACCGAGCGGAGAATACGATTGGTAATGAAATTTTCGGATGATGCGCATGAGAGGGTGGGGAGTGTTGTATCTATGGGGCATGAAATAATGTCGCAGAAAGGGCGACAGAAGTGGGAATTGCCGCTTCCTGTCTGACAAGATGTCATATCTTTGGCATAATGTGACATTGGCACAGGCTTTGCAAAATGATTGACAGATTGCGAAAGCAGTCTGAGAAATCAGTTAACATAGAAATAATAAAAAATAGATACAATTATGGGAAAGATTATTGGAATCGACTTGGGTACAACAAACTCATGTGTTGCAGTGTTCGAAGGTAACGAACCGGTAGTAATCGCTAACAGCGAAGGTAAACGCACCACTCCATCAGTGGTAGGCTTCGTAAAAGACGGTGAGCGTAAGGTTGGTGACCCGGCAAAGCGTCAGGCCATCACAAACCCTAAGAATACGGTTTATTCTATCAAGCGTTTCATGGGTGAGACCTACGCACAGTGTGAAAAGGAAACAGGACGTGTGCCATTCACCGTTGTTAACGAGGGTGGTTACCCACGTGTAGACATCGAAGGACGTAAATATACTCCACAGGAAATTTCAGCCATGGTGCTGCAGAAGATGAAGAAGACTGCCGAGGACTATCTCGGACAGGAGGTGACAGACGCTGTCATCACAGTGCCTGCATACTTCTCTGACTCTCAGCGTCAGGCAACCAAGGAGGCCGGACAGATCGCAGGA
>OCHN01002420.1_pt1 | contig 12126 bp, 10 predicted proteins | sample 1538911 | NCBI WGS metagenome assembly OCHN01 (sample SAMN04571736, study PRJEB22368) | human gut metagenome | biome: human gut; material: stool | host: Homo sapiens | place: Luxembourg | collected 2013-01-11 | reverse complement strand
ACGTCCCTGATGGAGAATGACACCACCGATGATCTGTACACGGTAATGCTCCATTCCAAGTACACGTTTGGCTGCCTCACGTACGGTGGCAAATGCCTCCGGAAGAAGATCATCCAGTGTTGCACCTTCTGCAAGACGTTTCTTATATTCTCTTGTCTTGTCTCGTAACTGCTCATCCGTAAGCTGCTGCATCTGAGACTGATAGCTTTCGGTTTTTTCAACCAGCGGCATGATACGTTTTACCTCACGCTGGCTGCGGGTTCCAAATACTTTTGAAAAAACATTCATGTTTCTGCTCCAATCATTTTATTCGAATAAGACTGCTGTCTCTGATCTGTCCAATTTTGGATCATTCCAGTTCTCTGTTGATATCCGTTATACTGGATCACATATGGTATATATTCTACCACTTTCCTGTTATAAAAACAATGAACAATTATTTAACAAATCATGTCAGGAACAACAGAAAATATCCCGCATAGGATCCTGTTTTCGAGGATCCCGCGGGATATTACAGATCTTATTTTCTTACTTTTACATTTTTCACACTGCTCCAGGCACCGTAATATGTCTTTCCGCTCACTTTTTTGTATGCACGGATACGAACATAATAAGTGCTTCCCTTTTTCAAACCGGAAAGTGTTCGGGTCAGTGCACTGGTGGACACTGTTCTGGCCCCTCTCATGGACCTTGAGGCCGCATACTGGATCTGATAGCCGGAAGCACCAGCTGCTTTTTTCCAGCGGACAGTCAGCTTCCCGGAAGCCTTGCTGGACGGTTTGTACTGCACCGGAGCTGTCAGACGGACGATCCGGCTGCCGTTTTTGTTATAAGCACTTAAAGCAGAGCCCTTGTATGCGCGGACTGTATAGGTATACATGGTTCCTGATTTTACTGATCCGTCTGTATAGACCAGCGTATTGCTTCCGCTTACGGTAGCGATATTGACCCACTTGCTGCTGTTTCCGGTCCTTCGATAGATCTTGTAGCCGGAAGCATTTGCAGCTCTTTTCCATTTGAAGACGATGCCGGCAGGACTGTTGGAAGTGCCGGATAACCCGGGCGTGGTAAGCTTTACCGTTGTAAGGGCCGCGGAACGGAACTGGTATACGGCTGACTGTACTTCATCAGTCTTTTTCCATGCAGATTTCTGATAAACATACTTCTGGAAAAAGATATACATGTTATAAGTTGCGGCTTTGTTTATTCCTTTGGCAGATCCGATCCGCCAAGTAGTATTCTTCCTGTTATCGGTTGGATTTGGTGAAGTACTCCAGTAAACCGGCACCCACTTCACATCTCCGGGCCCGGGATTTGTATTCGTAGTTCCCGCACCGGTCACGGTAAAATTATAATATTTATTCGGAGTAAATTTCAACGGAGAATCCAGCCCTCTGACGACACTTTCTCTGACATCCGGTATAGAAGGTGTATAGGTCGGTGTCGGCGTTACACCGTAATCCGGAGGTGCAGATGTAAGTGTAGGTTCAGGTGTCGATGTCACATTGTAAGCTGGACGAATCCCTCTGGAATTCAGTCTTAACTTTTTCAGTCCGCTAGTTCTGCCATCCGTGCCCAGTACCTTAAGATACAGATCAAATTCTTTCTCTGTATCCAGATTCTTAAGATATATCACAAAGCTTCTGTTTGCGGTAACCACCACACGAGAGCTACCCATATCAAGCTTCGGAACAACAGATGTTCCGTCCTTTTTTCTCGCTACAGCTTTGTAGTAGCAGGCTCCGTTTGCATCAACTTTAAGTGTCACATTTACAGAACTGCGGCTTACCCATTTTTCTCCGGTCCATTTTACGTTTATTTTTGGCACCGGTGTTGGTGTCACTGTCAGTTCAGGATCCGCTGTCGGTGGCACTGTCAGCTCTGGAGCTGACGCTGACATAGCTTCTGCGTTTTCTTCTTCCATACTGTCTCCTGCTTCTTCAGGTATCAGTTCTGTCAATAATACTTCCGGATCATCCTCACTGGAGATTTCTTCTGAAACTCCTTCCTCAGCTCCGCCGAAAGCATCCTCGCTGTTCTCCGCGTTTTCCACATCTTCCATGGTTGCATCGGAAGAGTTATCCACCATTTCCTCAGAAATATCCTCACTGTCTTCTGTAGGCTGCTCAGTATCTCCCACAGGCTCTGTAGTTTCCTCTGCGGAAAACAGCTCCTGGCTGTCCGCAGTATTTTCTGTGATTTCTGCATCACCGCTGCCAAACTCTGCAGCCATACCGGTTGCCGGAAGCACCGTCACACAAAGCGCGGCACTTAAAAAAAGTGCCAGAACTTTTTTCTTCATTTACCTTCCTCCTTTTCTCCGTGAGTTACATATTTGTTATGTCAAGGAGATATTCGCACTCCACACAGTATTATTTTTCAGAAAGTGGGGCTGACTGAAACTTGTACTGTACAGACTGTATCTTATCCGTAGACTGCCATTTGGAATCCTTGCAGGTATATTTGCGGAAGAAAACATACAGATTAAAAGTTCCCTCCTGGTCGATTCCTTCCTTGGAACCGATCTTCCAGGTGCTTCGGATCCGGTTGGAATTCGGATTCGCAGATGTGCTCCAGTAAACAGGCACCCACTTAATGTCTCCGTTTTCCGGATCCTCATTATCGGTACCGGCACCGATAACCTTAAAATCATAAAATGTATCCGGGTAGAATTCCAGAGGAGAATCCAGCCCCTCTACCGTACTGTCCTCTGCCTTTGGTTTGGATGCTTTATGTTTTTTCTCAGAATCTGTTTTTTTCGCCGGGCGGCTGTCCTGATCCAGCTCCATCCGCTTCAGATCACTTAATTTCCCATTCTCATCCTCAATCTGGATATACAGATCAACTGCCTGGTCTGTATCCAGGTCTGCAAGTGTGATCCCGAACTCTTCATCCTCACTGATCAAAACCTCATCATTCACGGTATTTCCGGTCTCGATCTGAGGCACCTGGGGATTTCCGTCTTCCCCCCGCTCTGCCCATTTATAATAGCAGACGCCGTTAACGGCTGACGTAAGCGTTATCTCTGTCTGGGAATAGCTGTCCCATTTAAATCCTGTCCATTGTATTTCTGACTTTTGGGAATCCTTTGTATTGTTTTCTCCGGAACTCAGTTCCAGGTCCTCCACAGTCTGTTCTTTTATGGTGTCACCACTGTTAAATTCCGCTGCCATACAGGTAGCCGGTATCATGGTCATACCAAGAGCTACACTTAAGATCACCACAGGAAGCTTCTTTTTCCATTCTCCTTTCGCATATGTCTTCATTATATAATTCTCCCCTATTGCTTGCAACAGAAAAGTAGCCTGATTTTGCTGTGACATAAAAGGCTCCGGAAACCTGCCGATTTCTCACACAGATTCCCGGAGCCTTCCATTCAATATTCAGTTGTGATAATAAAATCCCCTATCAGAACTCTGGTTCGATCAGTCCGTAAGTATTTCCTTTACGTTTATAAACTACGTTAACCTGCTCTGTCTCAGCATTAAAGAATACAAAGAAATTATGTCCGAGAAGCTCCATCTGTACGCATGCATCTTCCGGATACATTGGTTTGATTCCGAATTTCTTGGTACGGATGATCTTAACTTCCTCATCCTCTTCATAATCCTTATCAAGGTATGCCTTCTGGAAGTTTGTGGATTCCTGCTGCTTGTCAACGATCTTGTTCTTGTATTTACGAAGCTGACGCTCAATTACCTCTTCAACCAGATCGATGGATACATACATATCATTGCTTACCTGCTCGGAACGGATAATGTTACCTTTCACAGGGATCGTTACCTCGATCTTCTGGCGATCCTTCTCAACGCTTAAGGTTACTGAAATCTCAGTTTCAGGAGTGAAATACCTTTCAAGTTTACCAAGCTTGTCCTCAACAGCTGTTTTAAGTCCTTCTGTTACTGCTATATTCTTTCCACTAATAATAAATTTCATGACTTCCATCCCCTTTGCTGTTTTATGTTGCTATTATAACATATTAAATTGAATTTTAACATCACTTTTCAAAAATTTCATAAATTTTTTCCAAATTTATTCGATATATTCCTTCAAAATGTTTTTTTTGTCGTGAATGCGCAACTATTAGAGTATTTCATCTAATTAATTCATTACAAATGTATATCTGCACACCAGTGCCAGAAGATTGATGGGACAAAAGCATCTGCTTCACTATTTGTATATACTATTTCATTTTAGCCAGAGCTTCAAAGGGTATACTTCCGCCAAAAATATCCAAAGCACTGCCAACAGTCACATCCAGTCTGCCCTGACCTGCTTTTCGAAGCTCTTCAATATCTGCCATAGAACCCACACCACCTGCATAGGTCACCGGATGGGCTGTATACTGTCCCAGAAGCTTTGCAAGCTCTGTTTCCACACCTCGGGCCTTTCCTTCCACATCCACTGCATGGACCAGAAATTCGTCGCAGAAGCTTCCAAGCCTTTCCATCAGCTCCGGTGTCACGATCTCTTCTGTAAATTTCTGCCATCGGTCTGTGACAATATAATATTTGCCATCTTTTTTGCGGCAGCTCAGGTCAAGTACAAGATGTCCTTTCCCTGCAGCATCACGGATCTTCTCCAGATTTTCCCAGGAGATCACTCCGTTTTTAAACACATAGGAGGTTACGATCACGTGGCTGGCGCCAGCCTCCAGATATTCTGCCGCATTCTCCGGGCAGATGCCGCCTCCGATCTGAAGCCCTCCGGGATATTTTCCCAGAGCCTGAAGTGCCTGGGCTTTCGTCGCTTCATAGTTCGGGGAATCCTTTCCGTTCAGAAGGATCACATGACCGCCCTTTAATCCTGCCTTCTTATAAAGCTCTGCATAGAATGCCGCATCCTGCTCTGACACAAAATTTTCTGCCGCCTGATCCCCCTGATCCTTCAGGCTTCCTCCTACGATCTGTTTTACTTTTCCGTTATGTATATCAATGCATGGTCTGAATTTCATAATCCTGTCCTCCATTTTCTTTCCATGCACTGATAATAGCATCTGAAACAGTTTTATGCAATGCTGTGGTAAAATATCTGTTATCTTCCTTCTACCGCATTTCCCACTGCGTTTCCGATATCATCCACTGCATTACCTACACCGTCGCCAAGGTCCTTTACACTGTCACCCAGCTCACCGGATACAGTTCCGTCATTTTCGTTTCTGTCAGCATCCGCAGCTCCGGGTGCTGCTGTCCCGTTATTTCCATTTCCTGCAGGCGTCACGGTAATATTTCCATCGGACATCTCATTGTTATCCGTGCCGGAATCCTTAATGCTCTCTCCATTGTCCTTCACACCGTCATTGTCTGCTTTTTCTTCCATAGTTTCATCTTCTGCGGCAGTATTTTCGTTTGTATCTTTTTCCTTATCCTTCGTGTTTTTATCTTTTTCATCCACTGTTTCATCCGCATTGTTTACCTCTGTGCCGCAGGCTGTAAATGTACACAGAGACAGGGTAAGCAAAGTACCAAAAAGAATCGCCTTCCATTTTTTCATATGATCTTCTCCTTTTTCTAAAAAATTCTGTATTCCTAATATGGCACTTTTTCCGCTATCCTATTCTGGGAAAAATTTCAAAAACCGCAATTTCATCAAAAAAAGACGGGGTCCGATCTTACACGAACCCCGTCTGTATTACCTGTAATTTTATTCTGTTGCGGCTCAATCTGTCAGGATCAGCCGATCACGTCACTCATATCATAACGTCCTGCCGGTTTGCCTGCAAGGAATTTGGCTGCTTCTACAGCACCTTTTCCAAAAATAGCCTTGGAATATGCAGTATGCTTGAACTCGATCACTTCGTCCTGACCTGCAAAAATTATCTCATGCTCACCTACGATAGTTCCGCCGCGAACTGCGGAGATACCGATCTCCTTATCATCGCGTTTTTCACGTTTCTGGCTGCGGTCATATACATAATGATACTGATTATCCATAGCTTCATTAATGCTGTCTGCCAGCGCAAGTGCAGTACCACTTGGTGCGTCTAATTTCAGGCGGTGATGCTTCTCTACGATCTCCATATCAAAGCCTGCAGCTGCAAGAACCCTGGCTGCGTCCTGAACCAGCTTCAGAAGTGTGTTGATACCAAGAGACATGTTTGCGGATTTCAGCACTGCTACCTTTCGGGATGTTTCTTCCACTTTTGCAAGCTGCTCCTGGCTTAAACCGGTACTGCACAGAACAACCGGGATCTGGCGTGCCGCGCTGTACTCAAGAAGCTTGTCTGTTGCCTTTGCGGAAGAAAAATCAATGATCGCATCTGCCTCTACCTGACATGCGTCAATATCGGTAAATACCGGATAGCTGTTTTTTCCCTGATCTGCAATATCAATACCTGCTACGATCTCAGCATCCGGATCTTTCTCCACAATGCCGCTGATGACCTGGCCCATATGTCCGTTGCAGCCGTGCATGATGATTTTTACCATAGTATATTCTCCTTTACCTTTCGCTTACAGTCAGATCATTTAGCAAGCTTAAGGCCGAATTTCTCGATCTCTTTTGCAAGAGCTGCCTTTGTGTCCTCTTCCATCTCGCAGAGTGGCATACGAAGCGGCCCTACGTTCATTCCCATAAGGTTCATAGCTGTCTTAACAGGAATCGGGTTTACTTCGCTGAACAACGCATTGATCAGCGGAAGAGCTTTCAGCTGATCCTCTGTTGCTCCCTTGGTGTCGCCGTCGAAATATTTCATGACCATATCATGTGTAAACTTCGGTGCAACGTTGGAAAGTACGGAGATAACTCCAAGTCCGCCAAGAGAAAGGATCGGAAGTACCTGATCATCATTTCCGGAGTAAAGCTCAAGCTGTCCGTCTGCCAGAGACATCATCTTGGCGATCTGGGAAAGATCTCCTGTTGCTTCCTTGATTCCGACAATGTTCTTTACATTCTTTGCAAGGTAAGCTGCTGTAGCCGGCTGGATGTTGCAGCCTGTACGGCTCGGTACGTTGTACATGATGAGCGGAGTTTCCGGAACTGCATTGGCAATTGCTGTGTAATGAGCGATAAGACCCTTCTGTGTAGCCTTGTTATAGTAAGGTGTTACAATAAGAAGAGCGTCTGCGCCATAGGAAGCTGCTTCCTTGGACATCATGATCGCTGTCTCTGTACAATTGGAACCTGTTCCTGCGATAACAGGCACACGTTTGTTAACTTTATCAATTGTGAACTTAATTGTCTGAAGATGCTCTCCGTGTGTCAGAGTAGAAGATTCTCCTGTTGTTCCACAGATAACGATGGCGTCTGTGCTGTTCGCGATTTGATCCTCAAGGATCTCCTCAAGTTTCTCAAAATTCACCTTACCGTCTTCATGCATAGGTGTTACGATTGCAACGCCTGTTCCTTTAAAAATTGCCATTTGTCTTCCTCCTTCTTTCTTCTGTGAAATATTGCTTATTCCCGTTCCTGGTCAGTCAGCTCTGTTGTTATCGTGGTAATACTATCCACATAGGGCTTCAAAGCATCCGGAAGCCAGCGTCCGGTCATAATTATATGCATACTTTCATCCTTCTGCTTAAGCATATCGATGATCGTCTCAACTGGAGCGATTCCTTTATCCATAAGCCCGAGGATCTCATCCAGCAGCAGAAAATCACACTCTCTGGTAGCAATTACCTTCCGTGCGAAATTAAGGCCATTGAGAATATTCGTTCTCTCTTCTGCCTTTTCCTGCTCACTCAGGTCATTATAGCAGGTGTCCATTTTTTCGAAACGGAAAATCTTGAAATCAAAATTATCCAGTTCCTCAAGGAAATCCAGTTCTCTGCGTTCCCTGCCCTTGAGGAACTGTATGATGATCACACTTTTTCCCTGTGTAGCAAAGCGCAGCCCCCGGCCTACAGCCAGAGTTGTCTTTCCTTTCCCGTTCCCGCAATAAACCTCTGTTATTTCTCTTTCCATGATTTTTCCTCTTACTGTTAGTGAAACCGGTAATTCCCCATTTTTCTAATTTTTTTTATATTACCGCAGATTGGATGGAAATGCAAGTATTACCTTAATATTCTCAGCAATATTCCATAACTTCTCCAATATTACTCAACATATTCCAATTTGCTCACCGAAACTTCATAAGCAATCCTTTTTTCCGTCTCATTTTCGCTGATCCTCTTCATATACTCTCTGCTCTGGATCCTGCCCCATATCAGCACATGACCTCCAACCTCAAAAGCAGATGCATATCTGGCATTTCTTCCCCAGCATATACATGGTATGTAATCGGATTTTCCGTAAGGTCGATTGACTGCCATCAGAAGATCTGCGATCTCTCTTCCCAACGGTGTTTTTCTGTATACAGGCGGTTTACAGATATATCCGTCCAGAAAGATCTGATTGACCGGCACAGTTTCTTCTTCCTCCCCCACAAACTTCACTTCCCGGGCAAAGACTGAAAGCACAAGCCGGTTTCTCTTTTCTTCATGACGGTTATAGGATCGGAACTGTCCGTGGATCTCGATATATTCTCCCACATAATCCTGTGTGATATCGATCAGCCGCTCAGACACCATCACCGGGATCCTGTCCTCCGAATCGCTGAGACGTTTTACCAGGATATCCATCATGTAAAATCCTTCTCCAAAGACCTGATGGCTGAAAGTAAACCCCGTAGCGATCCGTCCCATAACGGATACCTGATTGTTTTCAATAATTTTATCTGCCATAATAAGTAGCTCTCCTTCCTCTTCGTGTATTTCGTCTATATCAATCTATGTGTATTTGCGGTATAATATGCCTGAAAAATGAAAAACCAAAAATATTTTTTTATGTCTTGTAATCTCACAAAAATGTGATAGACTATAAATTTGGACATCATTTTTAACAAAAAAGATTACTTATATATGGAAAGAAAGGATTTGGATTATATGAAGACCAAGCGTGAAGATGTTCGTAACGTGGCCATTATCGCCCATGTCGATCACGGTAAAACAACACTTGTTGACGAGCTTTTGAAACAGAGCGGTGTTTTCCGTGAGAACCAGGAAGTCCAGGAACGTGTCATGGACTCCAACGATATTGAGCGTGAGCGCGGCATTACGATTCTCTCCAAAAACACCGCAGTTCATTATAAGGATGTAAAAATCAATATCATCGATACTCCAGGTCATGCGGACTTCGGCGGCGAGGTAGAGCGTGTGCTGAAGATGGTAGACGGCGTTATTCTTCTTGTGGACGCCTTCGAGGGTGCCATGCCTCAGACTAAATTTGTACTTCGTAAAGCTCTCGAACTGAACCTGCATGTTATTGTCTGCATCAACAAGATCGACCGTCCGGAAGCACGTCCGGAGGAGGTTGTCGACGAGGTTCTGGAGCTTCTCATGGATCTGGACGCATCTGACGAACAGCTGGACTGCCCGTTCCTGTATGCCTCCGCAAAGGCCGGCTACGCAGTTCGTAACCTCGATGATAAGCCTGAGAATATGGCTCCTCTTTTTGAGACTATCCTTGATGCGATCCCTGCTCCGGAGGGAGATCCGGACGGAGATACACAGGTTCTTATCAGCACCATCGACTACAATGAGTATGTAGGCCGTATCGGTGTCGGTAAGGTTGAGCGCGGAACCATTTCCGTGAACCAGGAGCTGATGCTTCTGAACCATCATGACCCTGACAAACACGAGCGCGTAAAGATCAGCAAACTCTACGAATTTGACGGACTGAACAAAGTTGAAGTTAAAAGCGCTACCATCGGAGCTATTGTTGCAATCTCCGGTATCGCGGATATCCACATTGGAGATACCCTCTGTGCAGGAGACAACCCGGAGTCCATTCCGTTCCAGAAGATTTCCGAGCCAACAATCTCCATGAACTTCCTTGTAAACGACAGTCCTCTTGCAGGACAGGAAGGTAAATACATCACTTCCCGTCACCTTCGTGACCGTCTCTACCGTGAGCTGAACACAGACGTCAGCCTTCGTGTAGAAGACACCGATACAACCGAGTGCTTCAAGGTTTCCGGCCGTGGTGAGCTTCACCTCTCCGTTCTTATTGAGAACATGCGCCGTGAGGGATACGAGTTTGCAGTCAGCAAACCGGAGGTTCTCTATCACACAGACGAGCGTGGACGTAAACTGGAGCCGATCGAAATCGCATACGTTGACGTTCCGGAAGAATTTTCCGGTACTATCATCCAGAAACTCAGCGAGCGTAAAGGTGAGCTTCAGGGTATGAGCACAGCAAGCGACGGAACTGTACGTCTTGAGTTCTCCATCCCTTCCCGTGGACTGATCGGATTCCGTAACGAATTCCTTACCTCCACCAAGGGTACCGGTATCCTGAATACCATGTTTGACGGATATGCACCATACAAGGGAGACTTCCCGTACCGTAAACAGGGTTCCCTCATCGCTTTCGAGGCAGGCGAGACTGTTACCTACGGTCTTTTCTCTGCTCAGGAGCGTGGTACTCTCTTTGTCGGACCTGGCGAGAAGGTGTACAGCGGTATGGTCATCGGACAGAACGGAAAGGCCGAGGATATTGAACTGAATGTCTGCAAGACCAAGCACCTTACCAATACTCGTTCCTCTTCCGCTGACGATGCACTGAAGCTTGTTCCGCCAAAGATCTTAAGTCTTGAGCAGGCCATTGAATTCATCGACCAGGATGAGCTTCTTGAGGTAACACCGACAAGCCTTCGTATCCGTAAACGTATTCTGGACTCCAGAGACAGAAAACGTGCCGCATTCCGCAAGAGCTGATCGAACCTGGCTATCATTTACTGTTGAGCAGAAACCTTTTACAGTAATTCGGCGCAAAGCCGCATAGTGAATGCGGATGCTTTTATCCGCCTGACCTATATTTATATAAACTGCCATATGGGAAGCATTTCCTGTATGGCAGTTTTTTTCTGCATTTCTGAAAAAAATCCCGATAATTTCCGCCTAATCATTCTGAAAATTTAAATAATTTCAAGTTTTTTGGTTTCTTATGTTATCACGCTTTACTTTGCCACAATATTTTTGTGATTTTTTTATCAAAATTATTCCGTATTTTTGTTAATTATTTATCGAATTCTCTATTGACGTCTGGAATCACTTGAATTATAATGTGTACATGATCGTTTGACAAAAGTTTAACGTTAATATTTTAACTACATGCTGCGTTTTATCTTTTGCCCACCCTTCATATGTGTGCATGTTTTTTGTCAGTGCTGACAATTTTTTAACATGTTTTTTGTGCACAGTGCTGAATTTCAAAAATTTTTTTTAAGATTTTTCCAATAATTCAGCGTTCTGCAAAGTAAAATTTACAGTATTTTCCCCGATTTTTCTGTTCGTCATTTTGCACATAGCGACAAAATTCAGAATTTGCGTTTTTTTCAGAATTTTGATACTATATCAGTATCGAAACTGAAAATTCAATCAGATTGAATCAACAACGAAACGCAGCGCGGGGACTTACAAAAACTCTGCAGCATCTGCCGGCGAAAAAAGGATAAGCCCGCAGGACCACAGACCATTATCATATGAAAACAGGAGGATTCCACATGGCAAAGAAAGAAACTATCCCTACCATCATCGACACTCCAGAAGCCCTGACCGCGAAAATGGCTGCAATGAAAGAAGCACAGAAGATCTTTGCTACCTACACACAGGAGCAGGTTGACAAGATCTTTAAGGCAGCTGCTACTGCTGCTGACAAGATGCGTATCCCTCTTGCCAAAATGGCTGTTGAGGAAACAGGCATGGGTATCATGGAAGACAAGGTTATCAAGAACCATTACGCAGCAGAGTATGTTTACAATGCATATAAGAACACTCAGACATGTGGTGTTGTAGAAGAAGACAAGGCATACGGACTCAAGAAGATCCTGGAACCTGTAGGACTGATCGCTGCAGTTATCCCTACAACCAACCCGACCTCCACAGCAATCTATAAATCTCTTATTTCCCTGAAAACCCGTAATGCGATCATCATCAGCCCGCGTGCTAAGAAATCCACTATTGAAGCTGCAAAAGTTGTTCTGGAAGCAGCTGTTGCCGCAGGTGCGCCGGAAGGAATCATCGGATGGATCGATATCCCAAGCCTTGACCTTACCAACATGGTAATGCAGAACGCAGATATCATCCTTGCCACCGGTGGTCCCGGAATGGTCAAAGCAGCTTACTCCTCCGGTAAACCGGCTGTTGG
>OCHN01002417.1_pt1 | contig 12132 bp, 11 predicted proteins | sample 1538911 | NCBI WGS metagenome assembly OCHN01 (sample SAMN04571736, study PRJEB22368) | human gut metagenome | biome: human gut; material: stool | host: Homo sapiens | place: Luxembourg | collected 2013-01-11 | reverse complement strand
ATAAAATAAAAAACTAGAATTATTACTTGAATAACTTCTAGTTCTATAATACGAAAGTTACGCTTAAAAAAGATGGTAAAGACATTGATACAGCAACAAGTCCAGAAACCATTCGATTAACTGAAGCAAATAAGAATATTGATAAAAAACAAGGTCAAAGTAACGGACAAAAGATTGATTTTGAAATCAATGCGAACCAGCTTGGTCAAACACTTCCAACAAATGATGGTGACAAATTAAAGTTGGTGGATGAATTAGGTGAAAATCTACAGTTGGATACGACTTCAATTAAAGTGTTTAAGAATGATACTGTACAAATAACAAATTGTGAAACTTCATATACTAACAATACTTTGGAAATTACAGTTCCTAATAATGTCCCAATTAAGATTACATACACGGTTACAGTAAATGCTAAACCAAAAGATTCTGTAGTAGTATCAAATACAGCGTATTGGAAGGGTTATTCTAAAGAAGGTGGTAAAACTGTTGAAGAAAGTTATTCATATACTGTAGGTGGAGGTATTGAAGCTTTATCAAAAGTAAACTTTAAACTTACGAAACAAGATCAAAATAATCTGAATAAAGTTTTACCGGGTGCAACGTTTGACATAGAAAAGTGTGAATTAAATGGAAATGTTATTACTCCAACAAAAATAGCAACTGTAACTACGGATGCTAATGGAGTAATTACTCAAGATTTAGATTTTGATACACTTTACAAAATAACAGAAACAAAAGCACCAGATGGCTATGTCCTTGATAACAAGCCAATCTATATCTTGGATTTAAAAGACAAGGAAAAGGATACGAGTTATTTAGAGAAGATTAAAACGCTTGTAAAAGATAATAAACTTTATGTGATTTACGAACAACAGAATTTTGACATACAAGTTCAGAATCACAAGGGTGAAATAACTGTAGTCAAAAAGTTTATCAATGATGCTGCAGGTAATTCACATAATCCAGTAAGTGGTACATATAAATTTGGGTTATATCAAGATAAAAATGATTTGACCAACCCATTACAGAAAGTTTCAATTACTTATAATGCTGGTGCTGGTGAAACACAAGAAGAATCAGCGAAGTTTATTAATTTAGATTTGGAGAAAAAATATTATGTTTTTGAACTAGGTGATGATAATAAACCGATTACTGATTCTTCAAAAGAAGTAACAATAAATAAATTGCAGTATACAGTAGAGTATAAAAATGAAAAAGGTGAATCTACAAATGCTGCAACAAACGGGCAAACAGTGACTGTTACAAATAGAAGCCGTACTAAAATACTACCTTCCACGGGTGGGTATGGATCCCTGCTTTACAGAATATCAGGTGCAGTGTTGGTTTTAGCAAGCTTGATAATTCTGATAAATATAAATAAAAAGAATCATTTAAATGACAAATCAAAGAATAGGAGAAAGCAATGAAACTAATTAAGAAAATTGCTGCCATTATGTTTGCGTTCATGATGGTAGTATCTATGAGCACAAATGTAAGTGCAGAAGGAACAAACAATGGAACTATTACCATTAATAATGCAGTAGATGGACAAATTTATACTATTTATAAGCTTTTAGATTTGGAAAGTTATACACCTGATCCAGGAACTGATGATGGTATTTATTCGTATAAGCCAAACAAATTATGGAAAAACTTTTTAGAATCAGCAGCAGATTCTGCTGGTACTGAATATTTTGAAATTAATGAAAATGGATATGCAACTTGGAAAGGGGATCAAACTGATAGTCGAAAAGCAGAATTCGCTCAAAAAGCATTAGCTTATGCAAAAGATGAAGCACATCCAATTGCAGGTGATCCAAGAAAAAAAGAAGAAGGAAAAACTTTAACATTTACGAATTTGTCATTAGGGTATTATCTAGTTGATTCAAGTGTTGGTACTTTATGTAGTCTAGATACTACAAAACCTGCTGCAACTATTCAAGAAAAGAATGGTGTTCCTTCAGTTGACAAAATTATTACTTCTGGCGGAGTTGTTTCTGCTGATGGAAAGTCTAACTCTGCTAGCATTGGCGATACAGTAAATTTTAAAAGTACAATTACTGCGCAACCAGGAGCTCAAAACTATGTACTACATGATAAAATGACAAAAGGATTAACTTTAAAGAACGATAGTATTGTTGTAAAAAAAGGTGAATCACCTGTTGCAACTTTAGAGTATACTTTAAAAACATCTGGCTTTATTGATGGCTGTACATTTGAAATAGTATTTGGACAAACATTCTGTGATGGCTTACAAAAAGATGAGAAAATCACTGTTACTTATTCTGCAACATTAAATGCAAATGCTGTTATTGGAAACGATGCAAATACAAACACAAATAAAACATTGCTAAGTTATGGTGACAGTCAAAAAACTACTGAAGTAACTACTAACACAAAAACATTTAAAATGGATGTGTTTAAATATACTGAGAATAGAACTGATAAAACAAAAAAAGATGGTCTTGCTGATGCAGTATTTACCTTAAAAAAAGGTGGGGAAACGAATACAATTAATTTTGTAAAAGAAACATCAGACGAAAATAAAGGTGATATTTATCGTGTTGCTAATACAGGTGATGCTAATATTAAAACAAATAAATCAGGTAAATTTACAATCCAAGGTTTAGGTGCTGGTACTTACTATTTGACAGAGACTAAACAACCTGCAGGATACAATAAGTTAAGCACTCCAGTAACTGTAGTAATTGATAAAGATGGCAAAGTTAAGGTTAAAAACGGAGATGATTATGATGAAGTTAAAAGAGTTGATGTAGAGAACAAAACAGGAACAGTACTACCAAGTACAGGTGGTGCTGGTACTACAATGATTTACTTGATTGGTGGAGCATTAGTATTGGGTTCTGGTGTTGTATTAGTTACTAAAAGAAGAGTTAAGAATAAATAGTAATTGATTTGATGATAGGGAGAGGGTTGTAAAATGAAGAAACATATTTCAACTATAATTGCGATACTTGTTTTTATTACGGGCCTTTCCTTATTGTTGTATCCAACGGTGAGTAATTATTGTAATTCTAAACATCAAACGGCTGTTGTGGCAAATTATACGGATACTTTAGCTAAGATGGATGATCAGGATAAGCAGAATGCGATAGATTCGGCTATTTCCTATAATACTGGGTTGGTTTCTAACAGTGGTCGTTTTACTCCTAGTGATTCAGAGTTGTCTGTATATAAGAGTTTATTAAATGCGGATGGTACGGGTATGATGGGGTATATCACGATACCTGAGATTCGTTGTAAACTAGCTATTTATCATAGTGTGGATGATTCTGTATTACAGGTGGGTGTTGGTCATTTAGAAGGGTCTTCACTTCCTGTTGGTGGTAGTAGTACGCATTGTGTTATTTCTGGTCATAGAGGGCTTCCGAGTGCTCGTTTGTTTACGGATATTGATCGTCTTGAAAAGGGGGATTTATTTTATCTGCATGTGTATGGCAAGGTTTTGGCGTATGAGGTGGATAAGATTTCGGTTGTAGAGCCTGAAGATTATGGTCCTTTAGAGATTGAAGAAGGTAAAGATCTTTGTACGTTACTTACGTGTACGCCGTATGGTATTAATACGCAGCGTTTGATGGTACGTGGTCATCGTGTGGTGGATAGTTTGTATGATGAATCAAATATTACTTCAGATGCAGCTAGGGTGGATACTTTAGTGGTGGCTTCTTGTGTTGGTGTTGTATTCTTGTTGGTTGGTATTATTGTTTCGAAGATATGGAGGTTAAGAGAACGTGAAAAAAATAATTCGTAGTGTATTGTGTATATTTCTTTTTGTTCTTGCATGTACTCCTGTTTTCGCAAGTGATTATTCGAGTTTAACAGTGACTTGTCCATCTTCAAATATAGATGTTCGTTTATATCGTGTGGCGGATGCGGATTATAATTTGATGGGTGCTTTTAAATCCTATTCGGTTTCACAGGATTGGAATATTCTTGGCGATTATATTGATCGTGACAATATTGAATGGGATGATGAAGTTAAGTCAGATTCAGATGGTAAGGCTTTATTTTCTCATTTAACTAAAGGTGTTTATTTAGTGAAGGCTTTAGATAATGTGGATTACACAATGTCGGTTTCTGTTGTTTATGTGGATAAAGATTGTGATGTTGAATTAAAGTATGAGCCTAGAGTTGAAACGACTTCTTTGCGTGTTCAAAAAGTATGGAAGGATGACGACAAGAAGAATCGTCCAAGTTTTATTGGTGTAGATTTACTTGGGGATGGAAAAGTCATAGATCATCAGGTATTAAGTGAAGAAAATCATTGGACATATGCTTGGAATGATTTGTCGGGTGATATGAGATGGAGTTGTGTTGAGACAAGTGTTCCTTCTGGATATAGTGTAAGTTCATATCGAGAAGGGGATCATATTGTGTTAAAGAACAGTTTGAATAAGGTTGTGGATTCGAAGAAATCGGAATCAAATCTTCCTTTGACGGGTCAATTGTGGTGGCCTGTACCTGTATTATTGTTTGTGGGATTAGGATGTATATGCGTAAGCAAGTTTTAAAGCATATTGGCTGTATCTGTATTGTACTTGCCTTGGGACTCACTTTGTTTAATGTGTATGATACATTTCGGGCTAGAAAGAGTGAAGAAGATATATTGGCTGCCTATAATTTAAAGAATGATTTGGATCCAGATATATGGATTGATCCAGATATGGATATGCCTGAAGTAGAACTGGATGGTTTATCTTGTATTGGAACGATTGAGATTCCTTCTTTGGACATTAAGCTTCCGGTTACGAGTGAGTTTACGTATGATTTGATGAAATTGGCGCCTTGTCGATATTCGGGTAGTGTATATAAGGGGAATATGGTGATTGCGGCGCATAATTCTTGGTTTCATTTTGGAAGAATTCATAGTTTAGATCCGGGTAGTAAGGTCGTATTTACGGATGCACTTGGAAATCAATTTGTGTATCATGTTGCAGTGGTTGAGTCTTTAACGCCAGATAGTGTTGAGGATATGACTTCTTCGGAGTATCCTTTGACTTTATTTACGTGTACTTTGGATGCGAAAAATAGAGTAACAGTTCGATGTAAATAAAAAAGAGAAATCGATGTTGATTTCTCTTTTAATTTAATTTATCTTGTACGATTTTCTTTACCATTGGATATGCGATTAATGCGATCACAATACCTGCAACTCCTTGGACTACGTTGGCTGGAATTTCACTTGCGGCTACAATCCAGCTTCCTTTTAATATGTATTTGGCAATGAAGTATCCAAATACCATAATGACAGATCCTAATACGTAGCTTGAGATTTGTTTCGGTTTAGAGTAGTTTTTCATAAGTAGGGATACTACGATAGCTTCTAGTCCTTTGATGATTAGGGTAAAGAAGAAGTAGTGTCCGTATCCTCCGGCTACATCAGCTAGTGCGCTTCCTAAGCCTCCAATCAAGAAGCTTTCAAATGGATTTAAAAAACTTGCGAATAATAGGATGAATCCGTCTCCTAGGTTGAAGTATCCGTCTAATGCGTTTGGTACTTTGATGAACATGGTTGCGACAAATACAAGTGCCATACCTAGTCCTGTTAGTACGATTTCGTATGTTTGTTTGTTTTTCATAATCTTTCCTTCTTTCTGTAACTTAGTGACTATTATACTTGTTTCTGTATATAAAAAAATATACAATTATAAAAAATAAATAGGGGACAGTTGCATGAAGAAATATCAAGTAATTTATGACTTGTATAAGGAGTCGATTCTTTCTGGGATCTTAAAGTATGGGGATCGTGTGGATTCGATTCGTGAATGTGTAAAGAAGATGAATGTGTCTAAGACTACGGTGGAAAATGCATATAATAAATTGGTGTTGGATGGATTTATTTCGAGTCAGGAAAAAGTGGGTTATGTGGTGAGTATGAATCCGGAGCGTATCTTACTGCATCAGGAAATCTTGGATTATTCTTCGAGTCACAAAGAAAAATCGTATGATTATGATTTTCGGATTCAGTCGGTTTCTTTTGATTCGTTTGAAACGACGATTTGGAAACGATATATGAAGGGTGTTTTGAATGATAAGCGTTTGATGTCAAGTTATGGTTTAGCACAGGGTGAGTATGGATTAAGACAGGCTCTATGTAAGTATGTGTATCAGAATCGGAATATTTTGTGTTTTCCTGAACAGATGGTGATTGGTTCAAACTATCAGTCTTTGTTGTATATATTTTGTGGGATGTTGGATAAGTCAAAGGTGATTGGTTTAAGTACTTTAGTGGATGATCAGGCTAAGCAGGTATTTTTGTCGTATGGTTTTCATGTTGAATATTTAAATCCAAATTCTTTTGTGAAGGATATTCAAAGATTGCATGTGGATGTTGTCTATGTGAATACAACTTGTTTTACGTCTGATAGACAGTCTATGAGTGAAAGGGTCCGTGAAGAATTAGTTTCTTTAGAGAATGTTTTGATTCTTGAGGATGATTATAATGGGGAGCTTGTGTATGCTTCTAAGATCAAGACTTCGTTGTGTTCGAAAAGTAAGAATGTGATTTATTTTTCTTCGTTTTCAAGACTATTATTACCGAGTCTTCGTATTGGGTATATGATTTTAAATGAGGAGTATATGCGTAAGTATAGTGCTTCTTATTTTGGCCCAACGACGAGTAAAATTGAGCAGATGGCTTTTACGCAGTATATTGTGGATGGGTATTTGCAGAAGCATTTAAGAAAGCTTATTCGTGAGTATAAGGAGAAGCATTTGTATTTAAAGAAATTGATTGATACGTATATGGGTTGTTCGTATATTTTGGATGAGACGTATATGGCGTATTGGTTAAATTTAGATGTGGATGTATCTCGTTTTCGAGATTTGTGTGAATCAAAAGGTGTCGCCATTAGTATTTCAAATGGGCGTGTAGGATTGTCTTTTGCGAGTATGAGTAAAGAATTGATGTTAGATGGTGTGATTCGTCTTGCAGAAATATGGAAAGAGTGTTAAAATTTTATCGATTCGACAGTGAAGAAGATAAGTAGAATTAAAAGTTCTTGTGTATAGAGAGAGGGCGTTTGGTGAAAGCTCTTCGAGTCTTTTAGTTTGAAGCTACTTTGGAGTTGAAACGTAGTCGGCGTTAACGAGTGAATTGAGGGCATTTTTCGATTTTGAAAAATGAACTAGGATGGTACCGCGTAATTATACGTTCCTAGAAATAGGAGCGTTTTTTTATTGGAGGAAAGAAAAGATGAAACAATTAACTGGTAATCAGATTCGTCAGATGTTCTTGGATTATTTTAAATCTAAAGGGCATATGATTGAGCCGGGCGCAAGTTTGATTCCGCACAATGACCCAACATTATTATGGATCAATGCGGGTGTTGCGGCTTTGAAGAAATATTTTGATGGTAGTGAAAAACCGGCCTCAAATCGTATTGCGAATGCGCAGAAGTCAATTCGTACAAATGATATTGAGAATGTGGGTCGTACGGCTCGTCACCACACTTTCTTTGAAATGTTAGGAAACTTCTCAATTGGAGATTATTTCAAGGATGAGGCCATTCAGTTTGCGTGGGAATTTTTAACAAGCGAAGAATGGATGGGTATTGATAAGGACAGATTGTATGTGTCTGTATATACAGATGATGCGCGTGCTTATGAAGTATGGACTACAATTTGTGGTGTAGACCCTAGTCATATTTTAAAGACAGATGATAACTTCTGGGAAATTGGTAAGGGACCTGGTGGACCTGACAGTGAAATTTTCTTTGATCGTGGAGAAAAATATGATCCTGAGGGATTGGGAGAAAAATTATTCTTTGATGAAATGGAAAATGATCGTTATGTAGAAGTATGGAATGTTGTATTCTCTCAATATGATTGTGATCCAAGTATTGATCGTAAAGACTATAAGGAACTTCCTCAGAAGAACATTGATACAGGTATGGGTCTTGAGCGTTTGGTTGCCTTAGTTCAGGATGGAGAAACAAACTTCGATACAGATTTGTTCTTGCCTATTATTCGTGCAACAGAAGCTATGGCGAAACATCCTTATGAAGGTGAATATAAGATGGCTTACCGTGTTATTGCGGACCACGTTCGTACAGTGACTTTTGCGTTGAGTGATGGTGCTAACTTCTCAAATAGTGGTCGTGGATATGTACTTCGTCGTGTACTTCGTCGTGCTGTTCGTTATGGTTTAAAATTAGGTTTGGATGAACCATTCTTATATAAATTAGTTCCTGTTGTTGCGGATTTAATGCAGGATTTCTATCCATACTTACAGGAGCATGTTGCGTTCAACCAGAAGTTGATTAAGGTGGAAGAAGAAACTTTCAAGAAGACTTTAAAGGTTGGTCAGGCATTACTAGATGAAGAAATCAGCAAGGCTAAAGATGGAAAGCTTAGTGGTGAAGTTGTCTTTAAATTGTATGATACATATGGATTCCCATTTGAATTGACACAAGAAATTGCTGAGGAAAGTGGAATTACAGTAAGTCGTGATGAGTTTGATGCAGAAATGAATAAACAAAAAGAGCGTGCTCGTAATGCGCGTAATGTAAAGGATTCTTTTGCGTCTCAAAATGAAGAATTGATGAACTTCAATGAGCCTAGTGAATTTATTGGTTATGATCACTTAACTTGTGATGGTAAGATCATTGCGTTATTTAATGCTGAGGGTAAAATGGTTGATTCTTTAGAAGATGAAGGTATGATCATTTTAGATGAAACTTGTTTCTATGCCGAAAGTGGTGGACAGGTTGCTGATAAGGGAATGTTTACGGCTGATGGTGTAGAAGTAGAAGTATTGGATGTTCAAAAGACTCGTAATAAACAGCATATTCATACAGTAAAAATCAATAGTGGTGTATTAGAAAAGGGTATGTCTTTACATGGTGAAGTAAATGTCAAAGATCGTTTGGCAACTACGGCGAACCACTCTTGTACACACTTGTTGCAGTCGGCTTTAGTTAAGGTATTGGGTGATCATATTCACCAGGCTGGTTCTTATAATTGTCCTGAATATTTACGTTTTGACTTTAATCACTATGAAAAGGTTACGGCTGAACAATTGGCTGAAGTTGAGCGTATTGTGAATGAATATATTAGTGCGGCTTATCCAGTAACGAAAGAAGTAATGCCTATTGAAGAGGCTAAAAAGTCTGGTGCCACTGCATTATTTGATGAGAAGTATGGTGATACAGTTCGTGTTGTAACAATGGGTGATGTATCTAAGGAATTCTGTGCTGGATGTCATGTAGAAAATACAGCTCAGATTGGTCTATGCAAGATCATTAATGAGGAAAGTATTGGTTCGGATTCTCGTCGTATTACGGCTAAGACTAAGTTTGCGGCTTACCAAGATTTTGCGTCTGAACATGCAATGTTAGAAAATATTGCGGATAGTGCTAAACAAAAGGGTATTAAGAATATTGATACAAAGGTTGAGGCTGCTTATAAGACTATGCACGATATGCAGAAAGAAATCGATAACTTGAAAAACCAGATCTTCACATTGAAATCAAAAGAATGGGCTACAGAGGCTAAAGATTTTGGAAAAGTCAATGTATTGATTAAATCTGTTTCTGGAATGGATGCAGGTGCATTAAAGGATATTGTTTCTAACTTAAAGGCTAGTGATGACAAGATGGTTGTATTCTTCGTTAACACAAATGGAGAAAAGGTTGTCTTTGTATCTGGTGCAGGTAAAGAGGCTGTTAAGGCTGGTGTACATGCGGGTCAATTGGTTAAGAAAGCCGCTCAAATCTGTTCTGGTAATGGTGGTGGAAAGCCAGATATGGCTCAAGCCGGTGGTAAGGATGCTTCTAAGGTAGATGAAGCTATCCGTGCAATCACAGAGGAATTGAAAAGTTTATAGTAGATATTAGGGTATACTTAGTGTGTACCCTTATTTTTTGGTGTATGAAAAAGAAGAGTAAATATAGAGTCCGTATGGATGAATTAAAGAAGTTTAAAAAAAAGCATAAGCTCACAAAGAAAGAGAAAGAGCGAGTTGAAATGTGGGTGGAATCTGGTCATAGTGCGTATGATTTACAGTGGTTGTATGAGTTGCGTGAGGAAGAAGAACTTGATGAATTACTAAGTGGTTTGACGGACGCACAAGTAAATTATGTATATAGTCATTGTATGAATTGGGATCCATTCATGGAAGAACCATTTTTTGACTTTAATCGATTGGATGATTTGGATTTAAAGAATTTACCGACTTTTGAAGAAGAGGAAGAACCAGAGATTGATTTACCGTTTTAATTGATTTGACATAGCTAACTAACCACTTTATACTTTTAGTATATGCGATGAAAGGGTTTTATATATGAATTTGGATGAACATTGGTATGTATTATTGACCATACGTTCTAAGGAAGAGGAAGTATGTAAATACTTGAATGAAAACGAGGGTATTTTTGCGTTTAGTCCTAAGATGGAGTTTTATCATAGGGTTTCTAAACAGATTCAATTGCGAACTTTATTCGGTGGCTATGTATTTGTGGTGAGTAAATTGTCACAGGTAGAAGTGGATCGTATTTTTAGAAAGTTTCCTTTGGAGAGTGTTTTTATTCATGAATTAAAATATAAAGAGGATATTTCTGCATTAACAGATGAAGAGATTCGTATTCTTACGATGTTGATGGATGACAAGAAGATTCTTCGTATGTCTTATGGTGTATTACTCAACAATAAGATTCATGTGACAAGAGGTCCACTTGTAAATATGGATGATTATATTATTAAGTATGATAAGCATAATCGTTTGGCTACATTGAATTTGAATTTCTTGAATCAGATATGGAAAGTGGGAGTCACCTTAATTGAATAGTGTGATAGAATGGATGTGTTGAGGACATGTCCATTTTTTATTATAGAGATATGTTTAATGTAAGGGTGGGATGAAGTTGAAAGTACATATAACAAATATTACGAATCAAGTATATTGGAGTGTTGCGAAAATGGCTCAAAATGAAGTGGTAAAAATATTAAGTCCATTAGATGCAGTAGAACTTCCAATATATTTATATGATAGTTCAAAGGAGCCTTGGAATGAAATGAGTGCTCGTTTTGATGGATTAATTTCTGGAATCACAGAAGGGGATATTGTCATTTTTCAGTTTCCAACGTGGAATGCGATGGAATGGGATGATTCATTAATTGATCGAATGAAGTTGTATCAAGCTAAAATTATTTTGTTCATTCATGATATTGTGCCACTTCAGTTTGAATCCAATTATTATTTGATGGATAAGTTTGTGAGTATATGTAATAAGTGTGATGTTTTAGTTGTTCCTTCAGAAAAAATGTATAACTGTTTAGTAGAACATGGTGTTAAGAATGAGAAATATGTAATTCAAAAGATGTGGGATTTTAAAAATGATATTCGTCTACATGATCCTAAATTTGAAAGAAAACTATATTTTACTGGAGAAGCATCTAGATTTCCTTTTGTGAGAAATTGGCATCAAGAAACACCTTTATATGTGTTTGGGAAAGAAGATATTACGGATTCTACAAATGTTAATTTTGGTGGTTGGTTAAATAAATATGAATTATTATTACAACTATCTAAAGGTGGTTTTGGCCTTGTTTGGGGAAATTCAGAAAATCCTGAGGATGAAAGAGATTATTATAAGATGAATTGTTCGTATAAGCTGGCTTCCTATTTGTCTGCAGGTATACCGGTTATAATTCCAGATTATTTATCCAATGCAGATTTCATTAAAGAAAAAGGTATAGGATATGTGGTATCGAGTTTAGAAGAAGCTAGTCAAGTTGTTCAGAGTTGTTCTGAAGAAGAGTATAATCGAATGGTTTCTAATTTAAAACAAGTACAATATTTAATCAACAATGGCTATTTCACTAAGAAATTATTCGTTGATGCGATCATGAATCTAGAATGATTAGTTACTAAGATTATAACTATAGTTATAAAAGTGGTTATATTAATTTAATAGATTTTTCTTTGCTTCTAATTGATGATTAACAAATGTATATTTTTGATTAAAAAGTGGTTAGAAATCAATTATTTTACTTGAATAGACACATTTAATAAAACAGGATATAGACATCATTAATGTCAAATAGACTTGTACAATTTACCTGTAAGTGAGGTAATGAAACATGTGTACAGAATTTAATTTAAAAATA
>OCHN01002412.1_pt1 | contig 12143 bp, 8 predicted proteins | sample 1538911 | NCBI WGS metagenome assembly OCHN01 (sample SAMN04571736, study PRJEB22368) | human gut metagenome | biome: human gut; material: stool | host: Homo sapiens | place: Luxembourg | collected 2013-01-11 | reverse complement strand
CCATCATTTCTGATTTCAAAAATCTGACGATATTTTCTTAATGTTTCTTTATCAATATCATCCATTGTATAATACTCAATTATTTGATTATCATTTCCCTCTGGATTTTGATCTCTTATCATTCCTCTAATCTCATGCTCTGTCGCATGATAATCGCCTTCATGATTTCTTTTATATGTTCCCTTATAAGGATTTTCTCCAATATATACCGGACGCATATTAAAATCAGCTCTAGGAACATGAATCACAATTAGTCTTATACTGCCATCTTCAACAATCTTTACATCATCATCAGTTAATAGGTTTATATTCACCTTATTTCCATTAATTGTGTTCCAGAAATCTTCTTTCTGCTTAGGCGCATCCTCTATCCCTTGTATTATAAATCGTTCATTCGGATCAGTCTTGGTTTTATCTTCTCTTACTCCAAGTATGATATATCCACCTTTTGTATTGGCAAATGCAGAATATGACTCATACGCAGATTTTGGTACGCTTTTTTCTGCTTTTTTACACTCTATATCAACTTTTTCGCCTTGGTAAATGAGTTCCTTTAACTCCTGCATATTCATGTGTTGCACCTGCTTTCTTATCTTTTCATAATTATTTAAAGTATTATTACAATATACATGCTATCAAACGTTCTTGTTCATAAGGTGTTAGAATCTTTATTATTGAGGATTTATTTTTTATAATATAATTCAAAACCTCATCTTCAGACAAATTTTCCGGTAAAAATTTCGTCAATTTTTGAACCAAACTACGTGGCAACCCATACTCTAATAATATTGACAAATTTTCCTGTAAAAAGTCATTTTCCAATTGTTGAACAAAATAACTATATGAACCAGCTTTCTTACCATGTTTCTCACACACATATCTTTGCAAACTATCTACTACCCTAAACGCTTTGGGGACTGTAAATTGAAACCAATGTCTATATATATGAAATGCTTCTTCAATAGCTTGATCATAATAATTTGAGTCTCTTTCTGCCGTCAAATTTTTAACCTTACTTTTCTTGTAATTATACAAAGACTCTATAATCTGCATCATATTTCCATTTGTTCGATACAAATTTAAATACATTGTGAGTTGCTTCACCGATAATATTCCTTTGTTATTCTCGCAAGTAAATGTGTTATTTTCCGCCAACTTAAGGATGTATAACATTTTATTATATTCAGGCATCCTTGTCCAAGAAATATCATTATAATGTCCGTTTTGTATATCCCTTTCAAGTGCATAATAAATACTCATTTGACCATTAACAGATGTACCATTCTTTTTTATAATATCAAGTAATTCACTAGAAATCTCGTAGATTTTGTCATATCGCTCCCTAACTTGTGGTTTAACATCTTTTTCTGGTATATTTACCAAAATTTCATCCGTTATCAAATCTTTATTTTGTTCATAAAATGGAATGTCTACAACGATTTTTTCTTCTTTAGGTATATTAATAAAGTTGTATACTTTTCCAACATAATGTTCCATCATTCTTCCGGAACGTCCCTTTATATTGCTATAGTCAAAGAAATCCAACTCATTTGTACCCTTTTTTTCATCAAAAATAACAACATTTTTTGCACTTGTATTGACCCCTTCTATTATGGTTGATGTGCAAAAAATATATTTTAACTTTCCATCATTGAAATAATCTATAATAGCTGCACCAATATGCTTTTGCAATGAACCATCATGAATTGCTATTTCATTTTTCAGCTCATTTACCAAACCCCAACGTTTAGATACATTTTCCTCAAGCCACGCGACCAATGGTAGCTCTTCCTTTTTTTCACTTTCTCTTTCTGCTAAATAGTTACAGTATATCTTTGCATATTTCCTTGCTCTTGCTGGACTGGAAAAATAAATTATTGTTTGTTCATTTTTCAATTCATATAACAACTCACACAATAATTCTATTTTTCTATTTTCATACTTTGCCTTCGATAACTCACGCCCCAACTGCTTGCTTTTGTCAATAACATCGCAATCAACTAATGAATACGATGATTTAAAAAATACTGCATTATATTTATCCGCAAATCCCTCTGTAATTCCGTCAATGTTAGGTCCAAGCAAATAAAATTTTGAATTATATTTATTCACAATCCTTAAAAAAGCATTATTGAGAATATTAGCACGTTCATCCTTCCTTCTTAAACTCAGCTTATAAAATTCATCAATAATCAGCAAATCAATATGTGGAAAATCTTCATACTCCATTACCCTCTCTGCTGTTAGTAAAAAAAGATTTCCTTTGTCAACCGAATATGCTTGCGATGTTCTAACTATAGTTTTATACCTATCTTTATATTTTCGTAATTTAATTCTTGTTTCATCTAATAATGCCAATGTTGGCTGAATTATTATTATGTTATTATAAATTCCAGAAGCAACAATTTCTTCAATAAGCAAGCTTTTTCCAAAACTTGTTGGTGCACTTGCAACAACATTAACTTCTGATTTCAGTAAATCGGATAATTCCTTTTGTTTTATATGCATATATTTATTATCCAAATAATCTGATTTATAGCTTTGTATTCTTATTTCATCAGCAAGTGAATTTTGTTCTAAAATCTTTTTATTCTTTTCTAAATAGGGATAAAATCCTACTGCTTCCACCAAATCAGACCAAATGTCATATGTTTCCTTTGGTATTTTTTTCAACTCATCAAGAACTCTAATAATAATTTTACGAGCCATTACCAACTCTTCTTCTTTTCCACTCGCTATCAATCTTGAACACTTCAATGCCAAATCAAAACTTTGATTATATGAAATTGTATCTTGTAATTCAATAAACTCAAGTATTTTATCCATAACCATCACCTATATATTTTGCATATGCCACAATTTTTCATGCAAGATTTTGATTAATTCTTTTTTGTTTTTAACCGGAAATAAAAGCAAAATCACATTCAATCTCGATTTTAAAGGATGCTTATTTTCATCATCAAAAATTTTCTTTAATTCTCTTATATTCACTTCATGATAATTAATTGCATCTTGTCCATTTAAATTTTCAAATTTTGAATATATATCATTTTCATATGTGCATAGCATCGGAATATTAATCATATCTAACTTATCACTTAATTTATTGCAATTAGACAACTCCTCAATCCACTGTTGTCTTTGGGGAATATTATTGCACTCAAGATTCTTCTTTATTATAATAAATTGTTCATCAAGATATTCCTTTTTAAAATGTTGTTCTAAATCAACTAGCAGTTGCCTAATTCCAACTTTACCATTACAATAAAATTTACTCTCTCCAAGCCATAAAACCTTCTCATCTGGTGAAATATGGACAGTATCAAATCCATGTGCTGGTACGCCTGAGGTGTCCTTAAAATAAACCTTAGATACCAGTGGAATTGTTCCCTTGAAATCACGCAGCAACAAGTGCAAAATCAATTCACCAAACTCTCCTCTATTTTTATAAGCTGATTTGTCTAATTCCTGTTTCGCTTGTAAATCTCCATTCATATAGTATCTTCTCATTAGTTCAAATTCTTTTATCTTATATATGCTATGAGCAGCCTCTCGTAATTTACCTACTGCATTTAGATTGTTTATTTCATCATTTTCGTAATTTGCAAATACATATTCTGGAATAACTTCCATAACAACTTTTGCAAATTCTTCTAGCATGTACCTACTGGCTCCATCATCCCCTATGTCCATGTCAATCAAAAATGAGTTCAAATCAGCTTCATCTATTCTGAGCAAAATAACATTATTTCTATCGAAAACTTTTGGCATACCACTCACCACCTCTCTACAAATACACTTCTCTAACCAACTCCATAACTTTTTCAGCCAGCAGCTCCAAGTTATCACCTTCAACCATAGATGCTATATCTTCTTTATCCTCAAAACACTTCCTGAGAATATCTATAATTACCTTTTCATCCTGAAGTTCCTTTTCCGACAACTCTTTTATCTTTTTTTCTATTTCAATGGATGCATCTGCAATCTGATTACATCTTCCATAAGAATTGCCTATATCCTCTGCTACCATAGTGCCATAGTTTTCTTTTTCATACGGATTAAATCCATAAAAAGCTTTGCTTGCAACCGGGCAGATAGCATCATAGATAATCTTTGCTCCCAGTTCTCTTTTTATCTGTCTAGGATATATCAATTTACCTCGGTCTGCTTTCATCTCAAGTTTTTCCTCAGCCATTTTACTAGCGTTTGTAATACGCATAAGATATGCCAGCATTCGATTAGCAAAATTTTGCTCTGATATTTTCTGTCTACCTATATCTGGTATATATTGATTAATCTCATGCTCACTAATTGTCTGATTATCAAGATACCATTGATACATCTTTGATGCACATAATTTTACAACCGCTATGTTTTCCAATCTTTTATTCCCAATATGATTTAGAATTTCCATCTGTACCCAACCATACTGCTTATCTCCAACTTCATCTGGACAGAAAAACATATTTTGCACATATCTGTATCCCTGTTTCATAATAAAATCATCAAATGCTAATTGATATAAATATTGCTTTGTAACATCACCTACACCCGGTTGTCCACTAATGATAGCTTTATCTCCATGTATTTGATAATCTATACAATAATATTTTGCATCATATATTCCAAAGCAATAATCTTTTTTCTGTTCATCAACAGGATATATGCATACCAAATCAGGTTTTAATGTTTCCACCTTCGGATCTTCTACATCCGGAAACTCTGTTTTTCTCCATCTTGGTGATTTAATCACTTTTCTTAATGTTTTATCTTTATATTCAACTTTATTCCATTCCGGATTACTTAATGGAAGATCTACTATTTTCTTATCTAGAACACTTCCAAAATTATCTGCACATACTTTTTCCCAAACCAAATTAAAACTATTAGTTCCATATAAACTATAGCTCACATCATTTTTGTCTGTTTTCTCGTTAGCAATATATGTATATATTGTTTTTAGAAGATTCTGTTTCCTTGTAACATATTGAGTTTGTATCTCAGACTGCAGCCTATATAATATATAACTTGCATCACCAAAATCAGATATTTCTTCTTGTGTCAGCTCAACTTCTGTCAATTCAAACAATTCTAAAAGTCCGGCATCTGATAATTCTCTGCTACATTGTGTAAGAACGCATTCATGTAACCGCCGAAAATAATCATAGTCATTGTCAATCGTATTCTTGGTCTGTAATTCCACATAATATGGTTTGTTATTCTGTATAATTGCAAATGTTTCATTTATAGTCTTATCCCATAAAATCTCACCTTCTCCATTTGTTTCAATTATTTCTTTCTGATTTGTATACAAACCATCAGCATAATATGTCTCTAACAAATGAATAGATACAGCCAGTCTATTAAAAATCTTACTATCATCTTCTCCATTAAACAGATAAATCAATTGTTCTGATGCATTGTATTTTTTTATAACCTTTAAAACCTGCTTTAGATTTTCAAATAAATGTTCTGTTGATTTGATATATTTAGGATAACATTTAAAAACTTGTCCCTCGATTACAACAACTCCAACATAATCAAATATATATTCTATATCGCTTGAGCTGTCTATTACATCAGTCAAGACAATATCTTCATTTGATAAATCATCAAAATCCGTCTTATTCTTTTTTACAGCTTTAACTACTCCATATTTTTTAAGAATCCCGACAATGCGTCTGGTTTCTTCAATATTTATGTTAATTAAATTGTCTGTTATTTCCTGTAAAGAATAATGCTTTCTTTCACGAAAGAAACCTTTCGTCATTGTCTCTCATCCCCTTTTTATATATTTTCCAAATCTTCAATTCCAAATATGCCTTCACCATCCTGTTCAAAGGCTTTACATATTTCTGAAAAAATCATCTTTCCATTCTTTTTATGATGACCTATAAATATGTTCTCCGGACGCATCTTCATAACATCTTCAAACAAATACATGATTACTTTACTTTCAAATGCTTTTATATAACTATTCTCTTTTTGATGCATATCTTTAAGTGCTTCGTTATCTCTCTCAGTCAGAGAAGCTTCATCTTTTGCTTCTAATTCGTCTATTTGCTCTTTATTGTTCTTTATCTCGTCTAACATATTTTTAGATATAAAAAATGGTCCTAAAAGCTTGTCTTCATTAACCTTACACTTTTCAGATGTCAAAACATTATTTATCCTTGTTCTTAAACTATCCCAGCCAATATAACGATCCGCTTTATTGTCCTTAAAACACATTGGTATGACATAATCTTTTATTGCTGCAACCTGCTCATCATCATTAACACTTAAATATTCGAATTCCCATCTACGCTTAAATGCTGTGTCCATTGGAAATACGCCCTGGTCTGCACTGTTCATTGTTGCCCATATGTACATATTTTCTGGAATTTTCATATATAATAATTTACTAATATCCTCTTTTGTGTATTTATCTTCATCCTTCTGTTTAAATATTTTATTGCCATATTCATTGTTTTCTTCAGAATTAAAACACAAAAGTTCTTTTCTCAAATATTTTTTTATATCTTCTGTTGTTGCAATCGGATATTCACTAACACCATCTTTTCTATCTAACAACTGAAAAACATCTCCAAAAACTGCTGCCACATTAGCCCTATTAATTTCTTCTACAATAAGTAAATAATCCTCACCTGGATTATTTACTGCTCGTGTATAAACTCTCATAAATGGTCCAGGAACATACTCATATGTTATATCCCCTGGCTTTTCTCCCTGAACAGGTTTATATGTACCGACAAATTGTGAAAACGAATAATTAGGATGAAAAGTCACCCTTTCAACATTATCACCAAAAACCGCACTATCTTTTTCAAGTTTATGGCTTTTACCGGTTCCCGGTGCACCAAATATTATTCTATTTTTTTCACCTTTATTCTGCTTATCTATAGAATATACATAAGTAGGGTTAAGTTTTCCCCATGCCATATGTAAAGCCTTTGTATCATCATATTCAACATTTTCCGTAGCATTAACAATTGTTGCTGTTAGAATCAATTCATTTTGATTTCTAATATTTATATCTGATACAAACCAACATGCATTTTCTCCTAACCCTAATTGTTTCTTCATCTGCTTTATAAAGATATCATTAGAATATATATCTTCATTGTCATAATATGTGTTACTAGGTCCATATTTAACCCTAAGTCTCCCTGCATGAGACATAGAGGTGTCTCTTGTAATTAACAGAATATATTTCCCGTCATCTATGAGCACATCATTTACATATACTTTCTGAAAAAGAGCTGCTAAAACTACTGGTGAGTTCTCTACATTTCCAAAAACTACATTTCCACCTTTTCCTATTTTAGTTGAAACTTTTTCCAGTGGAACTGCGGAATATACCATTCCTTTTAATAATTCATCAATTTCTGCATCATTATTTATTTTATGTTCCTTTCCCTGCCCCAACGCCGTTGCCCAATTAGGCGTTGAACCTCCAACTTTGACCTTATGCCCAAATGCTAGTGTTGCAAAATCTATTTTCATAATAATTGCCTCCATATATGATTTAATAATATTCCAACAAGATTTACATCCCAACCATTAGCTGCTCGCTTAGATAACTGTGTATATGACTGATTTGCAAAATCAATTTCCCCATCCTTAAATCCCATCAATCTAAATTGTTCTGTCACCGAATATTTACGAACAATCTCTATCCCATCAGGACCTGTAGGCTCAACCAATCTTAATTTATTATGCTCAGGTGCTAAAATTGTAATGCTAATGCCATCATCTCTTATCTTTCTATTGTATAAATCAAAGCAAGATGCTTCTGAAACAACAAATGATGGTATCCCATAAAAATCCTTTATCCTCTGGATCTGTTTTTGTGACAAATACAAGAAATCTTCTGGATTATCATCAACAAAATCTTTCAATCTTAATCCATTTTCAATAGTCGGTGGTGTCATTGAGAAATCATCTGGCAATCCTCCTAAGCGAGCAAACATCCATAGTCTTTCTCTGTTTTGTGGAATTCCATAATCCTTTGTATTAAGTATCGCATATTTTAAATCTCCATACCCCATTTCTTTTAAGGAATTCTTCAACGTATTGAATGTATTTTCAAACCTTTTCGTAGCTAGTCCCTTTACATTTTCCATAAAAATATATTTTGGTTTTTTTACAGCACAAATTCTTAAAATATCATATAATAATGTTCCCCTTCCATACTGATCATTTTCTCCTTGTTGCATTCCTACAGTAGAAAATGGTTGACAAGGAAATCCTCCTGTAAACAAATCAAATTCAGGTAAATCTTCTGGATTTATCTGTGTTATATCTCCCCAGTTATGTATAGGCTTTCCTTTTTTGTCCGTATGATTAGCGTCATATAATGCAGAAGCAAATTTATCAAATTCCGAATATCCGACAACTTTGTGATTTATCCCCGCTCGTTGCAGTCCATATGTTGCACCTCCATAGCCGGCGAAGCCTTCAAATACTCTAATTTGTTTGTGTCGTTTTAACTTATTCATTTATAATGTTACCTTTCAATTAATTGTTACAAATTACGTTTAAGCCTATTAATGACTTAACCATTCATTTTCTATTTCTTCATAAGGATAATCTCGTTCTTCACAAAATCCCTTTATATTTCTCATAGCAGCAATATTAGGTCTAGCCTTTCCAGTTTCCCATCTATTTACTGTCGAAGACGCTACCCCTAGCTCTTTTGCGAAATCTTCTTGTGTCATTAAAAACTTTTCTCTTAATACTCTTATTTTATCGGATAATTTCATTATACTTGTGCCTCCTGCTCATTTTACAATCATTATCATAGCATAAAACAGGCGTTTTATCAAATAAATATGCAAGGGGAATAAGGGTAGATGAATTATCTCCCTCTGCCCCTATTCCACATCTTATCTTCCGCCTTATCTTTACCAGCATCTCTGCTAACACTATCATCATAAATTCTCTGGAACTCCTCATACATTTCATCACCATCCAGCTTTATCCCCATCCTTTTCATTACATCCGAAAACAGTCTTATGCTTCCACTCACATCAGCAATATCGAATCCGAATATATCAGCCTTAACAGAATCACTGACATTCTCATAACCACCTAGCTCTGATATTCTCCTGACAATCCAGCCTACTTTATCCACTGGCTCATTTTCTTTAGTTTCCACATATTCACCTTTATCTGTTACATCAGTTATACTTTCGCCAACTCTTGCCACATTCACATCAGACGAATTATGAATCTCTTGTTTTCCTATGTCATCTAAATCAGTCTGTTGTTTTCTCGCACTATCAGCTTGCTCTTTCTGTCTGCTTATTTCATTCTGATTATTGTCAGGATTCATTACCTCAACATTTGCATCAGGCTCAACGACTGTTGCCGTTGCTTTCTCAACCTCAGTATCCTCTTCCATCCCCGGTATCTCAACATCCCTGTCAGCAACAATTTCTTCTTTCTCCGACACCGCATAATAAACTGTATACAAATCTTCTTTTATAATGTCATTAGCAAGCTGTATCTGCCTCTTAACTTTTCTCTTCTCCTGCTTCAGTTCATCCAGTTCTTCCTGCACTTCCATATGCCATATCTGATATTCCCGGTACTGCTCTTCATTCTTTATACTGCGTTTTCGACTAGAACTTTCTCTGTATATCTCCCTCTGTCTGTCCTCAATCTGCTGGATCTTTTCTTCTTGCTCACCTATGAAATCCACAAGCTCCACAACACTTTTGATGTCATTATTTACAAGCAGCAGATATTCGTCCTGTAACTGATGAAACCGCTTCAAATCCTCTGTATACTTTGCTCCACCGACTGCAAAACGCTTCTGCTCTACAATCCTTAATCTGTATAGCTTTGCCATCCAAGGCATATCCACATGATGCCTTAACGTCTCCCCTGAAAACATATCGTCCATCTTTGCAAGCTTATGATAATACCGAAATCCCGGTGCCTGCACTTCCATCCACGCATCTTTCTTGAATACATATCCAAGTCTTTTCATAAGATATTTAAAATGCTCCACATTTCCGGCTGCATACGCACACATCTTGGCATCCCTGAGAATTATCTCTTTCATTGACATTTCTCTTTCCCACTTGTCCCTGCTGATATTTTTTGGATTCCTGCTGTACTCTGCCGGCATTCTCCAAATGAATATTTTGAGTGAAAAATAACATGGCCTCAGGCGTGAAACATAACGCCATCCGCTGTGCACCATCTCGATTCCGCTTCGCTTCATCTCGATGGATGGCGTTCGCCCTATAGGAATAGAAAACTGCTGTCTGTGAAATGCAAGCATTCCAAGCCATCATTTTTCTATTCCTGCACAGCTCACTTTAGTACCAAAATAGTACCACAAGGCAAAAAACAAGCTCGCAAATGCCCATTTTACTAGGCTTTGCGAGCTTTTGAAAATTATTCAAACTCTTTATGACCCAAACATCACTTAACTTATTTTATTTAAGTTTCGGTCGAGTATGGGCATATTTATATATCAATTACACTATTTATTTTGACCTACTGAATGGTTGTTGCCAAACTGTTGCCATGGGAATATTATAACTTGATGATACCTGAATGACAAGTTAATTTTCATTTTTTGCAACTACAAATTCTCTCCTCCCTCAATATCGTCGCTTTCAAACATATTCTTGTGGTATGATTCATTTTCATCATCTTCAAAATCATCAAAATCAAACAAAACCGATCTATTTCCAATCAATGCCAATAATTCCTTACGCTCTTTTCTTTTCTTTATGTCTTCCATTTCTTCATACAACTCGTCTACATAATCTATCAACCAATTATTGACTTTTCCCTCACATAAATCAGCTAAATAATCATTTACTAGTGCATCATCCATTTCCAAAGATTCCATATCATTCAGTAATCTAAAAACACCAGACTCTCGCTTATTCTTATACATATAGAGCAGTAGCTCTTTTATTGAATTTTGTTCAATAACCATCTGCTCATAAAGAGATCTTCTTTGAGTTGATAAAAAGACTCTTGCAGCATTTGAATACGAGTCAATCTCATATGTATACGTATTAATATCTCTTGCCTTATGTTCTATTAATTCAAAATAATATCTAGCCAATTTGCCCAATTCATTTATGTAAAAACGTTTGAATGCATCAAACTGGATCAAAGCAAATGGCTCATCAAAATTAAATTTTCCATTTTGTTTTTTCAAAAAACTAATAAATAACTTTCTCAACTCACTGCTATTTTTTCCCGGTATATAATTTGCATATCGGTAATTATTATAATAATTAGAAAAAACTCCCAAAAGACTTCTTCCATTTTTTGAAAGTTGTTCTGTAGTATATTTCTCAATTTCTTTTTCTAATTCATGATGGTTATGTTCTATAAGGCACTTTGGAACAGATTCCTTATCAGTTGGATTTTGTAGAACAAGACACAAATAAATTTTTTGTAATCGTTCTATGCCAACTGCTCCGGTATACAATATGATATTAATCTCATATTGATTATTTAATCCAGTTATCGACATTATTTTCTTTGCTGATTCATATATAAATTCTCCAGAAATCTCTAACTCGCGTCCCATGTTAATACTTTTGAAATCCCATATTTCATCTACCAACATCTCATCACCACCTAGTATAATAATGGTGTAGTCAATCAAGACTACTTGGTTAATAAGTTTCTGTAAATCAGATAACAAAAGAAGGGATTCTTCCTTCATCAGATGTTATCCATAATAATTATCATGTCTGACGGTTCCTGATAGACACCAGATAAAACATAAGGTATTATCTCTTATGATAGGACAAAGAATGTTCACCTCCTTGGGAAGTCACTTCTGTGACTGATACCTGCAATAAAGTCAATTAGTCCATTCGACAGGGTTTTATGTTTTAGCTGGTTGGGAGCCTGAAGGCCATACCCGAATAACACGCTAGGTTGTGTACCTGCCAGATTGGAAATGGATTCCTATCAGAAAGGGGCTATTGCTCATGTCAAACAAAGTTATTTTTAATCTTGATGAACTATTCATCTCTGTTGGTATTGATGTCGGTGCTGATTTCTCATGGATGTCTATAGCACTTCCAAACCAACAATTCGTAGGAAAACCTTACAAAATCCTACATAACAGTATTGATTCCCTTACAACCGCTGTT
>OCHN01002391.1_pt1 | contig 12253 bp, 8 predicted proteins | sample 1538911 | NCBI WGS metagenome assembly OCHN01 (sample SAMN04571736, study PRJEB22368) | human gut metagenome | biome: human gut; material: stool | host: Homo sapiens | place: Luxembourg | collected 2013-01-11 | reverse complement strand
CATTCACATGATGCTTCGCTTCGTGGAGTTTGGACAATAAACATACCGTCTCCACATGCACCGTCTCGCAGAATTGATCCACCGCCGTCATCTTCTCCACACGATATCCCGCCAGCTGCATCATCTCCAGATCACGTGCCAGACTGGTCATCTTACAGGAAATATATACAATCTTATCCACCCCATAATTCAAGATCTTCGGGAGTGCCTTCGGATGAATTCCGTCTCTCGGCGGATCCAGTACGATCACATCCGGCTTCTCTTCAATCTCATCAAGTACCTTAAACACATCTCCGGCAATAAATCTGCAGTTGGAAAGTCCGTTTCGGACAGCATTTTCTTTTGCTGCCTCGACTGCTTCTTCAATAATCTCGACACCGATCACTTTCTTCGCAACCGGAGCAAGCACCTGACCGATTGTTCCTGTTCCGCTGAACAGATCGAATACAACCTGATTATCAATATCTCCAATGTATTCTCTTACAGTCTCGTACAGCACTTCTGCACCTTTTGAGTTTGGCTGGAAGAAGGAAAATGGTGTAATCTTGAATTCCAATCCAAGAAGCTTCTCGTAAAAGAAGTCCTGTCCATAAAGAATTCTTGTCTCATCACTCTTCACGACATCGGACAGAGAATCATTCAATATATGAAGGATTCCAACAATCTTTCCTTCTAATTCTAATGCCAGAAGTTCTTCTACTAATGGAGTTAAGTCATATTCTTCCTGCGTTGTCGTTACAAGATTCACAAGAATCTCGCCTGTTGTATCGCCTCGTCTTAAAAGAAGATGGCGAAGATAACCGACATGCTGCATTTTCTTGTAATAACTTACATTTCTTTCTTTGAAATAATTAAGCACACAAAGAAGAATCTTATCCATATCTTCATGGACAAGCTGACAGTCTCCTGCTGTCAGTACATCATAAGTACTTCCTTTTTTATGAAGACCGAGAGATAACGGACCGTCTTTGAATTCGTCTCCGAAAGAGAATTCCATCTTGTTACGGTAATGAAATTCCTTCGGGCTGTGCTTCACACCCTCAAAAAGATACTCGCCCTTTACTACCGGATCCATAATCCTGCGGATCTGCCCTTCTTTCATCTTCACCTGTTCTTCGTATGGCATCGTCTGATACATACAGCCACCACAGGCCGGAAAGATACTACAGACCGGCTCTCTTGTCTCTAATGGAGATTTCTCCAACACTTCAAGAAGTCTTCCTTCTGCATTTCCTCTTTTAAATTTATTTATCATAAAACGGATCTTCTGTCCCGGAATCCCATTTTTCACAGTAACATACTGTTCTTCCTCCGGAACAAATACAATCCCCTTGTTTGGGAAATCTACACGTTCAATAATCCCCTCGTAGATCTGACCTTTTTTCATCCTAATCTCCTATCAATTCTAATCTATTTTAACAGAAAAACAGACAGGATGGTTTCTTCTCTCACCCTGTCTGCACTTTTGCAATTCATTCAAGAATTATACCTGATCATCCTCGCTGAAGTAATCATCAAAATCGTCATCAAAATCATCTTCAAAATCATCAAGATAATCCGGTGATACGAAACGATATACTGCATAAGCGATTGCAGCTACTGCTGCTACTGCTCCGATGATAGCCAGTGTCCAGATTACTGTGTTCTTCTGCTTCTCAGCCTCATTCTTATGAAGAATCTCGTTCAATCTTGTTTCTGCAATGATGTCTTCTATTCTCTTGTTCATATTAACACGTCCTTTCTTCACCTTTTGCGGTGACAGATAATCTGTGTTTATTATAACACCTGACGATTCATATTACTACTGATTTATCATTTTTTTATAACTTTCTCATACCTTTACAAGCTTGGCAAATTTTGCAAACATCTTGCGTGTTCCGACACTGTCAAATTCAATCGTAACCTCGTGATCCCGTCCACCTTCTTTGATATCCGTTACTGTTCCTTCCCCAAACTTCACATGACGTACCCGGTCTCCGACCTCATAACCAAGTGGACCATTCCCACCTGCTGCCAGCTGACTTCCCTTCTGCAGGGATGCCAGTGCCTGACTTCCTGTAAGCGGCTTACCCACCCCCTGATTCTTTGCAGGTGTCATTCCGCCAAGTGCTCCTGCGAATGCCTGTGCCCGAAATGCTTCTCTGGCACGTGCATATGTATTCTGCTGTGCCGGCATCTCCGTCTCCTGGGTAAACTTCTTGTTTCCTGTATCAAGCAATTCCCTCGGGATCTCTTTCACAAATCTTGACATCGGATTGTACTGTGTCTCACCGTGCACCATTCTTCTGCGCGCACTTGTCAAAGTCAGTTCCTGCTCTGCCCTTGTGATTCCAACATAACAAAGTCTCCGCTCTTCTTCCAGTTCTTCTCTGTCTCCTGCATTAATACTCATATATCCCGGAAAAAGCCCATCTTCCATCCCTGCAAGATAAACACGTGGAAATTCAAGTCCCTTTGCACTATGTAAAGTCATCAGAACAACATATTCCTGGTCTTCATCTAGACTGTCAATATCCGCAACCAAAGCAACTTCTTCAAGGAATCCGCTCAATGTTGCCTTTTCATCTTTATCCTGACAACTTTCCTCATAAGTTGCCGCTTTACTGATCAGCTCGTCTATATTCTCTTTTCTTGTTTTCGCCTCTTCTTTATCTTCATTTTCAAGGCTTTCTATATATCCTGTCTTCTCAATCACTTCCTGTAAAAGATCTGTGATGTTCATCTCTTCTGCCAACGTCTTAAAATACTCGATCAATGCCGCAAAAGAGTCCAGTTTTGTTGCACTTCTTCCCACTCCTGCGATCAGCCCCGGTGCCAGTAATGCCTCATAAAAACCAATTCCACGTTCTGTTGCAGACTCCTGAATCCGGTTAATTGTTGTAAGACCGATTCCTCTCTTTGGGACATTAATGATTCTTCTAACCGCAACATCATCACGTCCATTGTCGATTGTCTTGAGATAAGCAAGAAGATCCTTAATCTCTCTTCTCGCATAGAAATTTACACCACCGACAATCTTATAAGGAATATTCATGGCAATAAATTTCTCTTCCAGCAGACGGGATTGTGCATTCGTACGATAAAGAACTGCACTGTCATTATAGGAACCTCCCTGTCTGACAGCACTTTTGATATCTTCGCCTATGAAATCCGCCTCATCAAATGCAGTGTCAAACTGACGCAGACGGATCAGTTCACCTTCTCCGTTCTCCGTCCAAAGTGATTTTTCCTTTCTTCCGCGGTTATTCGCGATCACACTGTTCGCTGCATTCAGAATATTCCCTGTAGATCTGTAGTTCTGCTCCAGTTTGATCACCTTTGCATCCGGAAATTCATGCTCAAAGTCAAGAATATTCCGGATATTCGCTCCACGGAACTTGTAGATTGACTGGTCATCATCTCCAACGACACAAAGATTCTTATATTTTCCTGCAAGAAGGCTTACCAGCTGAAACTGGACTGTATTTGTATCCTGATATTCATCTACCATAATATAGCGGAATCTTTCCTGATAACTCTCAAGCACATCCGGCTGTGTCTGCAAAAGCTGTACTGTCTTTACAAGCAGATCATCAAAATCCAGCGCATTATTCGCTCTCATCTGCGCCTCATACTCGCGGTAAACCTTAGCAATCTTCATCTTTGCAAAGTCTCCTCCGGCATTCAGTTCAAATTCATCCGGAAGGATCATCTCATTCTTGGCAGATGAAATTGCTGAAAGCAGACTTCTTTCTTTAAACACTTTCGTATCCACATCTACTTTCCGACAGACTTCCTTAATTAATGTCTTCTGATCATCTGTATCATATATAGTAAAATGATTCTCATACCCTAATCTGTCAATAAATCTTCTCAAAATACGCACGCACGCAGAGTGAAATGTACTCACCCATACACTTTCCGCTCCAAAACCGACAAGGTTATCCACACGCTGGCGCATCTCTTCTGCCGCTTTGTTCGTAAATGTGATTGCAAGGATATTCCATGGGTTCACGCCACGTTCTCCGATCAGATATGCGATCCTGTGCGTCAGAACTCTTGTTTTTCCTGAACCGGCTCCGGCAAGGATCAGAAGAGGGCCGTCCGTGTGGTAAACAGCCTCTCTCTGTGGTTCATTTAATTTATCATAAATGCTCATCTTTCCACTCCTTTAAAGTTATAAAGATATCTGTAAATGTATTCCCATTATCAAACACACGTTCCTGTTTGTCAACTACATTTTCCGGCCTTCTTATCTTTTGCTTGCTATCTAGTTTTAAATACTATATAATAAATGTATTGAGGTGATAACATGAATATAGACACAAGTAATCTGTTAAACAGCATTTTAGAAGAACTTTCTTCTTTAAGTTATGTGCATCCCGGCGATGTTCCGAATATTAATCTTTACATGGATCAAGTAACTACTTTTATGGATGAGCAGCTGGCTTCGACCAAACGTTACCCTGATGATAAGATCCTAACAAAGACCATGATCAATAATTATACGAAGAACAATCTTCTTCCACCCCCGGTGAAGAAGAAGTATTCCAGAGAGCACCTGCTCCTTCTGGTCTTCATTTATTATTTTAAAAATATCCTTTCAATCAAAGATATTGAGACAGTTCTTGCACCGCTCACAGAGAAATATTTTCCGGATGGAAGCTCTTTTGAATTAGCGGATATTTACAAAGAAGTCTGCAAGATTGAAAAAGAACAGCTGGATTCCATCAAAGAGAATGTAACTGCTACTTATGAGAAATCTGCTGAGACTTTCACTCATCTTGCTGATGGCGAAGATAAGGAGATCTTACAGCAGTTTGCATTTATATGCAGCTTGAGTTTTGATGTATATATCAAGAAAATGATCATTGAACGGATCATTGATGACCTCTCTTCCAAGTCTTCAAAAAACGAAGAGAAAAAGAAAGGGAAATAAACATTTCTGTTTAAAACGAGATACAGCCTGCGAAAGACTTTATTAGGATCTTCCGCAAGCTGTATCTTTTGATTGATAAAAGGTATTTTATTGTAAGCTTAATTCTTAAGTGTTATTCTTCCGTTCCATTCTCTTCCTCAGCAAGCCCTACACGTTTGAAAACCATATCATATCCGTCATTCCCATAATTAAGAGAACGGTTCACACGACTGATTGTCGCAGTGGATGCTCCTGTCTTCTCCGCGATCTCCAGATATGTCTTCTGTTCACGGAGCATTCTTGCCACTTCAAATCTCTGTGACAATGAAAGCAGCTCATTGATCGTACAGATGTCTTCAAAAAATGTATAACACTCTTCTTTATTCTCAAGGCTTAAGATTGCCTGAAACAAATAATCTACTGCCTCGGTTCTGATCTTCTTACTCATACGAAACAATCTCCTTCTCAACCGGCTAATTATATGATGGCTTACGGCATACCATAAACCATAACAATACCTTTTGCCTTCTCAGGCCACTTTTTGATTTTAACACATTAAATTTTTAAAGTCCACCATTTCTTATGAATTTAAACTAAATTCTTGCACAATTTTGATTTTTTTCTAAAACATTTTATGTAAAACACACTTTTTTCGTTGTTCTTCCTCTTTTAAGATGCTATAATAAATCTGTTATAAATATTTTGATACAAAAGAGAGGAGTACATGATTAATATGAAGTGCCCAATATGTGGAAAAGACCTGGATTTGCAGAATAAGCAGATTGGCACCAGCGAAAACGGGGATCCAATCTTTAATGAATATGCAATCTGCCATAGCTGTAAAAAGCAATGGAACCTTGATAAACAACGCGCAAAGAAGATCGCTGCCAAGAAAGCCGCAGAAGAGAAAGCAAAAGCTGAGGCTGAGGCTCGTGCCGCCGAAGAGAAGGCAAAAGCTGAGGCTGAGGCCCGCGCTGCTGAAGAGAAGGCAAAAGCTGAAGCTGCCGCCCGCGCTGCTGAAGAAAAAGCGAAAGCTGATGCCGCCGCCCGTGCCGCTGAAGAGAAACGAGCTGCCCGCAGAGAAGCAAAAGCCCGCGCCCGCAAAGAAGCGATTGCCCGCCTTGCTGCTGACAAAGGGATTTCAGAAGAAGAAGCTGAACGTATTCTTAAGGAGAGAGCCAGAGCCCGCAAAGCCGCTGCACAAAAAGCTGCCACTGATAATTCCGAAGAGCAGAAATATGGGAACATTCCAGCGGAAGAAATCCGTGATAAGCGTGAAAAAGCAGTTCGCAAGGGATACGAAGATATGCTTGCAACTGACCCTGACAGTAAAGCTGCCAAGAAGAAAAAGAAAGAGGAAGCCGAAACTGCGAAAGCAAAAGAAGATGTAAAATCCAGAAAAATGGATGACTATGATGATGAGAAATCCTCTGATGATGAAGATGATGATGAATATGAATACGTAGACGAATATCCACGTTTCAGACCTGGACGCATCATCCTTGGAATCATTTCCCTGCTTGCATTTGGTTTCTGTATTTATAAAGGTTTCGTAACAGGACTCAGCACATCAGGAGCTAACGTAACTTCTGCTCCAGGCATGAATTATGTCATTGTTGCTCTTTGTATGCTTGTCACTGCACTGTTATACTTCATCATGAATAACCGTGATACACTTTTTGCATTCCTTATCCCGATGATTGTCTATATCGGTAGTGCTGTTTTTGCTTTCCTGAAACATGGAGATGAATTCGAGCTTCTGATTTTAGCCGGTGTAAGTGGTGTACTTGCTGTTATTTCACTGATTCTCGCAATTGCTTCCCGCGGTGGAGATGATTACGATGATGAAGATGATTACGACGATCCATTTGAAGAAGAACACGATAATTAAAATCGCGTTATAGATCTTTTTGGTTTCTAAGAACAATTTATATAAGATAATTACAAGGGAGTATCATTTTGCGGTACTTCCCTTTTTTTGTCCTGATATGCATTTTTTATATCATATATCTAAAATATTTTTAGGTGTCAAAAACTTTTTTAGAATAGTTGTTGCTTTTTGTTGAATATGTGATAAAATATAACCATAGGTATCTTTATATAATTAAAAATACACAACAAACACATACTCCTCAAAGATTTTTCTTTGGGGATTTTGTTACAAAGAAAGGAGTAACTGACATGGCATCATTTATAGTAAATGGTCAGGAAGTCTCACCTTCAAAGAATCAGAAACTGTTACGGTTCCTGCGTGATGAACTGCACATTACCTCTGCAAAGGATGGTTGCAGCGAAGGCGCTTGTGGAGCCTGTACTGTTATCATTGATGGACAGACTTGCAAATCCTGCGTACCTGACACAGATTCATTGGCCGGAAAGAATGTCATCACAGTCGAGGGGCTTTCTGATTGGGAACAGAAAGTTTACACTTATGCTTACGGGAAGGCAGGCGCTGTACAGTGCGGATTCTGTATTCCTGGTATGGTTATGTGCACAAAAGCACTTTTGGATGTAAATCCGGAACCAACCGATGATGAGATTCGCTATGCGCTGCGCAACAACTATTGCCGCTGTACAGGATATGTTAAGATCATGGACGCGGTACGTCTGGCAGCTAAGATTCTGAAAGAAGGAGTTTTACCAGATGACGGAGATCCTAGCTGGACTCTTGGTTCCCGTGTTTCTCGTATAGATGTTGAAGAAAAAGTGCTTGGAACAGGTAAATATCCGGATGACTATTATCCGGAAGGAATGCTCTATGGTGCTGCTCTTCGTAGTAAATATCCACGAGCTCGCGTACTTTCTATTGATACCTCTGCTGCCGAGGCTCTGCCTGGCGTAGAAGCGGTTGTAACAGCCGATGATATTCCTGGGGAGAATAAGATCGGACACTTAAAACATGATCAGTATTCACTGATTCCGGTTGGTGGACTGACTCATTATCTCGGAGATGCAATTGCCCTTGTAGCTGCAACTGACATGGCAACTGTAGAAAAAGCAAAGAAACTTATTAAAGTTGAATATGAAGTACTTCCTCATGTGCATACAGTGGAAGAAGCTGCTGCTCCGGATGCACCTCTTGTTTATGATGAAGAAGAGACTAACGTATGTGCTTATAAGCACATCAGCCGCGGAAATGCGGAAGAAGCAATCAAGAATTCCAAGTACGTGATCTCACATCACTTTGAGACACCTTGGACTGAGCATGCTTTCCTTGAACCGGAATGTGCTGTTTCTTTCTATGATGAAGACGGTGACATTTTCGTATATTCAACAGACCAGTCCGCTCACCAGACATTGCACGAAGTTACACTTATGCTTGGAACAGATAAAGTAAAAGTTCAGAACGCATTAGTCGGCGGTGGTTTCGGTGGTAAAGAGGACATGACTGTTCAGCATTTAAGCGCATTGCTTACTTACGTAACAAAGAAACCGATCAAGATGAAATTATCCAGAGCGGAATCCTTGCTTGTTCATCCGAAACGTCACCCATTCTACATGGATATGACAATGGGATGCGATGAGAATGGAGTGATCCAGGGTGTAAAAGCGATTGTTAAATCTGACACAGGTGCATTCGCTTCTCTTGGTGGCCCGGTTCTTGAACGTGCATGTACACATGCAGCAGGACCTTATCATTATGAAAACTTTGAAATTGAAGGAACTGCTTACTATACAAATAACCCACCTGCCGGAGCATTCCGCGGATTTGGTGTTACACAAACTTGTTTCGCAACAGAGACACTTCTGAACATGATGGCTGACAAGGTAGGCATTACACCTTGGGAGATTCATTACCGCAATGCGATCCGCCCAGGCGAAGTACTTCCGAACGGACAGATTGTAGATAACTCTACAGGTCTTGTAGAGACACTGGAAGCTGTCAAAGAAGAGTATGATGCTGCACTTGCGGCCGGTAAGGCTGTTGGCCTTGGTTGTGCTATGAAGAATGCCGGCGTTGGTGTTGGTATCCCAGATACAGGACGTGTAAAATTAATTGTTGAAGAAGATGAAAAACTTCACATCTTCACTGGTGCTTCCTGTATCGGTCAGGGACTTGGTACTGTACTTGTACAGATGATCGTTACAAATACAGATCTTTCCCATGATGATATCGTCTATGAGCGAAGCAACACATGGATTTCACCTGATTCCGGTACAACTTCCGGTTCTCGTCAGACACTTGTAACCGGTGAAGCGTGCCGCAGAGCATGTGAAAAATTCATGGAAAACAGCGGTAAGTCCATGAAAGATATGATTGGAGAAACTTTCTACGGAGAGTATCTCGCTAAGACTCATCCACTTGGTGCAGATGTGCCTAATCCGATATCTCACGTTGCTTATGGATATGCAACTCAGGTCTGCATCCTTGATCCTAAGACAGATAAGATTGAGAAAATGATTGCCGCACACGATGTTGGTAAAGCTGTCAACCCACTTTCCTGCGAAGGTCAGATTGAAGGCGGTGTTGTAATGTCTATGGGATTCGCACTCAGAGAGCAGTATCCAATCGATGAAAATTGTAAACCAATTAACAAATATGGTTCCTTAGGACTTTTCCGTTCTCACGAAGTTCCTGAGATTGAAGCAATCGTTATTGATAAACCTGGTCTGGATGTTGCCTGTGGAGCAATCGGTATCGGAGAGATCACATCCATCCCTACTGCTCCTGCAATCGCGGATGCATATTGCAGATTTGACGGAGAAAGACGCTATAGCCTTCCTCTTTCTAACACACCATACGAAAGGAAGAAATAATCATGGCAATTAAAAAGAGATTTCCTTACCGGGCAGCTCTGGTTGCCTGTAACGGTGGCTGCCGCGCAGCCGGCTCTGAAGACGTTGGATGCAAAGATGGCTGCATCGGATGTGGAGCCTGTATAGAAAAATGTAAATTCGGCGCGATTTCCATGAATGAATATGGCGTTGCCGAAGTAGACGAAGAAAAATGTATTGCCTGTGGACAGTGTGCAAAAGTCTGTCCACAGAACCTGATCAAGATTCACGAATGTGCAAACTACATTGTAGTAAAATGCTCTAACAAAGAAAAAGGAGCTGTTGCACGTAAACAGTGTGAAGTCAGTTGTATTGGATGCGGTATTTGTGAAAAAACATGTACTGCAGGTGCAATTCATGTAGAAGATAATTGCGCAGTAATCCAGGAAGACATCTGCTTAAGCTGTGGAATGTGCTCTGTAAAATGTCCAAGACATGTAATCCATGATCTCCGCGGAGTATTTACAGCAGTAAGATAATACAAAAGCTATCGACTACGATAAAAACACAGATATGTGTTAAGTTATTGTAATCGATAGCTTTTTTATCTACTCATCTTCATCCAGAAACTCGATATCATCATCGTCATCAAGATAATCTAAATCATCCAGATCATTCAAGTCATCTAAGTCATCCGGATCTTCATCAAAATCATAATCCTCTGTCGCATCTGCCTCATCAGCAGTTACTTCAATTTCGACGTCTTCCTCCCAGTCTTCCTCGTCTACATCAAACTTCTCTTCTTTAAACTTCTCCACTTCATCCTCTTCCAGATCATCTTCAAGATCATCAAATTCATCCATGCTGACAACTGTTGTGCCCTTGTCTTCTTTCAGGACATTTTCCGGAAGACTCTCTATAATCTCATCCAGCTCATCAAAATCATCCAGATTCTCGACCAGTGCCCTTGCCTTCTCGACTTCATTTTCTGTAGAATGTTCTTCACGGATCTCTGCGGCTTTAAGTAAATTCTTTTTCTTACGTTTTCCGGATTCCAAAAGAAGCTGGATCCAGATACTAAGTGCACCAATTGCAGCACAAAGTGCCACATGGATCATTCCGTTTTTATATGGCTGCAGATAAAAGATACTGCTGCCCGCTGCCATTGCTCCAAACACAGAAGAAGAAGCAATCAGCATAAAGTTATGAAACTTAATAGAAAGCAATGCACACACAAGACCAATACCCGCACAGATTCCATAGATAATAAAATCCTGTGGTTTCATCAAATGTACACTGACAACAAAGACGAGTACCGCTACTGTCACAAATCCACCAATCTGCTTCTTCCATGCACCAAGCACCGCCAATACAAGTCCCACACCTGCTCCTGCCGCCAATGCGATTGTCTGATCCAGATCTGCAATCGCTCCGACCGCAATTCCGGCTGCGCATCCTGCTGACAATCCTGCGATCACAGACCAGAAACGTACCAGTTTCAGCCCCGTCAGACATAACAGTACCGCTCCGGCCATTATAACGATCAGAGAAATAAATTCCATCTGACTCAAATGATGACTGCTTTCATTAAGTCCAGCCAGAACAACATCCAGGTCAAAATTCAGAATTGTATCAATCATATCATTTACATTCATTATTTACACCTTCGTCCCTTACTATTTATTACTCACTACTGCTCATTTTAGCAATTTTTTTTACTGATTACAAGTGTTCATTTCACCTTTCCATTGACTTCTTATTCTTCTCCACTTAAAATAGAAGAGAAATGCTATTGCTGACCGCATAATACTGTGAACAGCAATAAAATGCTAACATAAAGGAGTTTATTATGGAACAGTTAAGAATACCTGCTGGCTATCATTCCCCTCTTACAATTCGTGAGACAGAAGTAGCCATCAAAGAAGTGAAAGACCACTTCGAGCGTGCTCTTGCAAAGAATCTCCACCTGACACGAGTGTCAGCACCACTGTTTGTCCGTCCGGAATCCGGTCTGAATGATAACTTAAACGGTGTTGAACGTCCGGTTTCCTTTGACATCAAAGAACAGGATGGTTCTGTTGCAGAGATCGTTCATTCTCTTGCAAAATGGAAGAGATATGCATTGAAGAATTATAATTTCCATTCCGGCGAAGGGCTTTACACAGATATGAGTGCGATACGTCGTGATGAAGATACAGACAACATCCATTCTCTGTATGTTGACCAGTGGGACTGGGAAAAAGTAATTTCTAAGGAAGAACGTAACACAGAGACACTTCAGTACACTGTCCGCAAAGTCTACCGGGCTCTGAAAGATACAGAAGAATACATTTCCAGACGTTACAACTATATCGATCCTCTTCTTCCTGATGATATCTTTTTCATCACTACACAGGAGCTGGAAGACCTTTATCCGGATCTTACTACCAAAGAACGTGAAAAAGCGATTGCGAAGGAAAAAGGCGCAGTGTTTATCTCCAAGATTGGTGGCGTACTTGCTTCCGGCGAAAGACATGACGGTCGTGCTCCGGACTATGATGACTGGGAGCTGAACGGTGACATTATCGTTTACTATCCGGTTCTTGACATCGGTCTTGAACTCTCTTCTATGGGAATCCGTGTTGACGAAGACTCATTAAA
>OCHN01002388.1_pt1 | contig 12262 bp, 7 predicted proteins | sample 1538911 | NCBI WGS metagenome assembly OCHN01 (sample SAMN04571736, study PRJEB22368) | human gut metagenome | biome: human gut; material: stool | host: Homo sapiens | place: Luxembourg | collected 2013-01-11 | reverse complement strand
CTTGAAACGGTACATCACTTCGTCACGCTGCGCCTGTTCGAGGTCTGAATGCATCTCGCAGCTGTTTATGCCCAGACGAAGCAGTTCGCGGTTTATCTCCTTCACCTTCAGTTTGCTGCTTGAGAAGATGATTATCCTCTGCTGCTCTTCGTTCTTGAATATCTCCTGCAACACCTTTATCTTCTGGTTCTCATGACACACGTATGCTGCCTGATGAATCTTTTCTGCCGGTTTGCTTACCGCCAGCTTCACCACGGCGATCTTCTTGAGGAGCGTTTTCGCCAGCTGCTCTATCTTTGGCGGCATAGTGGCAGAATACATGATGGTCTGGCAGTCGTCGGGCAGCAGCTTGGCGATGTTCATGATGTCTTCAGAGAAGCCCATGTCGAGCATTCTGTCAGCCTCGTCGAGCACGAAGAATGCGCAGCGGCTGAGGTCTATGTTTCCCATCGTGATGTGGCTTATGAGTCGTCCTGGAGTTGCTATTATCACGTCTGCCCCGAGCTTCATTCCTTTAGCCTCCTGGTAGTAGCGGTTGCCGTCGTTGCCTCCGTATACGGCAACGCTGTTCACGTCGCTCATATAATACGAGAAGCCTTGCATAGCCTGGTCTATCTGTTGTGCCAGCTCTCGCGTAGGGCTCATGATGACGCAGTTTATGGCATCCTTTGGGAACCCTCCGTCGTCGAGCATGCTGAGGATAGGGAGCAGGTAGGCTGCCGTCTTTCCCGTGCCTGTCTGTGCCACGCCAAGCAGGTCGTGTCCGTCGAGGATGGGTGGGATACATTGTTCCTGTACGGGAGTGCAGGTGGTGAAGTTCATATCGTCGAGAGCGTCAAGAGTGTTGTCGCTCAAATCCAAATCGTAGAAATCCATATCGTTGGTATTCTAAAAACTTTTCTTTATTGTTATCAGTTATATGCTTTCGCTTTTTGTTATCAGTTGGGTGCTTTCGCACTTTGTTTTTATCAAGTAAGGTGCTTTCGCACTTTATGATTATCAGTTAGGTGCCTTACGGTAGCAGAAGTATGCCACCACGGCGAATATGATGTTCGGTATCCATGCCGCGAGCATAGGCGGTGTGTCTGCCTGTATGGCGAATGTAGCCGATACTGTCTGAAGCATGATGTAGCCGAAGCTCAGAGCCAGTCCGATTCCCAGATACATTCCCATTCCGCCTTTTCTCTTGCGTGAGGATAGCGAGAGTCCGATGGTGGTGAGGATGAATGAGGCAAAGGAGGTGGCTATGCGCTTGTGGTATTCCACTTCGTATTGCACTACGTTGCTTGATCCTCTGTCTATCTGTTTGCTGATGTATTCCTTCAGCTGAGGGCTGGTGAATGTTTCCTGCTGGCCTTTGGAGAACACGAGGTCTGTTGGCTCCATCATTATCACGGAGTCTCGCTGTATTCCGTTGGTTATCTTTTCGCGCATTCCCTGCAGTTTGCGCAGCCGCCAGTTGGTGAGTTTCCAATGGTATTTGCTGTCAGAGATTGTGTCGTATTGTATTTCGCTGGCTGTGAGATGGCTCACGAGCTTTTTGTTCTCGAATTTGTCGAGGCAGAATCCGTAGCCCTTTTTCAGTTCGTTGTCGTAATGCTGTATGTAGGCTATGACGCCTCTGCCCACCTGCAGCTGCACGTTGTCGGCCGACGTGTTCTTCTTCTTGTTTTTATACATCGTCTCGAAATTCTGTCTCACGATGGTGCCCTTTGGGATGATGTAGGAACCGAGATAGAATGTGAGGACCGAGATTATCAAAGCCGAAATCATATATGGCCTCATCAGTCGCTTGAAGCTTACTCCTGCTGCCAGCATTGATATTATCTCTGAGTTGCCTGCCAGTTTGGAGGTGAAGAAGATTACGGCTATGAATACGAAGAGCGGACTGAAGAGGTTTGCGAAATATGGCACGAAGTTCATGTAGTAGTCGAAGACTATCGCCTTGAGGGGTGCATGATACTGTGCGAACTTTGCCAGATTCTCGTTGATGTCGAAGACTATCGAGATGGATATGATGAGAAGTATGGAATAAATGTATGTTCCTATGAACTTCTTTATTATATACCAGTCGAGAATCTTGATGTAGCGGCGTGGATTGATGAAGCGGAGCCACCTCATGTGCTCTCCCAGCCACTTTAGACGGGAGGTGAGAGGATGGTCCGTTTCCTGCATGCGCTGCTTGAATCTGGTAGCCAAAGATTTGATGCTCATTTGCTTTTTCTTTTACATTTGTTTTTTATACGCGTCTTCCCAGATTGTCTATTACTGAGCGCTTCCATGCCACGAAGTCGCCCTGCTCGATATGGTGTCTGGCATCGGTAACGAGGCGCAGATAGAAGCTCAGGTTGTGTATGCTTGCGATTTGCATAGCCAGCAGCTCCTGGGCTTTGAAGAGGTGGTGCAGATATGCTTTGGAGTGAAGTCTGTCGATGTCGCAGCCGTCGGGGTCGATGGGGGAGAAGTCGTTTTCCCATTTCTTGTTGCGCATGTTCATTGTGCCGTCGTAGGTGAAGAGCATGGCGTTGCGGCCGTTTCGTGTCGGCATCACGCAGTCGAACATGTCCACACCTCTTTCTATCGCCTCGAGGATGTTCTGAGGTGTGCCCACGCCCATGAGATATCTCGGCTTGTCTTTCGGCAGTATCTCGTTCACGGTCTCTATCATCTCATACATCACTTCTGTGGGTTCTCCAACGGCGAGTCCGCCGATGGCATTGCCGTCGGCTCCCTTGTCGGCAACATGCTTCGCTGCTTCGCGGCGCAGGTCCTTGAATGTGCAGCCCTGCACGATTGGGAACAGAGACTGTTCGTAGCCGTAGAGAGGCTCGGTCTCGTTGAAGCGTTTCACGCATCTGTCGAGCCAGCGTTGGGTCAGTCCGAGACTCTTCTTGGCATATTGGTAGTCGCTCTCGCCCGGAGGGCATTCGTCGAATGCCATCATAATGTCGGCTCCGATTATCCTTTCGGTATCCATTACGTTTTCAGGGGTGAAGAAATGTTTCGATCCGTCGATATGTGAACGGAACTCGCAGCCTTCTTCTTTCAGTTTTCTGATTCCCGTGAGGGAGAACACCTGGAATCCTCCGCTGTCTGTGAGTATGGGGCGGTCCCAGGTGTTGAACTTGTGTAGTCCGCCTGCCTTTTGCAGCGTGTCGAGTCCTGGACGAAGATAGAGGTGGTAAGTGTTGCCGAGTATTATCTGTGCCTTTACCTGCTCTCTGAGCTCGCTGAAATGGAGTCCTTTCACGCTGCCGCATGTACCTACAGGCATGAAGATGGGTGTCTTTATCTTGCCGTGGGCGGTAGTTATCGTACCGGTGCGTGCGTCGCTTGCTGGATCGGTATGTTCTAATTCGAATGTCATTTTCTTTTTGATATTCTTTCTGTTGCTGTTGTTGTATTATTCATGTTAGGGAAAGGCGGTTGTGGATGCTTGTTTCATTTGTCGGTCTTTCCCTTTTCTTCTATCGTGAATTTCGTCGGGTTGTCCACGAGTTCGTCTGTCAGGGCGAAGTCCCACACGTCGAGCACGTTCTCCACATAGTGGAATGAAAGTCCTTTCAGATACATGTCGGGTATTTCTTCGATGTCTTTCCTGTTTTCCCTGCACATCACGATATCTGTTATGCCTGCTCTTTTGGCTGCCAGTATTTTCTCCTTTATTCCTCCAACGGGAAGCACCTTGCCGCGCAGTGTTATTTCTCCTGTCATGGCTGTGTTCTTTCTCACCTTGCGTTGTGTGAGGGCTGAGGCGATGGATGTGGCTATCGTTATGCCGGCAGAAGGACCGTCTTTTGGAGTCGCTCCTTCCGGCACGTGGATGTGTATGTTCCAGTTGTCGAAGATGCGGTAGTCTATTCCGAGCACGTCGGAGTGTGACTTCACGTATTCAAGTGCGAGCATAGCCGACTCTTTCATCACGTCGCCAAGGTTGCCGGTAAGCGTGAGCTTGTTGCCGTTGCCTTTGCTGAGGCTTGTCTCGATGAAGAGGATTTCTCCTCCCACACTTGTCCATGCCAGTCCGGTAACCACTCCCGCATAGTCGTTGCCTTGGTATATGTCGCGATAGAAAGGCGGTTTGCCGAGCAGGGATTCTATCTCCTTCGGCGTGATGCGCGAGAACGGGAGTTCTCCCTTGCTTGCTTTCATGAATGCGAGTTTGCGAAGCGCCTTGTTTATCTGGATTTCGAGTTGGCGCACTCCGCTCTCTCTCGTATACTGTTCGATGATCTTTTCTGTGGCCTGCTTGGTGAAAGAGAGGCGTTGGTCGCCAAGACCGGTGTTGTCTTTCTCTTTGGGTATGAGGTGGCGTTTGGCTATCTCTTCTTTTTCCTCTGTGATATAGCCGCTTACCTCGATTGTCTCCATGCGGTCGAGCAGAGGGCGCGGGATGGTGTTCAGGTCGTTTGCAGTAGCGATGAACAGTACTTTCGACAGGTCGTAGTCCACATCGAGGTAGTTGTCATGGAAAGCGTTGTTCTGTTCAGGGTCGAGTACTTCGAGAAGAGCCGACGAGGGATCGCCGTTCACGGTGTTCTGCGTTATCTTGTCGATTTCGTCGAGGATGAAAACGGGGTTGGAAGCTCCTGCCTTCTGGATGTTCTTGATGATTCTTCCTGGCATCGCACCAATGTATGTGCGGCGATGTCCGCGGATTTCCGACTCGTCGTGAAGACCTCCGAGCGACACTCTGACGTATTTTCTGCCCATTGCCTTGGCGATGCTCTTGCCAAGACTTGTCTTGCCCACTCCTGGAGGACCGTAGAGGCAGAGGATGGGCGACTTGAAATCTCCGCGCAGACTCAATACGGCGATGTATTCCAGGATGCGTTCCTTCACTTTTTCCATCCCGTAGTGGTCGGTATCAAGAACTTTCCTTGCCCTGTTCAGGTCAAGGTCGTCGATGGTGTATTCGTTCCAAGGAAGTGAGACGAGAGTCTGCAGATATGTAAGCTGCACACTGTATTCCGGACTCTGCGGGTTGAGCAGGTCGAGTTTGTCGAGTTCCTTCTTGAAGACCTTCTCCACGTCGTCGTTCCATGCTTTCTTTTGGGCTTTGTCGAGCAGTTCCTTGCGTTCTGGCTGCCCGTCTTCGTTTCCGAGTTCTTCCTTAATGTTCTTGATCTGCTGCTTGAGGAAATATTCGCGTTGCTGTTCGTCGAGGTCTTCACGGGTTTTAGAACGTATGTTCTGCTTGAGCTCCAGGAGCTGAAGCTCACGGTTTATTATCTTGAGCATGGCGAACACCCTGTCTTTGATTGAGTCCATATAGATGAGCTCTGCCTTTTCCTCGATGGAGAAGGGCAGGGTGGCGCAGATCACGTTTGTGAGGAGATATCTGTTAGAGATATTCTTCATGGCGAAGGATGCTTCATCCGGGATGTCGTCATTGCCCATGATGAACTGTATGCTCTTCTTCTGCAGGTCTTCCACCGCAGTAGCGTATTCCTTGTCGTCCTCGTCGGCCATTGTCTCAGAGGCTTGGCTGGCATGGCCTTTGAGATATGGGCGCCGCTTGGTGATGTCGTCCAGACGGCATCTGCCGAGTCCCTGTATGATTGCCGTGCTGTTGCCGCCACCTCCAGGGAATTCAAGCACCTTTATGAGTTTGCCGTAAACTCCATATTCATAAAGATCGTTTGCCGTAGGACTTTCCTGCTCCATGTCTTTCTGGCAGAAAACGGCGAAGATCTGATTGCCTTTCTTCTTGCTGCCTACGGCTTTGATGAGTTTCTTGCTCGTTTCCCTGCCCACCAGTATGGGGGAAACGACACCAGGAAACATCATGAGGTTGCGTGTTGCCAATATAGGTATTTCTCCTTCGGGGTGATCCTTGAACAATTCTTTGATGTCACCATCGAAATCTGCTATCATTGAAATACCATTTCCTATTTTTGCATTCATATAAGTTATTGTCGGTCTCTATTTTAAATAATTTTGAAAATCTGTATCTGTAATTTCGGAAATCCGTCTCTTTAATTATATAATAAGAGGTGCAAAGGTAGTCATTTTTCTTCATTTATATTGTGTGTAAAACCATAAATGCTGAAAACATAAATTATATTAATGCTTTTATAAGTCGTTTTTAATCTTTTTTCTTAAATTTGCATTGGAATGAAATAGAAATAACCGTCTTTTATATTGCTGATGTCAAATAATTATTTCCAGTTCAAGAAGTTTGTCGTCCGGCAGGACTCATGTGCCATGAAGGTCGGTACAGACGGCACGCTGCTGGGATCATGGGCTCGTGGCGGCAGGAGAATACTGGATATCGGTACAGGCACGGGGCTTGTGGCGCTGATGATGGCGCAGCGGTTTGAAGATGCTGAACTGTGTGCAGTGGAGATAGACCGCGACGCTCATCTTCAGGCAATGGACAACGTGGAGAATTCGCCTTTCAACGGGAGGATAAAGCTCTTCAACCAGTCTATACAGGATTTCAGCACGGAGTATGCGGATGAGAAATTCGACTCGATAGTATGCAATCCCCCCTTTTATGTCAATTCATTGGGATGTCCCGACGACAAGCGCCATATAGCCCGGCATTCATCATCGCTCCCTTTTGATGTGTTGTTGAGGTCGGTGAAGAATCTGCTTTCAGATGAAGGACACTTGTCTGTGGTAATCCCTACCGACAGCCATCCCTCTTTTGATGCTGAGGCTAGGATGTCGGGATTCAGATGCTCTCGCTTGTGCCGAATCAGGACCGTGGAAAGGAAACCCCCCAAGAGGATGCTGCTGGAATATGTCTTGCATGGTGGGATAGAAATGCAGCACGAGGAGCATTGCCTGCAGGATAACGACGGCAGAAGGTCGGAATGGTATTCTGATATTACATCTGAATTCTATGTGCGTTGATACTGTTCCAACATTTCAGATGCCTCCAATCATGCTGATTTCTTCGTTTTGTTTTGTTTTTTTGGAAAAAATAATTAAGTTTGCAAAAGTTATATATAGGACACAAGATTATATCGTAGGAACAAGAAATTGAAGTTAGCAACAGAAATCTAAAATTGAAAATATATGAATAATAACCATCTTGTAATAATGGCCGGTGGAGTGGGCAGCCGCTTCTGGCCGATGAGTACAGCAGAATGTCCTAAACAGTTCATCGACGTCCTCGGAGTGGGACGTTCTTTGCTGCAGTTGACATACGACCGTTTCGAAACAATCTGTCCGCCAGAGAATGTCTGGGTGGTGACAAACAAGAATTATGCAGAAATAGTGAAACAGCAATTGCCGGAAATACCGGCAAAGAATATCTTGTGTGAACCATGCCGCCGGAATACGGCACCATGTATCGCATACGTAAGCTGGAGAATCAAATCTGCCAATCCTGATGCCAATGTAGTTGTCACTCCGAGTGACCATGTTGTGATGGATGTTCCTGAATTCAAGAGAGTTGTGGGCAATTGCCTGAAATTCACGGCCGAGACGGATTCCATTGTCACTTTGGGTATGAAGGCGACACGTCCGGAGACTGGCTACGGATATATTCAGGCTGATCTGACCTGCTGTTCGCCACGCAACAAGGAAATCTACAGAGTTGATTCTTTCAAGGAAAAGCCTAATTTGGAAACAGCTCAGAAATATATTGCCGAGAGCAGATATTTCTGGAATGCAGGTATCTTCATCTGGAGCGTGAGGACCGTTGTCAACGCATTCAGGATTTACCAGCCTTCATTGGCAAATATATTTGAGAGTATCGCAGACGTGTACGGAACGGAAAATGAGCAGAAGGTGATTGACGAGAGATTCCCGGAATGTGAAAACATTTCTGTTGACTATGCTATAATGGAGAAGGCGGAAGAGATTTTCGTATGTCCTGCAAGTTTCGGATGGAGCGACCTGGGGACATGGGGCTCTCTCTGGACTCAGACCAAGCATGACCTGATGGGCAACTCATTGATAGGCAATGGCATTTCCACTTTCGAAACTCGTAATTGCATTATCCATACCACAGAGAACAAGCAGGTTGTGGTTCAAGGTCTGGATGGTTATATCGTTGCGGAGAAGGATGGAAGATTGCTGATATGCAAACTCTCTGAAGAGCAAAGGATAAAGCAATTCTCAGGACAGAACTGATCTGTTGTGATGATAATCCCAAATCGGTCATCAGAACGTTTGATTATCACTAATGACCGATTTGTAATAATCTGTATCAGTATCCGTTCTGGCAAGTTTATGGACGAAGGGTTGAGAGTGTGAGAGTAGGGATGTAAAAACAGGACTACTCTTGCCTAATGCCATTTCTATACAGTATGCAGAATAAAAACAGGGTGTGTAATTCTTGATGAATCAACACACCCTGTTTTTATTTCATTTATAATCCGTTGTCTTTACGTTAGTTTCTTAATCCCGAAACGGTCATTAGACCGTTAAATGGTAGTCTTTTATAACTGTTTGTGCGGTCTTTTGCTTCTCCTAATGACCGATTTTCTTATAGAAACAATCTTGCAGTCTGGTAGACCAATGCAGAAATACACCATGCCGTAGCCGTGGTATATACGGCTGTGAATATAGCCCATTTCCATTTTCCCGACTCGTTCTTTATCGCTACTATCGTAGCCAAGCACGGGAAATACAACAGGACAAACAGCAGATAACAGAATGCTATCAATGGAGTCACCCCGTCTGCCGACATCTTACGGTATAGATTGCTGTATTTTGCCGTGTCCTGGGCTTCATCATCGGCTACTGTCTCATCGCCAGCGTAGAGTACGCCCATCGTGGAAGCCACGATCTCCTTGGCTCCTACACCGGAAATGAGTCCTATTGACAGTTTCCAGTCAAATCCCTGAGGCTTGAACACGGGCTCTACCACTTTTCCTATACTGCCGATATAGCTCTGCTCAAGCTGCTCCTGCTGGTTCAGCTTGTCATTATGCGGGAAATAACCCAATGCCCACACTATTATACTGGCAACAAGGATGATGCCTCCCATCTTTTTCAGATATTGTTTTCCTTTCTCCCAGGTATGGCGCAAGATTGCCTTTGAAGTAGGGAAACGGTAAGGCGGAAGTTCCATCACGAATGGAACGTCCTCGCTCTTCACCAGCCAGCGGCTGAACACCTTGCTCATGATTACAGCCACGGCGATGCCTATCACATAGAGAGAAATCATTATCGCGCTGCGGTATTTCAGAGCGAAGAATGTGCTCGTTATCATAATGTATATAGGCAATCTGGCAGAACAGCTCATGAATGGAAGTATGAGCATCGTGATGAGGCGGCTCCTGCGGCTCTCGATGGTTCTCGTAGCCATCACGGCAGGCACATTGCATCCGAAGCCCATTATCAGAGGAATGAATGATTTTCCATGAAGTCCCATCTTGTGCATGAGCTTGTCCATGATGAAGGCTGCCCTTGCCATATATCCGCTGTCTTCCATGAATGAAATGAAGGCATAGAGGATGAGTATCTGTGGAAGGAATACTATAACCGAGCCGACACCTCCGATAATGCCGTCTACGAGCATTGCCTTCAGAGGGCCGTCAGACATCGTGTCGCTTATCCATCCTCCTAATGCGCCAATCATACTGTCTATCCAGTCCATCGGATATTGTCCTAAGGAGAATGTCACCTGGAACATTATGTACAGAAGCAGGAAGAACAATGGAAATCCGAGATATTTGTTTGTTATGAGCTTATCCAGAGCATGCGTGGTCTGGTAAGTGTCCTCGATGTTTCCTTCCTGATATTCAGCCTCCTTGAGCGCACCATGTATGAAGCCGTATTTTGCATTCATAATGGCTGTTTCGCTGTCTTCCTTGCACTCTTCCTTTATCCTTACCGCTTCTTTGTCGCGTAGTTTCAGAATCTCATTGCCGTTGGGCAGTGTCTTGATGAACTCTTCGGCATGGCTGTCGTTTTCAAGCAACTTGATGGAAAGATAACGTGTGGAGTATTTGTATCGTATCTGTTCGTCTTCCTGTATGAGCTGCTTCACACGGTCAATTCCCTCTTCTATGTCTTTGCCATGATTTATGTGTATGTGTCTGAAGGTGGAATCCTGTCCCTCATACATATCTATTATGGTCTGGAACAATTCGTCTATACCCCTTCCTGTTCTGAATACGGTAGGAATCATAGGTACTCCCAGGAGATGGCCCAGAACCTTATAGTTGAGCTTGTCGCCCCTTTCCTCAAATTCATCAAACATGTTGAGCGCGCAGACAATCCTTTGGTTCATGTCCACGAGTTGCGTTGTCAGGTAGAGGTTTCTCTCAATATTGCTTGAGTCGATTACATTGATGATAACGTCAGGCGTCTTGTCGATAATCTCGCGCCTCACGTATAGTTCTTCTGGGCTGTAGGCTGAGAGAGAGTAAGTGCCTGGGAGGTCGATGAGGTTGAAGTTATAGCCTTTGTATTCAGCACGTCCTTCTTTAGCGTCTACGGTAACTCCTGAATAGTTGCCCACTCTTTCATGGGCTCCCGAAGCATAGTTGAAGAATGAGGTCTTGCCGCAATTCGGATTGCCCACAAGAGCTACATTGATGATTCTTCGTTTCTTTAGCGCTTCTTCGTGTAGATTGTTGAATTCCGTGTCTTGTTCGCTATTTGAAGCCACGGAGATTCCGTTTTCTTCTGTGGTGTCAGGATTGGCGATGTCTTTGTTTCTCGCTTCGCTCTCTGTGATGATTTCTATCATTGAGGCTTCGGTATGGCGCAAAGACACCTCATATCCCATTATCTTGTATTTAACGGGGTCGTGAAGAGGGGCATTCAGAAGAACCTCTACTTCTTGTCCTTTGATGAAACCCATCTCAACGATTCTCTTGCGAAAACCTCCGTGGCCCAACACCTTTACAATGACGCCTTTCTGTCCGGTGCTTAATTCTGATAATTTCATGATTCTGCTACTGTTACGATAATCCTGTTCGGTGGATTATTTCAATAGTGCAAAGGTATAAAAAAAATGGTACAAGTTTTATGTGCATAGATTAAAATACCTAATAATCGGTACTATTTGAGCTATATCACACAAGATGTCACATTTTGAGATGCGTTAATCTTTGTTGAAGTATTGCTCAAGCTCATTCCTTGTATTTTCATCATTCTCAGTTATGTAGCGTATGATTCTGCCGTGTTCCATCAATACGATTTTGTTTGAGATGTCTACGGTATGCATCAGATTGTGACTACTTATTAATATTGATGCCCCGGTTTCCTTGTTATAGTCAACCAACAGCTTCTTGAGGATATTCTGGCTTGTAGGGTCAAGGAAATTGAACGGTTCGTCAAGAATTACAAGCTGGGGAGAATGTATGAGTGATGATATTATTCCGATTTTCTGTTTGTTTCCGGCAGACATGCTCCTTATCAATTTGTTTTGTCCTATGATTTCTCCATTCATGAAAGCGTCGAAACGTTGTAGATGTTCCGACAGTTCTTCTTTTGTTATGTTGCTTATTTTTGCAATGAATTCAAAATATTCTTCAGGAGAAAGATAGTCTATCAAGAAACTTTCATCAATGAATGCTCCTGTATATTTTTTCCATTCTTCATCCACATTGACATTGGTGCCGTATGTCGATCCGTCTTTCATCCTGAATGTCAGGTGTACTTCACCTTCATCGGGTTTCAGCAAATCGAGCATCAGGCGGAATAGGGTGGTTTTGCCTGCTCCGTTGTTGCCGACAACGCCTAATAACGTATTGTCAGGGATTTCCAATGAGTCTATGTCTACTGCAATTTTGGTTGAAAATGATTTTTTCAGTTTATGAATCTGGATTTCCATAATCAGTCATTTATGGTTTTAGGATTGCGCAATTGAGTTTTGTGAAAAAAGCATTAAGGTGTATCATGGTATATAAATACGCATAGATACACCTTAATTGTCTCATCTTTTATATCGTCTTAAACGAGTCCTTTGCCATGGCAGTTCTTGAACTTCTTTCCGCTGCCACAAGGACATGGGTCATTGCGACCAGGAAGCTTGTCTTTCACTATCGGTTCGTGATGCTGTTGGGCAGCCGTTTCCCTTGTGTCATGTTGGGCGGCAGCCTGCTGTGCAGGGTCGTTCAGGTCGACTTTCTCTTCTGTATAGCGCTGGCTTGGCTGGTCAGGAGCCGCTTCCTGCACTTCCTGCTGTTCCATTACCGGAATCTGGGCTCTCATCAATATGCTGACAATCTTGTTGTTCATCTGGTCTACCATATCGTCGAAGAGCTTTACGCTTTCCAGCTTGAAGATTACGAGCGGGTCTTTCTGCTCGTAAGAAGCATTCTGAACGCTGTGTTTCAGCTCGTCGAGC
>OCHN01002387.1_pt1 | contig 12267 bp, 11 predicted proteins | sample 1538911 | NCBI WGS metagenome assembly OCHN01 (sample SAMN04571736, study PRJEB22368) | human gut metagenome | biome: human gut; material: stool | host: Homo sapiens | place: Luxembourg | collected 2013-01-11 | reverse complement strand
CTAGGGCTGGGTAATTTTTGTCGTTTTCTCTGGGGATAAATTTGTTCGCTTGACACTTACATCCCAATCGTTTAGTGGTTGATTAAAACTCCTAGCGCCAGCAAACATCGAACCCATGTTCTTAACGTGACTTACATCCCATTTGCCTATAGGCTCATTGAAATAAGGGATGCCCTCAAACATTTGCGACATATTTTCCACGTGCGATGTATCCCAGTTCTCAATACCTGAGAAATCTAAGCGAAAGAACTCCAAGTCATCCTCGAAATCGCTTCCAAATAAATTGGACATATCGGTAATTGCAGATGTGTCGATATCCCCTAAATTAATCTCGGGATTGGCCAAAAGTTTTCTTAACTCACTTTTCGTTTTCGGGGCATACTTCTCCATGGTCTGACTCCTATGTTCGTTATGAAATAACCGATTTATGAAAATCAAAAGAGGATTTCTCAATCGAACGCCTATTTTTAAAAACGAGGCGAATAAGACTCTCCAAAAAATCCTTACTGTTGTATGACAAAGATTCAAAAAATCTTATAAGCGAAACACGCATTCGAGATCCTCATCACGTTAAAAAGAAAGTTAACACGGCTAACGACATGTTATGACGCAAGAGTTTTAGGCTACCTCTTTCGTTTGCACCGAAAGCAAAGGACTCTAACGAGGTCCGATGTAGCGCAAGAAGCCTGCACCTCATTCCGCCTCCCTGTTTGGCTTTTCTAAAGAAACAGTGCAAGGCCATTTCAAAACGAACCATCTCCTGATCGCACAAGTAGCGTCGATAGTCTCCTCTAACTAAAGCGTCCTTTTCTTAACCGGAAATCGTGCAAACTTGAAAGGCATCAAGAGCTCTGAAGGTGCCATTTTCTAGAGGGAACGCGCCCCTGAAAACCCTCGTGGAGAAGCACAAATTTTTGAAATTGCAAGGCCTGATATATAAGGCTAAATAGACCTCTCCCAGGGTCGATTTTTCTTTATAAAACAAAGAAGAACTGGTAAAATTTCCGTGTTAGCAAGACGATTTTTCAATCGTAAAAATAGACTCTTTTAGGGGGAACTGACATGGCTCAAGCTACAGAAGAAAAGCCAGCTCTTATCTACGAAAAGAAGGTGACGTCGAACTCAAAAAATGGGGCTCGCAGTGTTTCAATGAGAATCGATTCTTCACTTACGAAGGAAGCGTTTGAGACCGAACTTAAAAAGGAATTCGCTAGATTGCGGCTTCTTGATAACGAGTTCGTCAAGGTTTCTGTCTACGAAAAAGGCAATTGGGCGTTTTATCTTCTTTGTGAAAAATGGCCAACAGAAAATGGCGAATGCTTTCGTGTCGAGTACTGCTGCCCAGATGACAAATACGAGTACTCAGGAGAAGACTTCACAAGTTGCTACTGGGATTTCAGTCTTAATTTAGAGGACGTGACGGAACTATTCTACGAAGCTCTTTGCGTTGGTCAAGATCCCTTGTATCTGGCCAGCTGGGAAAAAGACACCGATGAGGATGACCTCGAAGATTACATTGATGGCCTCCAATCGGAGTACTACCGCAAATTCGGGGAAGAGTTTGATATGAATCTATTTGATTACGCGGCCGCCCCTTGTATCGACACAATGCTTTCTTGCATCAGCAAAGGAGAACCCTTTCGAGGTAAGCCTTTTGAAGGGATGACTGAAAAAGAAATTGAAGACTGGAAAAATACCGTCTGTTTTATCGGACGTTAAGAAGAACCCCGAAACATGCTCTACAAAATCTTGAAGCGGACTTTTTTTCTAAGGTCAAACGCTCCCATTAAGGGCGCAAGAAAATCTCTTTTCCTTTTTTTTCTCAAAGTTGACTTGTAACGCACGGCTTCTCTATCGGTCACTTGCTTCTTTAAGTGCGCTTTTTTGTGATTTCTCTTTCGCATCTTTTTTGCGTCAATGAATGACGCTCCCATTCCTATCCTTGGCTCATGACTTTTAAAAGTGGCATTGCTCTTAAAAGCAAAACTTCTTGGTCTTATGTCTTTAAGTTGGCTGCGACAAACACCGTGATCCGTATGTAAGCACAAAGGAAGTCGCCATCGTTAAGAGAAAGGCTCAATTCTTTTCAGAAACGCGATTTCTCAAACAAAAAAATTTCTCAAAGACTCTTAAAAGAAAAACAGGAGTATTTAAATGAAACCCTACTCACCGAAAACCAAGACCGAACTCATCGCCTTTGTTGACAATCCCAATATTTGCTTAGGCGACATTGACACCTCTCTCATTACAGATATGTCGCGTCTATTTGCGCCCGATTGCTGCGCAAGGCGCACGGACTTTACTGGAATCGAATCCTGGGACACATCACACGTGACCACGATGAACTCGATGTTTTACTGCAACCACCTCTTTAATGCGCCAATCAATAAGTGGGACGTGAGTTCTGTGAAAGACATGCACGCTATGTTTTTTGAGGCTGAAAACTTTAACGAACATCTTGATGCGTGGGATGTGAGTTCAGTAACTGATATGAGCGAGATGTTTTCAAAGGCTAAGAGTTTTAATCAACCCATTGGCTCTTGGGACGTAAGTCATGTCACCGATATGAGTGCGATGTTTGAAGCGGCCTTTCGATTTAACCAGCCTCTTAACACGTGGAACGTTTCGCATGTCAAAAACATGTACCGCATGTTTTCCTTTGCGATTGACTTTAACCAAGCTCTTGCGTCTTGGGACGTGATTTCTGTTACAGATATGTCTTTCATGTTTCAAAACGCCATCTCTTTTAATCAAGATCTCGATTCCTGGGATGTGTGTTACGTCAAAAAGATGCAAAAGATGTTTGCTGGAGCTGAAGTCTTTAATGGCGCCATTGGCTCTTGGGATGTCTCTTGCGTTGAAGATATGAGTGCGATGTTTTCTGGGGCATACTCATTTAATCAGCCCATTAACAAATGGAACGTCAAATCGGTTAAGAAGATGCCAGAACTCTTTTGCGAAGCCAAAAGCTTTAACCAAGCAATCGGGGCGTGGAATGTAAGTAGCGTCACGGATATGCATGAGATGTTTTGGGAAGCGAGTTCTTTTAACCAACCCATCGGCGCTTGGAACATCGGGAAAGTCACCGACACGCACAGAATGTTTAAGGAAGCTGAATCCTTTAATCAACCGATTGGCTCTTGGGACGTAAGCCAAGTCACTGACATGAGTTCGATGTTTGCTGAAGCCACGAACTTTAACCAGGAAATTAATGACTGGGACGTCAGCGCCGTAACGAATATGGAAGCGATGTTTTGTTGTGCAAAGCGTTTTAATCAACCACTTAACAAGTGGAACGTAAGTTCAGTGACGAATATGAGCTCTATGTTTCGAAACGCCTACGACTTCAATCAAGATCTAGATCGTTGGGATGTAAGTTATGTTGAGGATATGAGTACGATGTTTTCTGACGCTTACAGTTTTAACGGAGCCATTGAATCTTGGGACGTTAGTTCAGTAACAGATATGCAATCGATGTTTTGCCGCGCCAAAAACTTTAATCAGCCCATTGGCTCTTGGAATGTGAGCAATGTCGTTACTATGGATGCGATGTTTGAGGAAGCCTCAAGCTTTAATCAACCTGTTGGCAATTGGGTGACAAACCGCGTGGCAGATATGAATTCGATGTTTTTGGGAGCCGTTAGCTTTAATCAGGCGCTTAATAATTGGGATGTGAGTCATGTCATTGATATGAATTCGATGTTTTTTTGTGCTTCAAGCTTTAATCAACCCTTAGATAAATGGGATGTCTCAAATGTCCGCAACATGGCTTACATGTTTCATGAGGCACCGGCCTTTGACCAAGCGATTGGCTCTTGGAATGTTGCATCGGTTACGAACATGAGCGGTATGTTTTGCGGTGCCTCTTGCTTTAATCAGCCCATAAATGATTGGGATGTCAGCCATGTCACTGACATGCACGAGATGTTTTGCAGCGCAGATGCTTTTAATCAACCATTAAATCTCTGGAATGTTTCCGCTGTTATTGATATGCACGGCATGTTCTCATCTGCGTATTGCTTTAATCAACCCCTTGACAACTGGGATGTTGGACGCGTTACCGACATGCACGAAATGTTTTTTGGTGCGTCTTGCTTTAACCAAGAATTAAATGACTGGGATGTAAGCCGAGTCACGAATATGGATAGTATGTTCTATTTTACAGCCCGATTTAATCAGCCATTAAATGCCTGGGATGTGAGTTCTGTAAGCTGCATGAATTCGATGTTCAAATGGGCAGAGGCTTTTTCTCAAGATTTAAATCGTTGGCGCGTTATACCATGGGCTTTTGACAAAAACATGTTTTGTGATTCGCCCATGGAAAAGAATCCTCCGAAGTGGTTTTCGAAAGCCTTTGAAATGGAGGGGTTTTCGTAGAAGACTAAGAAGAAGACAATGAAGGAGGAGTCGATGACTAGTTGAGATGGCTATCGAGTTTTCTAAAAAATGCTCACCTCTGCACATTTTCTATGAAGGCAGGCTTCTTTTTGAAAATCCGCCAAGCCGCAACATAAAGCGCCTTGGGTCCCTCTTTCATGGAATGAAAAAGGGGATCAAAGCTTTCTGTGAAAAGCCAAGGCATCCAACCTCTTTAGGGTATCGAGATTTAAGGCTCTAAAAAAGAGCCGCTAAAAGCCAAACCCTAAACGCTAAAGGAGAGGATTTTTAAGGGATTATCAAGTTCCCTTTCTTCTCCAATATAGCCGTGCGGATTGCAATAAATAGGGGTGCTACCGATTTTGTAATTAAAAGGATCGTGCACGTGACCGTGGACCCAGGCAGCAATTGCGCCATGCGTTTTGATAAATTCGTCATCAGCCGAACAAAAGGCTTCGGTTACAGCCGATACCGGCCACGAATTCGAGAGAAAGCTTGGGGCGTGATGCGTAAGAACGACAGTGGGCTTTGTGAGTTTCACGTCGAGCGCCTCTAAACTCGCCCTATGAAGCAAAGACGCCAATTGCGGCGTAAAGGGCACGCCATCGGATCCAAGGATAGCTTGGTAGTCAGGCATATAGTCTTTAATTACCGAAGCGTTTCTCTCGGAAATATTTGTCCACCAGGTGGCACCAAAAACCTGAAATTCTCCAAAGTCATACGTTTCGTTTTCCAAGAAATGGATCGCAGGGAAACGAGACCTTACCGTATCAAGAACTTCGTCAAAGGCTATTTCTTCTGAGTAATAGTCATGGTTACCAAGAACAGCAACAATGCACGAATAGCGTTTCGTGAATTCCTTTACGAGCCAGGGTGTGAGCATTCTTTCAAAGCCATAAAGCGGCATCACGTCTCCTGCGATAAGAAGCACATCGGAGGCTTGTGAGGAAAGGACCTTTTCCCAATAGGACATAAATTTCTGGGTTCCAACCTTAAGAAACGATTCCAAGTGAATATCAGAAAGACAGTCAAACTGCATCAAGAAGTATCCTTAAGTCCATTTTAGGAAGTCGTCGTTCCCTAAAAAGGCACGCAAAAGAGTTTTGAAACTTAAAGGCAAGGATAGCAGAGGAAATTTCTCCCCTGCTAATCCTTGATTGACACTTACGTTAGGTGAGTGCTAAGCGACCTCAGCGTACAAGGCTTCTATGCAAAATCCCACGGAATCCGAACGGTGGTTTCACAGAGCCGAACACATGTTTTTTTAGGGCTTAGCTCTGGCTTCAAAAACCGTGATGGTTGGCTTGGGTACAACGAGTAGAGCGATTGCGTAAATCGAGGGTCGAGATCCAAGCCGATTTCGTTTTGTACTCTGTGGAGAAATTGATAGTAGAAGTCGCGAAATAGCCGAAGGTTGGCGATATTATTGTTATAGGCCAACGTACTGAGCTTCATGGCCTTGCTACCGGTGTGAAGCATCTTTCCTCCCGCTGCCTCAAGACCAAGAACCAACTCTCACAGAGATGTTGCCCCTGAGAGTTGTCCGAATAAGATGGCAGTGAAATAATCTCGTGCTGTGAACTTGCGCGAATTACAAAAAGATTTTGTGTGGCGAGAGGCAAGCCCCTCAAAATCGGCCATCGGCAACAGCCGGATTAGTTGTGCAAAGACACTGATTCCTGCAGATTTCATGGTGAGTGCGAATTGAACAGTTGGGAAGCTTTCAATATACGCACTCACCGTGATCCCGTCTCCTCCAAGAGCTAGAACCACCTAATTTTCAACAGAATTTTCTTCTTTACGCCGATTTTCGGTCTGCGAATTGTATGAATTTTCGTTTTGAACAGTAGTGGTCGACAAATTAAAAGGACTTTCCGCTCCGTGCCCTCTTTTGTCAATGCTCAATCAGTGGCAGCATCTCCTCGCGCAACGCTCGACCGAGGACTTCGGCAAGACCCCGTGCATCGCAAATTCGAAGCGCCTTAAGAATCTCTTTGTCGGCATCGACGAGGGTTTCCGGCATCCTGGCCTTGATGTTGCCCGCTTCGCCGATAAAACCTTGCCAACTTTTCTCAAGCGCAAGCGCATAAGCCTCGAGCACACGATTGCCTGAAGCCGCGTAGAGTGCTTTCAAAAACTCACGATGCAAGAGAAAAGCCGCCGGTTTGACTTCCTCGGCGCCTTGCATTTGAGACAAAAGGTCTTGAAGCGTTTCAAGAGAGGCCGATGTGACACGCATCACGATAAGGGACGCCATTTCATCGGCCAGTGCGATTCTTGCTTCCAGAAACTCTCTTAACTCAATGCCAGAAAGCGTCAACTGTGTACTAAAGTTGTCTGCAAGTTTTTCCGGAGAGACTTTATCAAGCGTCATGCCGCGCTTTTGGACCCGCGAAAGAATTCCCATTTGGGTGAGTTTGTCTAGGACGAGCCGCACCCGGTAGCGCGATACCCGAAACCGTTTTGCAAGCTTCGTTTCGGTATCCATCTTGTCGCCGGATCGGGCTTGTGTCACCAGGAAAGCATGGATTTCGCTTAAAAGTGCGTTGTCTTGGGAGTCGGTCATAGCCAATTACAACCTTACGCTGGATGTGTCAGAAAGCGAAAGTCCACTTTGTGACGTGTCAGGCTCGGGGATTTGCGTGAATTTGTCGACATTTTATTCTACTCACGGAAAAAAATGTGAAAACCGGAAATTTGAAGGACATGCCTGTTCGATTGATGAACCGGCGTCTTTCCCCAACAAGTTTCGGAAGTTTTTCGTCGTACTTGTGAAATTCCGGGGTTCCCCTTCACTATTTCCCGATTCATCGGGCCGTTTAGGCGATAATCAAATCAACAATTTGTTTGACCCTCTCGTCAAGCGAGAATAATATGTCGACAAAATCTTATCAGGGAGGAAGGACGATGTCCGAAAACGAAAGCAAAAGTCGGAGCGGGCGCTTCGACATGCCGGCCAACAAGCTCGTTGAAAAGTTCAACGCGACGATTTTGATTGAACAGCGTTGCTGTCCGTTTGATATTAAAAATTCCCAGGTTCATGCCCAGATGCTCGGCGCTCAGGGAATTATTCCCCAAGACGATGCCGTGAAAATCATCGACGGTCTATCTAAGGTCGGCGAGGAAATTCGCGACGGAAAGTTCGTCTTTTCCGTCGTTGACGAAGACATCCACATGGCAATCGAAAAGCGCATGACGGAAATTGTCGGACCGGCCGGCGGTCGCCTTCATACGGCAAGAAGCCGTAATGACCAAACGGCCACGACAATGAAGATGTGGACGCGCGAGGCCTGCAAGGATGCGGCCAAAGCCATTCGGGAACTGCAAAGCGAAATCGTCAAAAAGGCCGAAGGCACAACCGAAGTCATCATGCCGGGCTTTACCCATCTGCAAACAGGTCAGCCCATTGTCTTTGCTCATTGGATTCTGGCTTTCTTTTGGATGCTCGAACGCGATTTCACGCGTTTTGAGGATCTTTACCGTCGTGCAGGACATTGCCCGCTCGGCTCTGCCGCTCTTGCCGGAACCGATTTCCCGATTGATCGCGATTTCACTGCCAAGCACCTCGGCTTTGATGCGCCGACTCAAAACTCCATTGATTCAGTTTCCGATCGCGATCACATCGCTGAATTTAATGCCGCCGCTGCGCTTTGCTACGCGCATTTAAGTCGTCTCTGTGAAGAACTCGTCATCATGAGTTCCCAGGAGTTTCACTTTATCGAGCTATCCGACGACTTTTGCACGGGAAGCTCCATCATGCCGCAGAAGAAAAACCCCGATATCGCAGAAAAGATTCGCGGTAAAACCGGTCGCGTTTACGGCAACCTCCAGGCCATTCTCACGATTTTAAAAGGCATTCCGCTTGCCTACGACACGGACCTGTCGGAAGACAAGGAAACGATTTTCGATTCCTTCGATACGTTACTCGACTCCCTTAACATCCTCACACCGATGATTGAAAAGATGAAGGTCAACGCGGACGTGATGCGCAAGGCAACCGATATGGGATATGCCAATGCCACAGATTTAGCGGACTATCTTGCTAAGAAAGGAATTCCGTTTCGTGAGGCACACCACATCGTCGGTCAAATGGTCAACTACGCCATTAAGAAGGGGCTTCGCCTTGATGACTTCTCCATGGACGAATATCGGTCCTTCTCTGAGAAAATCGAAGAAGATATTCGCGATGCCATCAACCTTGAAACGTGTGTGGCCGCTCGGAAATCTTATGGCGGAACGGCTCCCGTAGCCGTTCGAAAGCAACTTGCGGAAGCGCAAGAGACACTCAATCGAGAGGCGAACTTCGTCAATTGAGTTTCTCCCGAATGAGATTGCGGGGTAAGCTCCGCAATCTTTTCGGCTGCTTCCAGGTTGTAAATGACGCCTACGATATGGCAAGCGTCGTGCCTGTCCGTGAGCGGCTCGGCAAATTCCTGTGTTTCTCCGACCCTTTCAGAGAAATTGACGAAAAAGCCTAGGAAAATCGGCGTAAAACGGATATTATCCGAGTAAGTACCCAACTCCCTCGGGGAAAAAACGAGGGTCTATCTGTTCCAAGGAGAACATACATGAACAAAAGTGAAATGGTTGAAGCGATTGCCAAACAGGCTGACCTTCCCAAGACAAAGGCCGAAGCTGCGTTGAAGGCTTTTATCGAAACAACGAAGAAGACCTTGAAAAAAGGCGGCGAAGTCCAGTTAATCGGCTTCGGCACATTCTGCGTTGCCAAGCGTTCTGCCCGCACGGGTCGCAATCCCCAGACCGGCGAAGCCATCAAGATTAAGGCTTCCAAGTTGCCCAAGTTCAAGCCGGGCAAGGCCTTCAAGGATGCCCTCTAATTTGCCCTAGTTCGGGTAAGTGAAGACGCCGGCCCTGTCGCCGGCGTTTTTATTTGAAAAAGCCGCCGAGAAGCCCGGTTTTCTCTAAGAAAGTCCGTGACGCGCTTTTAACCGTCCGTTTCAGAGAAGGCGCCTTCTTTTCTGCTCGAAAAGACACACAGCAGCAGCAGCAGCCACATTGAGGGACTCGCAGTCGCTTTCAATCGGAATTAAAAAACGCTCCTTACTCACAGAAAGCGCCTCATCGGAAAGCCCCGGTCCTTCGGCTCCGAACATCCAGACCGTCGGACTTTTCTCCCAGCCTTCCGATCGAAAGAGGTCCGAACCCCCGCGCGCATCGGCTGCAAGGCGCTTGGAAGAAAAAATCTGCGCCAAATTCTCTGCCGGAACATCCTCAAAAAGCGTCATCGAAAAGTGCGCGCCCATCGCAGCCCGCAGAACCTTAGGGCTCCAGACGCGCGAGGTTTTAGGGGAAAGCGCGGCATAGCGCACGCCCGCGGCAAGTGCCGTACGCAGTATCGTGCCGACGTTTCCCGCGTCCTGCACGCCGTCCAAATATACGGCATCGACGCTAAGTGCCGCGTCGGGAAGCTCTTCTTTCGGGACGGCTAATTCAATACAAATACCGACCCCGTGCTTAACAGGCGAGGCGGCTTCAAAAAGGGATTCTTTGAGCGTAAAAAGAGGAATACTTCCCTTGGCCCCGTAGGCTGCAAAAAGGGCTTTGGCTTCGGCGCTTACTTCACCTTCGCGCAGCATCAGGGCACGCACATCGGCACCCTTTTCAAGCGCTGTTTGCGCCAGGTGCGCACCTTCGGCCAGGGTCAGTCCGAGCTTTCCGACGGCTCGAGCGTTTTCCGATAACTTTTTCCAACGCTTAACGTTCGCGTTTTCTGCCGATTGAATCGAAACGATGCGCATACAAAGGCTCCTTTTTAGTCGGCATTGTATCGAGTTGATGATTCGGAAGCTCATCGACAAGGCATTCCTCTCATCCGAACGGATTGCGGGGGTTTTGTCGGTGCTGAATAAAAATTCACTGTAGAATTTCGGCGATGGGAAACCTCTCGGAAAACGAAAAAAAAGTGATTGCGGAGCTTGGGCGATGACAAACAAAACGGCCACGAAAGACACAATTAAAGAGCGCATTGCCGAACTGTCGGTTTTGCGCACACTTCCGGAACTTTTAACGCACCACGCCGACCGTCGCCCGGATACGCCGATTTATAAGTACTACGACAACCTAACGAAGGACTGGGTTGTGTTAACGGTTCGCGAGGTCATCGAGAAGGTCGAGGCTTGGAAGCACGCCTTTGCTGCCATGGGCTTGATACGCGGTGACCGTGTGGCCATGTTGCTTCCCAATTGTGTGGACGCCATTTTGTTCGACCAGGCGGCTCTTGCCTGTGCACTTGTTCCCGTCCCGCTTCACGCCATCGACACCCCGGGATCTTCTGCCTTTATTCTCAATGACTCGGGGGCGCGCGTTCTTTTCACCAATCGCCTCTTAAAGTGGAAAGGCATCCGCTCCACAGGGGATTTACCGACCTTAGAGCACGTCATCATTACGGACGAAGGTACGGAACCGTACACGGACGGCAACGTGCACGTCACGAGCATCGATGCGTGGCTAGCAGACGGCGTCGGCTCGAAACTTCCCGACGGCCCCACGCCCGAAGACCTTGCTGCCATCGTGTACACCTCGGGCACAACCGGCAATCCCAAGGGCGTCATGCTCACACACCGGGCGATTTTGGCCAATGTCACGGGTGTTTTGACGGTGATTTGGCCCGAAATCGATGAGACGTGGCTCTCGTTTTTGCCGCTTTCCCATACATTCGAGCGCACGACGACCTACTACGTTGCCTTGGGGCTCGGAAACCTTGTGGCCTTTAATCGCAATATCGGTCTTATTCAAGACGACATGCGTTTGATTCGGCCGACAGTCATGATGAGTGTGCCGCGTATTTACGAGAAGATTTACGCCAAAGTGCAGGACCGTCTGACGTTAAAGTCTCCGGCCGTGCGTTTTCTCATGCGTTGGGCCGTCAACGTCGGCTATCGGAAATTTTGCCGGGCAAACGGCCTACCCTCGCCTTTTACCGTCAGCGAACTACTTGACCCCTTTGTTTTCTCCTTTTTAGATAAATTCGTCGCTCAAACGGTCCGCAATATTTTCGGGGGACGTCCGCACCTATTTATCGCAGGGGGCGCCGCCTTAAGCCCGGCCGTGGCTCGGTTTTTCTTAGGGTTAGGGATTGATATTCACCAGGGGTACGGCATGACCGAAACCAGCCCGATTATTTCCGTCAATCCCTGCGGGAAGAACCACCCGGCAACCGTGGGCGTTGCGCTCAAAAACATTCAGGTGCGGCTCGGCGAAAACGACGAATTGCAGGTCAAGGGACCGAGCGTGATGAAGGGTTACTGGAAAAAGCCGAAGGAAACGGCCGCAATGGTTACCGAAGACGGATGGCTTAAAACAGGTGATCAAGCCGACATTTACGAAGACGGCGACATCCGTCTTAAGGGGCGTATTAAGGAAATCATCGTCACGAGCACCGGAGAGAAGGTGCCGCCTGCCGACCTTGAAAACGCCATTCAAGCCGATTCGCTTTTTTCGCAATCGATGGCGGTGGGCGACAACCGTCCGTATGTGTCTGCCCTCGTCGTTATGAACCCGGAACTTTGGCCGCGCTTTGCCGAGTCCCTAGGTCTAGACCCCAAGGACCCGGCAACGCTTTTAAATCGCGACCTACGTAACGCCGTCTTGCGCCGCATTAAAGCGGCTACGGCCAACTTCCCGAACTACGGAATTCCGCGCAACGTGCGAATTATTCCCGAGGCTTGGACCATCGAAAACGGCATGCTCACGCCGACGTTAAAGCTCAAGCGTCGCGTCATTTACGCCAAATACGCCGATGAGATCGAGAGCCTGTACGGGGACGTGCGCTCGCAGCGCTAGACGTCCGACGAAAGTAACCCCCCTGACCGAAGTGAACACACCCCCGTTTAGTAGACCAGTATCTACTAGATGGGGGAATTTTTTATG
>OCHN01002385.1_pt1 | contig 12311 bp, 10 predicted proteins | sample 1538911 | NCBI WGS metagenome assembly OCHN01 (sample SAMN04571736, study PRJEB22368) | human gut metagenome | biome: human gut; material: stool | host: Homo sapiens | place: Luxembourg | collected 2013-01-11 | reverse complement strand
GTATTTTTTTCTTAATAAATTTTTTTATTCTATGATCATGGCTGGCTTATCTGCATATTCATCGAGAAAAATCAATACTTTCTTGCCGTATAAAAGATTTAGATCACTGGATAACTTCCTTGTAACCTTTGCATTCCTTATAAATCTACTTTTGAAATTCCTTCCGCAAAACCTCTTTCGGTGCCTCAATCTCATTTGCCAATGTATGTTCCGTTAATTCTGACAAAATTTTTAATTTCTTATTGATCATCGGGCGCATGCAGTTTGGAACGTGTTCCTGATGGGCTCTGTGAATTGCCACACATTCTTTGCAATTTCCATGATATCTACAGGCTTTTTGACATGGGCAGTGGTCTTTGTCTGCATATTCTTTTCGAAATTCTGATGCGAATTCTTCTTGTAATCTTAAACCTTCTGCTCTGTTTCCTTTGTGGAATTCTTCCGTTGCTGCGATTTCTTTTTCATTATATTCGATTTTCATATACTATACCTACTCCTTTATCCATATGGATTTTCTTTCAATTTGTATTATAATAGAATAAATGAAACGATGCCATGATAAATAAAAATATAATGAAACTGGAAAGAGATAATCTTAAAAATGAAACGAATTGATTTTGAAAATGGGTCTGTAACCCAAAATATCTTTGCAGCAGCACTTCCTATGCTTGTTGCTCAGATCTTAAACTTATTATATAACATTGTTGACCGTATTTATATCGCACGAATCCCGCATATCGGAACAGCTGCACTTGGTGCTGTTGGACTGTGCTTTCCGCTGGTTGTGATCATTACTGCATTTGCTAACTTATTTGGAAGTGGCGGAGCTCCTTTATTTTCGATCAGCCGAGGGCAAAAGAAAAATAAACAGGCTGTCCATATCATGAATACATCATTTACTATGGTTTGTTTTAGTGCTGTCGTATTGATGCTCATTGGGCTTTTATTTGCACGCCCGCTTTTGATATTATTCGGGGCTTCCAAGGATGCTCTCGTTTATGCTTTTCCATATATGATGATCTATCTGATCGGTACACTGCCATCTATGATCGCCATTGGAATGAATCCATTTATTAATGCACAAGGATATTCAACCATCGGAATGTTTTCTGTTGCGATCGGTGCCGTTGCCAACTTACTGCTTGACCCATTCTTTATTTTTGCATTAGGGTTTGGCGTTCGGGGTGCTGCGATCGCAACTGTGATCTCACAATGTCTTTCTGCTTCTTTTGTATTATTTTTCCTTACAAAAAAAGCAGAATTAAAGGTACGTTTTCTTCATAAAAATGAGCTGTCAGAAAGTTTAGGATATGCAAAGAATATCATCAGCCTTGGAACTGCCGGATTTATCATGCAGTTAACTAACGGTCTGGTAAGTATTGTTTGCAACAATGTACTTTCTGTGACTGGCGGAGATATTTATATCTCTGTCATGACGATCGTATCAAGTGTACGACAACTTGTGGAAACCCCGATTTATGCCATGAATGAAGGCGGTTCTCCGATCTTGAGTTATAACTATGGTGCCAGACGTCCAGCTCGTGTAAGAAAGGCTATGATCGTTATGTCTGCTATGATCCTATGCTATACAGCCGTTATGTGGAGTGTTATCATTTTTGCTCCTGGTGCATTGATCCGTGTATTCAGCTCTGATCCTTCACTTGTAAAAGATTCCGTTCCTGCATTGAATCAGTATTTTGCTGCTTTTATCTTTATGGATCTGCAGTATATTGGACAGACAGTATTTAAATCTCTAAACAAAAAGAAACATGCGATCTTTTTCTCATTGCTTCGTAAGGTATTTATTGTTATTCCATTAACTTATTTTATGCCTTATGTATTGCACATGGGAACTTCCGGAGTATTCCTTGCGGAACCTGTTTCTAATGTGATCGGTGGAAGCTTTTGCTTCATTACGATGCTTTGTACTGTGCTACCTGAACTTAGAAGAATGGATAACTGTGATTGATCTTTTTATGTTAAAATTTTCTCTCCAGTTCATCCATCTCTGCCATGATCTCCGCTTGCTGTTCATCAAACAAAAGCCCTTTATTATATTGATAATACTTATCACATCCATTTTCCTTGATAAACCAGACACTGTAATAATTAACATTCAGTTCTGTCACAAATACAACCATTTCCTGACTTTGTCCAAAGGCTTCTTCCATGAAATCAAATGCATTGTCTAGTGCTTTGGTTGTATTCTCTATCTGCTGTTCTAATTTTGCTGGTTCTTTCTTGAATTCTTCTCTCACACGTTCAAATTCTGCTTCTGCTTCTAAATGTTCAGCTTTGCTGATCTGTTCATATGACTCCAGAGTCTTGATCACATCAAGCAGCATATGTTCCTGTGCTTTTCCAAGTTTCTCTGTTTTTTTCTTCTCGTTGAAGTCCTCATGGATTTCTTTGACTACCTGACTTAATGTCTTGCCTGTTTTAAGTTGTTTCAGCCAGCCAAATAATTCCGTAACATAAGCATCCTGTCGATAAGATTCAGCAAACATTTCGGATAATTTTCCATTTAACAATCCGACAACACTTAATTTCTCATCAAATGCTGCGAATTTTAATCTGCCGATCGTTTCCTGATTCCATTGTCCTTTTAAAATACGCTCGATTCCATAGTCTTCTTTGTATTTCTTATATAATTCATAATAGTTGGCAAAGTCTTTGGCGATCTTCAGGTGCTGTAAGTACTGAAATACCACTTCTCTGTCAATATCTTTTCCAAGTTCTTCGTAAACTTTTAATAACTGAGACAGATCTTCCCATCCTCTGGCTGTAACAAACGCCTTTCCATCAACTGTTGTTTCCATACGATAGAAATATTCTTTACGGATTTCAAGATATGCAAGGATTGCTGGATGGATTCCTGCCTGATATGCGTATTCTTTCCACACTTCATAGTCTGCTTCCACATCAATCTTCTTCATACGGTCCAAGGTAACTACGTCAAAATCTCTGACAGATTTATTGTATTCTGGTGGATTTCCTGCCGCTACGATGATCCAGCCATCTGGTACTTTCTGATTTCCGAACATCTTACACTGCAAAAACTGAAGCATTGTTGGTGCCAATGTCTCAGATACACAGTTGATCTCATCAATAAATAAAATACCTTCTTTATTTCCAGTCTGTTCAATCTTTTCATAAACAGATGCAATGATCTCACTCATCGTATATTCCGTAACAGAATATGTTTGTCCACTATATTCTTTTTCTCTGATAAATGGCAAACCGATCGCACTCTGTCTTGTGTGGTGCGTGATCGTATAAGCTACCAATCCAATCTCACATTCTCTTGCGATCTGTTCCATGATCTGTGTTTTTCCAATTCCTGGAGGTCCCATCAAAAGGATCGGACGCTGTCTGATGGATGGTATTTTATATTCTCCATAATTATCCTTTGTAAGATAAGCTTCAATGGAATCTTTGATTTCCTGTTTTGCTCTTTTAATATTCATGTTCTTCTTCTCCTTCATCAAGATCTTCGGCATCGACGATCAATTTAACTGCCCATGGCGGTACATCCACATCTTCGTATTCTTCCTGCATAAAAATAAATGCTGTCTGATATGGTGGTTTCTTCTTTGGATAGGTTCCTTTTCCATCTGTGAAATAGATCAATCCCTTCAGATGATAAAATTCACCCTGTTCGATCAGATGATTCACATATTCAAATGCTGGGCGGAAATCTGTCCCACCTTCTCCGATCAGTTCCAAATGTTCCATATATTCTTTTAATTCTTTTTCGTCTGTGATCTTCTGGTCGTTTTGTACCATCTCATCACACTGAATGATATGAATATTTACCTTATGAAAAAAGCTCTCTGCTTCCGTTAACACACCATATGTTTCTTCCAGAAATTTCTTTACCAGATCACCAGAACATGACATTGATGTATCGATCACGATGGCAAAGTCTTCAACTTTCTTTACTTCCTTCCACTCCTGCGGCTCGATCAATGGCATATTTCCATACATAGAAAGCCCATAACTGTAAAATATATAGTCAAACGAATCTGGATCCACACTGACTTCTTCTCTTAAAACCGAAAATTTTCTTAAAAATTCACGATAATCATAACGGTCTCTGTTTTCTACCTGCACCTGTCCGATCAGATCCCCTGCTTGTTGTGACTCTTCACTGGAAAATGTCTCCATATCTGTTTCCGTTTTTTCACTGATATTCTTCCATTTATTTTCTACTTCCTGATGAAGATCTTGTTTGGGATCTTCGGGCCAATACTGGTGGTCATCTACCCGAAATTCCATCTGTAGTTCTTTTATTTTCTTCTCTTCTAATCCAAAAGAAACCAACTGTCGATAAATCCCCTCGGCTGTCAATACTTTGAGGTTCCTCTCAAGCTGCCCGTAAATGTCTTTGCGCAGCCTTGTTTGCACCATATGGATACATTTTAAATGCCAGTGATCAATAATTGATTCGACTGCGATATCACAAGAAATATTCCATAGAGTCTTATCTCTTCCTTTTCTTCTTGTCACATGATGTAAAATGCAGTGAAGCACCATATGAAGATATGCGCGATTCATCCGGACTCTGTTTTGCCTGTACATGCCTCCTAAAGCTCCTGGATGATAAAATATACACATTCCATCCGTTCCAACACCATTTACAGAAGGATCGATCACATAGGCAAATGGATATATAATTCATTTCTTGTCGTCGCAAGGATCTTTGTTCCAAGTTCACTGAGACGCTCATTGATATTTTCTTCCATTATTCATTTCCCTTTATCTTATCTATAATTCAAATGTTTTCTTTTTCTTTGGAAATCTCTTATGCTGTTCGTTCATCAAAATACTTAAAAGTTCTGTTTTCTGCTTTCTGGATGCCCAGTCGATCGCTGCTTCGATTCCTTCTTTACTGAAATAATTCTTCTCTGCCATCAAATTGATAAATGGCATCTGATCTTCTTCTTTTAAATAATTCATCATCTCGCATTGGTTCTGCTTTATATATCCCTCGTATTGCATCCATGCAAAATCTGATACCCCGTATGGCATTAACATACGCCCAACTAATATCTCCCATACAATATCCAGATCTTCCTGAACTGCTGCCACTGGAAAAATATCATCATATTTACGGTAGTCGATCTCTCCTCGCAAAAAACTTTGGCGATATTGATATCCTGTTCCATGAAAATGTGTCTCCACAATTCTTGCTGGTGTATTTTCCACAGCCTCTTCATAATACTCTGGATAAAATAAACGACTTTGTTTTTCTTCTTTTTTATAACGGATATTTACCTGCAATGGAAAACGAGTATCTCTAACAACGTCCCTTAAAGCACTTTTTTTATCCTCATAAACATCATAGTAGATCTTTTGCAGCTTGCATCCTGTAAAAATTCCTGCTCCTGTTCTTAAAAGAGAATCTGAAAACCCAAGTGTTGTCAGATTTACACATCCATAAAATGCATATTTCCCTATTTCCACAGTATCCGGTGGCAGATAAACTTCTTTTACTGCCTCCCCACAAAACATCGGTTCATCTTCACTGCCCAAAAAGTCTTCGCCGATCATAATCTCTTTTGCTTCGTCTTCTTTTCGTTTATGCGCAGAAAATGCATAATCACCAATCTTCGTAACTCTTTTTCCTTCAATTTCCGAAGGAATCTCTACTTGATCTTCTTTGCTGAAACAACGAAGAACTTCGATTCCTCCATCTTTTGCATCTCTGTATTGTATCTTAAGCATCGTCTTTTCCTTCGCCTTTCTCCATGTATACACTATCCTTATTATAGCTGACTGACAGGAAATATCAAGAATCGTAAAAAGGAATTTCCCATCTTCATAAAAATGTAATATAATGCAGAAAGATACGATGATTTTATACACTTATGATGATATATAAAGGAGATTTTTATGGAACGACTGATCGTTTTAGGAACTGGAAATGCACAGGCAATTCATTGCTATAATACTTGTTATGCCATGCAAAAAGGTGAAGAATACTTCCTTGTCGATGCCGGCGGCGGAAATGGAATTCTATCTCAGCTTGACAAAGCTGGAATCCCTCTTGAAAGCATTCATAATATTTTTGTGACACATGCTCATAACGATCATATTTTAGGAATGGTCTGGATGATCCGTATGATCGCTACTTCTATGAACAAGGGAACTTATGATGGTACTCTGACAATCTACTGTCATGAAGAACTGGTTCATACGATCAAAACACTGACAAAACTTACCGTTGGTAAGAAATTTTATAAGCATTTTGATAAACGTATTGTATTTCATGTCATTGCACATGGAGATACGATTCAGATTCTTGGAGATTCTTTTACATTCTTTGATATCGGCTCTACAAAAGAAAAACAGTTTGGTTTCACATCGGTTATGGAAAATGGATTAAAGGTATCCTTTCCTGGAGATGAACCTTATCGTGAATCTCTTTATGATTTTGTGAAAGATTCTGACTGGCTGCTTCATGAAGCATTTTGTGTGTATGGTGAGAGGGATATTTTTAAACCTTATGAAAAACACCATAGTACGGTAAAAGATGCCTGTGAATTAGCAGAGTATCTAAAGATTCCAAATCTGGTTCTATGGCATACAGAAGATAAAAATATGCTGCATCGTCAAGAAAAATATATCAAGGAAGGCAAGCAGTATTATACTGGAACACTTTATATACCTGAAGATCTGGATGTATTGAAATTGTAATTTGGAAGGTTAATGATCAACCTTCCATCAAATAATAAATGATCGCAGCTACAACATCATAGGCATTTTCCTGCAAATGTATTCCGTCCACGGTATACTCTCTTGACAACTGCCCATCTTCTCCGATCAATTTATCAAATACATCAACATATTCAAAGTTATCTTCTTTACACAATCTTTGTATTTCTGTATTAATCTTTTGAATCTCTTTATTGGATTTTCCTTCTGCCCAGGACGGCATCAATCCAATCCTTTTGGTATATGCCGGATACATAGATTCAATATAAATCTTTGTATCTGGCAATTGCTGCCGAATCCTTCGTGCAAGTCTGATCAATCGTTCTGCTAACACTCTTGCTCCTGGATACAATGACATCAGGAAATCATTTGCACCACCTTGCATGATAATGATATCTGGTTTATATGGAAATACGTCATAAGCCAGTCTTGCACCCATCTCTGCGATCGTATCCCCTGCAACTCCGCTGTTAATGAACTGCGCATCTATATCTTTTAATTTTTCCATTGGAAAATAGTCGGTCAGGGAATCCCCAAACATAACAATTGTTCTCTTCTTCTCTTCCATTGTCTACTCCAGTACTTTTTGTTTAAAATCCTCTTTTTGCTGCATGGAAATATTTAATCCCTTGATCATAAACTGATTAATAGAACCATATTCTTCTTTCATGGTTTTAAGTGCTGCATTTAAAAATTCTTCTTTTGCCACAAAATAGCCCTCTATTTTTTTGATTCTTTCGCGATGCAATCCTGCTAAATGAAGTTTCTTTTTTAATTTTTCTACTCTTGTGATCGCAGCTTTATTGGTCTTTAGATAATCTTCCATCACGTCATCTTCAGACACATCAAGCAAAAATAAAATGGTTGCTGATAACAATCCACAACGGTCTTTTCCTTCTGTACAATGCCATAAAACCGCACCATTTTTTGTATTCATAATCTCTCTGACTGCTTGTGAGATCTGCTTTCTGCAAAATTCTTCTTTGATCATCATCTTATAAATATCTGACATCTCTGGAAATTCTTCCATATGTAACATCTGTTTTCTTGTTTCCTGCTCCCGGCTGACTCCCACCATGCTTTCCAAAAAAAACGGAATATTCTCATAAACAGCTCCCGCCACTTCCAGATCTGGCTCTTGTTCTACTTCCATTGGTGTTCTTAAATCCAGAATTTTCTGTAAATGATATTCTGTTTCCAGTAAAATCTTATCTTTCTGCGTAATCCTTGATAAACGGTTGCTGCGGATCAGCTGTTTATCTTTGATCACTGCACCTTCTGTCGTTTTTAATCCGCCAAGGTCTCTCGTATTATCTGCACCTTCCAGATAAATCTTCCCCATGTTACCGCCTCCATTTTTGTATGATCAGTTTTCCTTCTCTGGCTGTTCTTTCTCCAAGGATATTCCATCCATCATATAAGTTTTCTCATTTTTCTGATTCTCCAGATATTCTGTTCTGATCTGTGCTTTTGCTTCTTCATAGTCTCTCTTTAATTCTCTTGCAGAAAGCAGACGGCAGCCTTGTCCGCGGATAATGATCTGTTCCAATCCATCGGATGTTGCAACTGTTACATCGTATTTTCGTCCATGGGTATGGGCAAATTTTTCAATATACTGATCTGCTGTTTCTGCTTCTTTTGTGTAGACTACATGAATATTCATGTAATCTGTGATCTCTGTTTCATGTCCTTTCACACGATATGCATCAAACACAACGATCAGCTCCATGCCCTTCATTCCCTGATAATTACTCATCTCATCAAGTAATTTTCCTCTGGCTGCATCTACATTCGTATCTAATAATTCCTTCAGATCATCCCATGCGTAAATGATATTATATCCATCAACCAGCAGGTATTTCTTGGACATATCTCTTTTTACCGATGATTTTTCTGCAGATGTATGATAATCTTGCACAAGCCTTGCTGTTTTCTTCTTCTTCCATTTACTTTTATTATGCTGGTTTGCATAAAATGTTTGTTCAAGAATCCGATCGATTTCCTCTGTATCAATTGATTCTTCTTCAATATAAGCCCTTCGCTGTGTCAGTTCATCAAATTCCTCTTCCTCGATTTCTTTCGCAAGAACGCTCTCTAAATGCATATGTTCTGGTACCTCATTCCATGCGACATTATACCCGGCTCCATGGGAACAGAAAACAGATCCACATGGATTTTCAAGATCTCTATCTGGATCATATCCACTGGCTTCTATGATTTCTTCTTCATTATGGCAGATATCATATCCATTTAAAGTTGTAAATAATCTTCCCATACCTTTGGAATATGCTAATACTTCTTTTTGGTATCCTTGCATCGTAGAAACTGGTGCTATTCCTTGAAGCACTGACATCTCTCCTGCAGTATCTGGTGTATCAAACGTACCTTGCATCTTTTCAATATCTGTCATAGCTCTTCCGATCATCTGCTGTGGAACTTCCAGACGGAACTTATAATATGGCTCTAATAAAACACTCTGTGCCATACGAAGCCCCTGTCTTACTGCACGGTATGTCGCCTGACGGAAATCTCCACCTTCTGTATGCTTCTGATGTGCCCGTCCTGCTGCCAGCGTGATCTTGATATCTGTGATCGGTGCTCCTGTTAAAACCCCTCTATGATCTCTTTCTAATAAATGTGTTATGATCAGTCTCTGCCAATTCTTATCCAATACATCTTCGCTGCACTGTGTGTCGATAACAACTCCACTTCCCCTCTCCAGCGGTTCCATCAACAAATGTACTTCTGCATAATGTCTTAACGGTTCAAAATGCCCAACACCTTCTACAACATCTGCTATCGTCTCTTTGTATACAATATTGCCCTGTCCAAATTCCACATCTACATCAAAACGTTCTTTGATCAGACTCTTTAGGATCTCCAATTGAACCTCTCCCATGATCTGCACCTGAATCTCTTGTAATTCTTCATTCCAGATGATGTGAAGTTCTGGTTCTTCTTCTTCCAGCTGACGAAGTTTTGGAAGTATCACGCTTGCACTTGTCTCTTCTGGCAATATCATCTGGTAAGTAAGTACTGGCTCCAACACAGGTTCATATCCGCCCTGCTCTGCTCCAAGGCACTGCCCAGGGATCGTATCTGAAAGTCCTGTAACCGCACAAATTCTTCCTGCCTGCAGTTCATTTACTGTCTCATACTTTTCTCCCGAATAGATACGGATCTGATTGATCTTTTCATCACTTTCTGTAATAACTGTTTTTACCTTTAAATTTCCACCTGTTACTTTCAAATGTGTCAGACGATTTCCATTTTCATCTCTTGTGATCTTAAATATACGTGCACCAAATTCCTCTGAATATTCTCTTTCTTCTGTATAAAATGCAAGATCACTCAAAAATTCATTGACTCCTTGAAGTTTTAACGCTGATCCAAAAAAGCATGGGAAAATCTTACGTTCTGCGATCATTTTCCGGATCTTGGATTCCGTGATCTCACCTGATTCCAGATAATGATCCAGTAACGCCTCATCTTCCATAGCGATCATCTCATAAAACTCATCACTGCCCTTTTCTCCAAAATCAATACATCCGCTGCTTAAACGTTCCTGTAATTCCTTCAATAATTGATCTTTTTGTGTTCCGTCCTGATCCATCTTGTTAATAAATAAAAATGTTGGGATCTTATATCTCTCAAGCAGACTCCATAATGTCAAAGTATGGCCCTGCACACCATCTGCTCCACTGATCACAAGAACCGCATAATCAAGCACTTGCAGGGTTCTTTCCATCTCCGCAGAAAAATCCACATGTCCTGGTGTGTCAAGCAAAGTAAGATCCATCTCATTCATTGAAACCTCTGCCTGCTTGGAAAAAATGGTAATTCCTCTGGACCGTTCTAGTTCATAAGTATCTAAAAATGCATCTCCATTATCCACACGTCCGATTTTTCTCAAATTCCCTGCAGTATATAAAATTGCCTCTGATAGTGTTGTCTTCCCGGCATCTACATGAGCCAGAATACCAGTTACTATGTGCTTTTTATTCTTCATAAATTTCTTTTTCCTTTTTTCGTATTCACTGTAAATAAGTATAACACATATCCTGTTTTCATGTTAACCGAATACATCCATAAGATTATTTGACAAATTTTTCTTCTATGTTATAATCAAAAATTAGTGCTCTTCTTTCCATGTATACCAGAATCTGGTATAATGAAAGTTAATAAAGAGACGGCATACAAACCACAAGGCATACGAAAGGAGTTTCTTATGAGAGATGCTTTACGGGATGAAATGATCAAGAAAATATGCGTCAGAGATACAGATAATATATTAGATGTCGGTTGCGGTGATGGTACCTTTTTACATGAACTGACACGCTGGAAGGATGTTGAAGGATATGGTATCGATGAATCTGAGGATAAGATTCTTATCGCAAAGCAAACTTGGCCAGAACTTCATTTTGAGACAGGTTACAGTGATTTTCTTTCTTTTGATGACAACAGCTTTCGTGTGATCACTGTATGTGACGATTTCCACACCTTTAAAGATCCACAGAAGTTTGTTAATGAAGCATTTCGTGTCTTAGTTCCTGGCGGAAGACTTTATATTGGAGAATCTGCCCTTCCTGAGGCATTGCGAATTGTTTCTAATATTCCTTCCTATCTGACTTCTGGTGATGATCGCAGACATTCTACTTATGAGACTTTAGAATATTTTAAGAATGCAGGGCTTACCAAATTCCGTGTATATAAAAAGAAACGTTTACTTCTTATCTCTGCAAAGAAACCATTAGAATAAATTCCAGAACTTAAAATGGAGCTGATACGATCTGTATCAGCTCCGTTTTTCTTATACTTTAAACAACCATCCAAGATATTTATCTTTTGTTATTTTTCTGATCGTTTTTTTCCCTAAAAGTTTCTCCATCTTTTTTCTTGCTGTATTGTTGATCCTTACCTTGTCATCTTTTGTTACGCATAGATCTGGGAACATGACACACCACCAGTTGTGCCCTTTTGCTGCCCCCAGATCGATTCTTACTGCATCGTAAATACCTTCTGGAAATGTATATTGGCCATAGTTTTTCTCTGGAAATTTTTCTTGTACAAAATGTACGTTTACCTTTTGTTTCACTCCCTCTTTCTTTAATATTTCCTGTGCTGTATTTTTTATTCTGTTTTTTTGCATTTTTAAGATTTTAAATGCTTCTTCCTTCGTTTTTGCTTCACTCAATTCTGGACTGATCTGATCGATCACGGCATCTCTTACTTTCAATTTATATGTCTGATCCATCCTGCTGTTACTATTAGCTCTCACATGAAATCGAATCAGATTGCTTTTCAGATTTTGCTGTATTATGTTATTGGATTTTCTTTGTCCTGCCACAAAAATCATACATGCTATGGCCAGAAACAGAATCCCTTTGATCATGTTTTTTTTACTCATATTCAGAGGATGTCCTGTTTTTTTCTTTTTATACACAACCTCTTTCTAATTGTCTGAAAATTTATACAATATCAATAACATTTTCTTAAAATTCAGGGTTGACGAATCTGACCAGTTATAGTAACCTAATATCCATGAGGTCATATGACTGACGGAGCACGTGGAATCAACCACATGGGAGTATGAT
>OCHN01002383.1_pt1 | contig 12318 bp, 14 predicted proteins | sample 1538911 | NCBI WGS metagenome assembly OCHN01 (sample SAMN04571736, study PRJEB22368) | human gut metagenome | biome: human gut; material: stool | host: Homo sapiens | place: Luxembourg | collected 2013-01-11 | reverse complement strand
GGTGTTAGCAATTGGGAAATTAAAAGAATTCCAAATCGTTACTAGTTCGTTAATCTGTATGATTATTCCTCTTTCCTGGATATGCTTTCACTATGGACTTAATCCAAACTGGATTTATATAGTGTCAATTATTATAGTGATAGTCAATCAAATAGCAAATCTTATTATTTTGAGAAAAATATATAACTTTGAATACTTTGAATATTTGAAAGACGCTATTATGCCATGCTTATATGCAACAATACTTTCTCCTATAGTACCACTGCTAATTGTCATACTCATGCCGTCTACGACAATGAGGCTTATTATCACTTTTTTAAGTTCAATCATTTTTACTGCCATTATTACTTACTCACTTTGCTTAAATTGCTCCGAAAAGCAATAAACATAAAATAATAATAATAATAATGAAATAACTACTGCAAACTATGTTGCGCATTTTTATAAAACGCCTATTTGGAATTGATAACAATAAAAAATTGTATAAGACATACAATTTAGATAAATCTGTCAAGATATACAAATCTGCTTCTATTTATTGCTTCTATGGCAGTACCTCATCAGATATCCAGATAGGAAAAGAAGTCCAACTTTGTGGAGAGTTGTTATCAGAATATAATGGAAAGATTGTTATATCCGACTATTGTTCTATAGGACGTAACTCGACAATCAGATCGGTTGAATCTGTTTTCATAGGAGAGTTAACTATGATTTCTACGGGAGTAGTTATCTGTGACAATAACAACCATCCTGTAAATCCGTATGATAGAGAAATAATTATGAAAACACCACCGATGTCTGTGGAAAAAAGTTGGAAATATTCGGCACACGCCCCTATCGTAATAGGAAGAAATTGCTGGATTGGAGAAAATAGTCGAATCTGTAAAGGTGTACAAATAGGAGAAGGAGCTATTATTGCAGCAAATGCAGTAGTTACCAAAGATGTTCCTGCTTTTAGTATAGCCGCAGGAAATCCTGCTAGAATAGTCAAAACAAATATAGACCAAACAGAGAGAGTCTTTAAAGATATAAATAATGCAAATAACAAGATATAAAAGAATATGAAAAGATATGTATGTCGTCAATTATACTATCGCTTTGCATATTATTTACCGGCAAGCTACAAAAAACCTTTTGGAGGAATATCTAAGAAAATCCGTTATTTTCTATGTCGAAGGATTTTTAGGTATTGCGGGTCTAATGTAAATATTGAGAGCCATGCATCTTTCGGTGCTGGTGATAAAATAGAAATAGGCGATAACTCGGGAATCGGTGTTAATTGCACTGTTCCAAATTGCTCAATCATTGGTAAGAATGTTATGATGGGACCTAATATGCATGTATTGGAACGTAATCATTCGTTTGAGAGTAAAGATGTGCCCATGATGTTCCAAGGCTATTCTGACTCTAAGGAATTCCGAGTTGAGGACGATGTTTGGATAGGTCGTGATGTATTAGCAACACCAGGCCGGACAATAAAAAGAGGCTCAATAATTGCAGCTGGTTGTGTTCTTTGTAAAGATTTTCCCGAGTTTTCTGTTATAGGAGGTAATCCTTCTATGCTCTTCCGATCTAGATAGTATTTCTTGTATCTTTTCATTTTGATTATTAAAACAGTCTGTATAATTACAGCATTCTCATAAACGCAGGATTGCTATTAGAAATTCTTACCATTCGCCATTTTAAAAATATCGTTTAGAGATATGAAAGAAAAATATATTTATTTTTACTATATAGTGCTATTACTTGTGCTTGTATCTTGGACTAATCCAAATACAACGCCCTCATTCATGGTTCGCTTGCTGTATATGGCATCTTTGTTTTTGCCTACAGTTATTTGGAAACAGTCATGGCTACCTGCTGTTTTTACTTGTTTTATAAGCATAAGTCAGTATGGCATATCCTATTCGTATTTGCCAGATACTGTTGCAACATATATGTGGTTGGCTTTGTTGCTATTTATGTTGTATGGACATAAAAATAAACTATCCTTAGCACCTTTATCATTATTGGTTCTACCTATATATGTTTTAACGATTGATTTTACAACGAATGGCGAGATACATCACATATTTTACGTCCTAATTGTTGCATGTATCCTCCTCTATTTTTTCAGTCAAGATTATAACGATGCTTCATTTAAGATGTCTATTGCGTTTATTGTGACTACAATTGTATTATGTTATTACTTCTTATTTTTCAAAGATACTTTCTCTCAATCACTTGGTAAATATGATACTGATTTAGAGCGAATTTCGTGGACGGATCCTAATTATTTAGGATGCGTTATAGGCATGGGTGTTATGTGTTGCATAATCAGGCTTCGGGAATCAGCCAATAAACTGTATATTAGAGCATTGATATGTTTTACAATCGCACTTTCAATAGTTGTTATGATAATGAATGCCTCCAGAGGTGCGCTCGTTGCCATTTCGTTAGGCATAGCATATTACCTATTTGTATCAAAAATAAAAATATCATACAAGATAATATTTTCCATCCTGATTATAGGGTTTATATACTATCTGTATAACAATAGCTATTTTGATCTTTTGATGTATCGTATTCAGAATGACGAAACAGGCTCTGGACGAAGCGAAATATGGGTAAATCGTTTGACTGCTTTTTTCTCTGGCTCTTTTTTAAATATTGTCTTTGGATATGGACAAGACGAGGCTATGACTCTAGGTACGTCCATAACTATTGGATGTCACAACGATTATGTTGCATTTCTTACTGAATATGGTTTAATCGGATTTATATTATTTATATATACCTTGACTTATCCATTAATTAAATCAAAAGTAATAGGTGGAGATAATACTCATATTGTCGCTTCTACAATATATTTGGCATCATGTTGTTTTACCCTCGAGCCATTTTCATTAGGTAGAATTCCTTATTATATGTTTTATATATCCATTATTTTGCTTGTTAATAGAAATTATAAGAATTTAAAAGAAAGGATTCTATGAAAATAGCTATATTATCCTCTGGCGATTTGGCTGAGATGAAAGGTATCATGAATTATGTTCATGAAAAAGCAAAACACATAAAAAGTGTAAGTGGCTCAGAAAAAATAGAGTGCGATGTTTATATAATTAGACAAGTCACAACAACACTATTTCGTTTATTGACAAGTCATTCTTTTACTAAAAGTTTTCGTACTTTAAAACAGGAAGATACTACAATCTACGATAATGTTATATATCATAATCTGTGGCATAGTTATGGTGTATTATCAAATATTGTTGATACAAAATATCGTAAGATTCCTCTTAACAACAAAAACATTTCGAAATTTTCAAAGTTGCTAAAATCATACGATATTATTGCCTCACATACACTGGAAGGTCATTACCTAGCTTATAAAACAAAGTTAACCTATAATGTGCCATTTGTAGCTACATGGCATGGCTCAGACATAAACGTAGATCCTTATAAAAATAAGGTTGCAGAGGCATTCACTTCTACTATTCTCGCGAATGCCGATATGAATCTATTTGTAAGTAAGGCATTATTGGAAGCCTCACAAAAATTGTCAAATACCAAAAACAAGGATGTTATTTATACAGGACCTGCTGATCTGTTCAAAAGGGCCACAGACTCTGACATAAAAAAATATCGGAAACAAAATGGAGCAGACTGTCAGCAAATTATAATAGGTTTTACGGGAAACCTCATAGGAATAAAGAATGTTCTAATAATTCCAGAAATTCTCAAAAAAGTAAATGAGAAACTTAATAACCAGTTTAAGGTTACTTTTTGGATTGCAGGAAATGGAAATTTGCAATCTCAGTTAGAAGATGAGCTTAAACAAAATAATATCGACTATAAATTTTTTGGAAAATTGATGCCTTATGATATTCCAATGTTCATGAGTTGTTTGCAAATACTACTATTACCAAGCCTGAACGAGGGTTTGCCATTGGTGACATTGGAAGCAAAAAAATGTGGTGTAAATGTTGTAGCCTCAAACGTAGGAGGCATAAAAGAATGCATAGGTATAGAGAACTGCTTCGATCTAGGTGAAGATTTTTCAAATAATATGGCAGATAGAATCATTGAAATAATTACCACAAATGAGAAACCAACCCCACTTGAAAAGGAGTTTTCCTGGGATTCCGCTATAGAGAAAGAGATTAATTATTATAAACAAATTCTTAATAATACAAAAAATGGTGAATAATATACAATCAGAAATAATTTTTTCAGTTATTATACCTCATCGAAACTCTATTCATTTTCTTCCAAAGTTATTCTCATCTATTCCAGTTGACGAAAGAATAGAAATAATCTTGGTAGATAATTCTCCAAAGAAGGTAACTAAAGAGGAAATAGGCATAGAGCGAGAATATGAGTTGTTGTGGTCTGCTCCTGAGAGAGGTGCGGGAGGAGCTCGCAATGTAGGCATAGAAGCAGCTCAAGGTAAGTGGTATGTCTTTGCAGATGCTGACGATTATTTTTCAGATACCGCATTTGATACTTTTTTCTCAAAAGCAGATTCAGATGCAGAAATAATATATACCTGCATGGGGGGTATCTACTATGACACAGGAGAACCCTCCGATAGAGGAGATCAGTTTACATCAAAAGTTCGTGGTTTTCTCAAAGGAGAATTAACGGAGATGGACTTGCGTACAGGCTTTGCTTCTCCTTGTTGTAAGATGGTAAGCGCAGAGTTAATAAGACGTCATTCTATACGTTATGATGAGGTGGTAGCTCATAATGACAATTATTTTTCCTTATTGTCTGGCTACTATGCAAAAAAAATTGAGGCTTTGGACACGATAACATATATTGCCACAGTTTCACGAGGATCGTTGACAAAGCGTATGGATTACCCTGTAATTCATGCCCGTTTTTTCGTAACTCTAAAAAGAAATAGGTTTCTTAAAGAGCATAACATGTCAGAAAGGCAGGGATCGGTAATGGTGTATTTGTACAAATCGTTAAGATTTGGACCTGTTAAATTTCTTGGGATGATAATAGAGGCAATCAAATGGAGGCAAAATATATTCATTGGTTGGGGAAGATGGTTACAAACTTTTTCTGCATTGAGAAATAAAGAAAAAGAAGATGCTCAGTACATTGTAAAATAAAACCCATTAGTTAAATTTCTCTATGAACGTAATATACATAGGTTCCATGTATCCCCAAGGGATGCAGGACGATTTGATAAAGATGGGATCAGTAGTGGACTTTGCAGGCCACACATTTCAGACGGCTTTGCTAAGTGGTTTGAATAAGTGTTACCCGGAGATGAAGGTTATCTCTTCAGCATTGACAAGTACCTACCCAAGAGTAAAAAAACTTAATTTCGAACAATTCAACTTTGATCATAAGGGTGGAAATAATAAAAGGGATAAGTATGTTGGGGTGCAATTAGCGGATTCTATATTTACTGTCTGTGAAGCAGCTCAACGTACTATTGGAGCTCTTAGATATGCAAAGAGAGGGAACAATGATGGGGTGGTATATAATACATTCCCCAATATTGACTATGATGCCGTAGAATCAGGCAAACTTCGAAAAGAACTTGGCATTTCTAACGATAAGATTGTTGTAACCAGCGTAGGTCGTGTGGTTAAAGCAAAGGGGCACGATTATGCTATTGAGGCTATCAAAAGAATTAAAGACCCAGACTTTGTTTTCGTTGTTGTCGGTGATGGGCCTTATACAGAAGTCTATAAACAGCAACTCAAAGAAGAAATCGCTCAAAAAAGGGTCTTTGTTCTCGGAAGCAGATCAGACGTCAAAGAAATCCTTAAAGACTCAGATGTATTCTTGTTCACTACACTAAATGAGAATCATTCGCTGGCATTGATGGAAGCTGTCAATATGCATTGTACAGTCATAGCTACTAATGTTGGTGGAAATCCAGAAATAATTCAGGGCGATGAAACTGGACTATTGATCCCTAAGATGGATATCGATTCAATCCTAAAGGCTCTAATAAAATTGAAAGATAAAAACTTAAGAACAGAGTTTGCTGAAAATGCATACGACTACTGTCGTTCGAAGTTTTGTGAAGAAAATACCTATGGTAAATTGGATAATATTTTTTCGAAATAGTTATGAATGTAATATATATAGGTTCTTCTCGTCCTGAGTCAACGACGGACGAACTGATAAAACTTGGGTCTCGTGTGAATTTTGCTGGTAATACTCTGCAGAACGCCTTGCTTGAAGGCTTTTCAATGTTATGCCCGAAGTTTAAGGTGATCTCGGCTTGGTCAGTAACACCATACCCAAAGATCAATAAGTTGGTGTTCCCTAAACGTTACTTTGATCTAAATGGTACAACAGACAACTATATTTGTGTGGGTGGCGTTAATCTGCCCATCATTAATCTGCTCTCAAAGTACATGCGTACAAGGAAGCAACTGAAGAAACTGCTTGACAAAAATGACGATAATGCAGTTGTTATTTACGAAGTACATACGCCATTCTTATTAGCAGCTACCAGTCTCCGTAAACGAATTAAGCACATTAATGTCATTGTGCCCGATCTTCCCGAATTTATGTCTGGCAATGTGGGCAAGCTTCATAAGTTGCTTAAATCAATTGACCATTGGCTCATCAATAGATGCCTAAAGAAGGTTGACTCCTATTCGTTGCTTAGTGAAGGTATGCAAGAACGTCTTCCAATGGAAGGAAAGACATGGACACTTATGGAAGGTATCTTCCAAAAAGAAGAATACGAAGAACCTGTTGAAAAAGCGAACGAGAAGGTAATAATGTACACTGGCAACATCTTCAAACGAAGAGGTGTTGACCTGTTGCTTGATGCGTTCCAACTGATTGATAGACCTGAGTATAGACTTTGGATCAGAGGAAATGGCGATCTGAAGGATGAGATTATCACACGTTCAAAGCAAGATTCTCGTATTGTATATTTTGAGCCCATGTCTCTTTCGGAGCTCAGAAAGATGGAGAGAAAAGCCACGGTTATGGTAAACACCACGCCTCCGAGTATGGATTTTACCAAATATTTCTTCCCCAGCAAAACCATGGAATATCTGGCATCTGGTACAGCGACCGTAATGTTTCGACTTGGATGTATGCCTGAAGAGTATGAGCCTTATATCTATTATGTTGAAGATGAGAGTATAGAGTCTCTCAAAGACAAACTTATGGAAGTATGCGAGAAACCTCGTGAAGAACTTCTTTCTTTTGGACAGAATGCAAGAAATTTTATTCTGACAAAGAAAAATCCTGTTGCACAATGCCAGAAGATCATAGCCTTATTCATTAATCGCAACGATGGAAAATAATGAAAACAATACATAACAAAGTTTTGCTATTCGGACCAGATGGTACTCATGCTCTTGGTGTGGTGCGTGAGTTAGGTGCAGCAAATATCCAGTTTGAACTTCTCCTAAAAGGTAAATCTCGAAACTTGGCAACAAAAAGCAGGTATTGTCAGGAATATCACGAGTTCTCAACCTATGATGAAGCCGTAGATTATGCTATAGACAAATATGGCAGGTTGCAAGATAAAGCGGTTTTGTTGGCAATGGGCGACTTGGCCGCAGAGATTTTCGACAAACGCTACAATGAGCTGAATAAAATGTTTTATCTCTCAGGGACTTGCGAACAAGGTCTTCTCACTCGTATTGACGATAAGACCTTGATGTGCGCAAAAGCAGTTGAGCATGGCTTTAGTGTGCCTTTTACAAAAGAGTATAGAAAAGGTGACAGAACTGAAGACATTCCTTTCCCATGTATCATAAAGCCCAATATCGTAAACTCAAGAGGTGAGTTTAAAACCAAGGTTTTGCAGAATCAGACTGAGTTTGACAAATTCAGCAAGTTATTGTCTCCCGAAAACACATACGTTATCCAGCAATATATTGACAAGGAATGTGATATTCTTATATTTGGATGCAGATACCAGAACGGCAAAGTTGATATTGCAGGATCATATTATAAGGATAGATGGTCTGACGATGGTGGCGGTTCTCATGGTTATGTAATTGGTGAGGTTCCCAATTATTGTAACCCAAAAGGAATAGAAACTTTTCTAAGAGACATCGGCTATATAGGACCGTTCAGTGTTGAGTATGGCTTGCAGGACAACAGAGCTTATTTCTATGAGTTTAATTTAAGAAATGATGGTACATCTCATGTGTTCTTCCATTGTGGAGCATGGACGCTTGTTAACTGGGTGGCTGACTATGCCAATATAAAGTCCGAATATCCTACCAAGGTTGAAGGTAAAAAGTATGTCATAAATGAACTGCTCGATAGAATCAACATCATAAAAGGTGTTGTAAGCAAAGAACAATGGGAAAAAGACTACAAGCAAGCAACTGCTTTTTATTTCTATGACGAAAACGACATTGAGCCATGGAATTATGCCAAGAAAGGTATGTGGTACAAGCTTCGTATAAGCGCTTTCTTGCATAAATACAAGCCTATTATTGTTCATTGGTTAAGAAAGATACGATAGGATGAAAATAGTATTAATGTATCACGATGTGGTAAATGCACGACATCCCAAATCAGGTTTTCAGAAGGTGGGAGCTCTCCAATACACTATAGATTCAAGAGTCTTTTCCGAGCAGGTTTCCGGATTCTGTACGAAGAATGTTGTTTTCTCCTTTGATGATGGTGGTGATTCTTTTTATAACGAGATTGCACCAGCTTTGGAACATAAGAAGCAAAATGGTATTTTCTTTATCTCGACTAAATATATTGATACTCCATATTTCCTGACAAAAACACAGATAAAAGAACTTGATGAAAGAGGACATGTGATAGCATCTCATTCTCATACTCATCCTGGAGTTATTTCAGGTCTTTCGTATAATGAGATTGTAAAGGAATGGAAACTCTCTAAGCGTATTCTTGAAGAAATTGTTGGTCATACAGTGACAGTAGCATCAGTCCCTGGTGGTGCAGTTTCTAATGACGTTATAAGAGCAGCCGCTGAAGCTGGTTACAAGACTCTCTATACAAGTGAGCCTACTACTGAAATAAGGAATGAGTTTGGCATAGAGGTAATCGGCAGATATACTGTCTCTAAAGACACAACAATCGAAATTTTGGATAAGATTGTAAACGATTCTTATTATCGTGCTAGTCTTCAGAAAAGATACAAGCGCTTACTCCTTGCAAAGAGATTGTTAGGATCTAATTATAATCGATTAAAGCAACTTGTTCTTAATTTGAAAAGATAGCCTATGTTCTACTATAAAAACTGGGAGCGGTTCTGTGAAGCTTTGTCGAAGAGTGGTGTCACGCTTTGTACAGCCGAACAGTCGCTCAAACTGCCAATGGGAGAACGATTTGTCGTGTTGAAGCATGACGTAGAGACCTTTGTACCCAATGCCCACCGATTGGCGAGCATTGAGCATAAGTATGGCATCTGCGGTTCGTACTATGTGCAGGCATACCTGATGAGTGATTCCAAGAACATTGCACTCTTGAAGGAGATGCAATCGTGGGGGCATGAGATTTCGTACCACTATGATGTGCTGGATGCTCATGCTGGTGATTATAAGGCAGCTGAAGAGGACTTTATCAAGTACTCGAAGGTGTTTGCAAATAATGGTTTCTGTTATGGCACCATCTGCCAACATGGAAATCCTGTGAAGAAGCGTGTGGGATATACCAGCAATCGTGACTTCTTCCGCAATCAGGAGATTCGAAGCCATTATCCTGACCTTGTGGACATGGTGGTCGATTATAGTCAGCATACCGAACACAAGTATCGCTACATCAGCGATGCCAGCTACCGATGGAATATCATCACCGAACCTGAGACAAACGACCTGCATCCGGAAGTGAAGAACGTGAAAGTGGGTGGATTCAAGAATCTTTTGGCTCTGGTACAGGATACCGACTATTGTTATGTCATCAGTACGCATCCTCACCGATGGATGTCGGCAGCATGGAAGATTAACCTGAAGATTTGCATCTTCCGTATGGTACGTGAAACCGTTATGGTGGCACGTCATATACCTGGTGTGGAGTGGCTACTGAATAGGTTTTATTTCTTAGCAAAAAAAATATAAACGATATGGATCAGAAGAAATCAGTTCGTGACGTACAAGACAAGATCTTGGAGGTCATGAAATACATAGATGGCATTTGCCGAAAGAATGGCATTGTGTATTACATCATGGGCGGTACGGCTCTTGGGGCCATTCGTCATGGGGGCTTCATTCCTTGGGATGACGATTTGGACATCTTTATGACACCAGCAGAATACGAGAAATTCAAGGCTGCAATGGCTGCTGATGGCAATGAGAAATTCATGTTGCAGGAGTGGCGTACGGTCAAAAAGCATTTGGAATATGCCAAGGTGCGCATGAATGGAACCACCTTCATTGAGGAGAGTTTCAAGGATCGCAAGGACTTGCACCAGGGTATTTATGTCGATATCATGATGCTGCACAAAGTACCAGAGTCGAACTTCATGCAGAAGTTGGTGTACTATGAATCGAAGTTCGTAACGCTCTATGCCCTCACACAGCGTAACTGGAAACCCAAGTCAAGTGGTCAGGCTCTCGTGTGCAATCTGCTGAAGGTGCTCCCATGCCAGTTGATAGCTCGCATGTGTTACAACCGTATCTATAAGTACGAGGATATGAAGGATGACTTCAAATGGTGCTACTGGATTACACCTGCCAAGTTCCGCTCAGGACTCTTTGAAAAGAGTTTCTTCGATGAACCTGTTGATGTGCCTTTTGAAGATACGGTTCTTTATGGCTCAAAACATATCAAGGAATATCTCAAGTATCGCTATGGGGACTACATGAAGTTGCCTTCTAAGGAACAACAAGAAGCCGCAGTTCATGCGATGATATTTGACGTTGATAAAGATTACACCGAATATATCAAATAACAATGGCAAAGAAATATAAAATTGGTTACACCACAGGTGTATATGATATGTTCCATATTGGTCATCTGAATATCCTCAGACGAGCCAAGGAACAGTGTGAAACCCTCGTTGTGGGTGTTACTACTGATGAACTTTGCTATAAGCGCAAGCAGAAGTACCCCATCATCAATGAGCAGGAGCGTATGGCAATTGTTGAAGCCATCCGCTATGTAGATAAGGTAGTACCTCAGACAGATATGGAGAAGATTCGTCCCGTAAAGGAACTCGGTGCAGATGTCGTTTTCGTGGGTTCTGACTGGAAAGGCACAGACGCTTGGAACCAGTATGAGAAGGAGTTTGCAGCCGTAGGATGTACGGTGGTGTATCTGGATCATACGGATGGAATCAGCTCAAGTATATTGAGGGAGAAGATTAGTAAGTAGATGGATTCTAGCAGGCAAAGGGCGCGATGCTGCACATCGAATGTGTTGCCTGCTGCAATACTGTTAGTTTCAAAAATATACTAATATTGAGGTTTTTATGATGGCAAAATACTTTGGATAAGTTCAAAAAGAGAATCTCTCAAAACTTTGCAGATGTATAGGTCGTTGAACGAGATTTGGGGAATGGGGCTGTTATGGCGATTCTCCGTGGCGGTTTAAACTCAGGTAACCCAAGGGTCTATATGGATAATGCTGTCAGTGAATATGTAGGACATGACATGTACAATGAGTTCGTTGAGATCTTTATGGATAATCCCTGGGTTAGGGTCTTGATTTTTGAATTCAATAACATCAATGATTGGAAATCATTTGCCCATGAAAGATAATTCCTTTATTGTAGGGCTGGCGGATTCTCTCTTCCATTGGGTTAACTATATAGTCGATGTCAAAAGAAGGGCAATACTAAATGAGGGATCGATAAAATACAGCTAATGAAAAATTCAAGTATGTAACAGGTAACAAGGTAACATATAGGAAGAGTCATCGGCAATTATAGGATTTATACTATGTTAGGTTAGGAGTCGAAAGGTACCTATACCGATTAGCTCTGTGTCTGCAAGGATATACGCTTGCAGAGAGGCGTTATTTCAGATGACCAAATGCCCTTTGATGAGCATTTGTCATCTATAAGAGTTTGTGCCCTTCTGAATTGCAATATATTCAAGAAGAGTTCTATGAACTGAATAATGATGCCAATTGTTTGCATAATCATAGTTGACTGTGTTATATAGTTGATAATAATTATTGACATACCTGCAATTATATGCAAATATAGGATATTTATTTCCAATAAGTAGGGTAGCAGCCCCATACGGCTGTGTCAACCATACGGTGTATAGGTCATTTGCTAAACAGCAAGAATTTACCCGGTTGCTGGTGCTCTTCCTTTTTTACTTAAATTGAGTATGCCGAATCAATCGAAGTTTGTAAACATACCGGAGTGGATTAAACTAAAGCGATATCCACATATTGGTTTGCCAA
>OCHN01002372.1_pt1 | contig 12350 bp, 10 predicted proteins | sample 1538911 | NCBI WGS metagenome assembly OCHN01 (sample SAMN04571736, study PRJEB22368) | human gut metagenome | biome: human gut; material: stool | host: Homo sapiens | place: Luxembourg | collected 2013-01-11 | reverse complement strand
TTTCGCACACTCTTTGGAGACTGGTATCGACTTTCGGATTTTTTCTTCTGCTTTACCTCACCAGTACGAGTATCAAGGTAAGTATCTTTTGACAGATTACGGACTGTGCAGGTTTTATTATTTCCAGCCGTAAACTGGACAACTGAAGTGTTACCAGCAGTTTTCAATTTTACTTTGGTTAAATCATGTAGTTTCACGTCAACTTGATTCATTTTTCTTACACGCATAAAAACGCACCTCTTTCGCAACAAAAAATTGTTTTGAAAGTAGTGCGTTAATATCAGCTTATTGGAACTAAATATTCAGTTTTGATTTCGAATGTCCTTAAGTGCACCCAAATGGAAAATTTCGCCCTATAATCATTAATCTACATGAATGAACCGCCTTCGGCGAGTTTGAGATTCAGTCTGTGTTGTTTTTTACTCATTGCTATGATTATGGTAATGCTTTAAGGAAAAGGATGTTAGACGTCCTTATGTTGAGGCATAATAAATAATATTTATACTACTAATATTACTTCGTGCATCATAAATCGACTTGATTTCTCCCCACTCAAAGTTACTATTTTCAAGCACTCCAAGCTCCTTCAGGATTACATCATGCAAGTCTTTTCTTTTAGATTCATCTTTCTCTGAATACTCCTCATCACAACAAATTAAAGATAACATATATATTTTCCCGTCTCTAAAGAATAAACTAACTATATATTTTCTATTTTTTATAATCTGTGGTCCATCCAAGTATATAATTCTGATGCCATCTTGATTTGTATAATATTTTGTTTCTTTAAATTGCTCAAATGTGAAATTAGGCTTAACAACCAGTTCATTATCAATTTCTACAATTCCTTTGCTTATATCCATCTTATAGTCAGCTCCTTATTTATATAACTTAATATTATCTACAGGTATTAAAATACCTTTGCTTATCAAATCTTGAACATCTGGAACATAATATTGTGGCAGTCCACCGTTTCCAAATTGTGGATTTGCATTTGTGATTCCATATGCACTAGCAACATCTTCATTAAACAAATAGCCTTGCATCTCGCCCCTATAACCATGTATAGGATTTTTCTCTACTTGCAGTCCCTCAAATATTGTTGTTGCATTTCTTCCCGATTGTTCAATTGCGTCCAAAGTAGTAAAATACTCTGTTCCATTAGGCTCACCTCTATACAAGATGGTTCCTTTGTTAACAGTAACATCTGTATATTCATCAATCCCTATATATTTTCCAGAGCCTTGCCAACTTCTAGCCAATTGAGAAGGAGTTGCATTTTCCCACGTCACATTATTATTTCCATAGGTTTCTCTAAAATATCTGCACCATTCTTCTCCCGAATAACTGTTACTACCACTCTGGTATGCTAAACACATAAGAATCAAAGCAGTCTTTTTCTATCTATTGCTTTTATTTCATTCCTATACCACAATTATCCTGTAATAGATAGAGGTGTGCGTCACCACTCTTGAAGCACTTGTGACTTCGTTCATTGAGACTGCTCCCTCTGCTTTGCAGGATTTTGCGTATTAGCTGGATGTTGGCAGCATTTGTGCTGTACTTCGTATATCTAACCAGATTGTAACCCGCATTGAAATGAGGATTCTATCTACTTATAATTCATAAAAGAAAGGATTTCAATTATGTACATCGTAGGCATTGATATTGGCAAAAATCATCATGAAGCATCCATTGTTTCACCTGAAGGCAAACAAATCGGCCCTTCTCTTCGCTTTGCAACTACACACAAAAGTGCAGATTCTCTTATGAGCTTTATCTTTAAAAACATCGGTAATTCCCCTTGTGTATTTGGCATGGAAGCTACAGGTCATTACTGGTATCCCATTTATTCATTTCTAAAAGCAAAAGGATATACCATCTATGTAATCAATCCTATCCAGTCTGATTCTTTAAGAAAAATGTATATACGACAAACCAAAAACGATTCAATTGACTCTTTTTTAATTGCAGAAGTGATACGTTTCGGTCAGTTTGGGACTACTTCCATGGCTGATGAAAACATCCTTGCCATGCGTCAGTTATGTAGTTATCGTGATTCTGTCATTTCTTCCAGAACTGAAATTAAACTCCGAATCGGCACAATTATGGAACAAATCTTCCCATAGTACGAAAAACAGTTTTCTTCTCTTTGGGTGAGCACATCCATGGGCATTCTGGAAAAGTATCTCACCCCTGAGAATATTGAGAATGCACCAATAGATGAGCTCTTTGAAATCATAAAAGATAAGAGCCACAACCGACTTACCAGAGCTAAAGCCATTTCCATCAAAGAAGCTGCAGCTGATACCTTTGGTATTAAGATAGCACAGGATGCTTTCTCTTTCCAGTTAAAACAGCACATTGACAGAATGAATTTTCTTGATAAGCAGATTTAAAAATTTCTCTGCATTAGTTGCCTTTGCTGGCATTGATCCAACTGTACGTCAGTCGGGTGAATTTAACAGCACACATAACCATATGTCAAAACGTGGTTCACCTTACTTAAGACATGCCATTTTTCTTGCGGCTACCACCTGCTCTTTTCACACTAGCCCGTTGAATGCATATTACAAAAAGAAACGTGACCAAGGTAAACATCACTTAACTGCCACAGGAGCCGTGGCAAGAAAGCTTACCACCGTAATTTATGCCGTGTTACGGGATAGTAAACCTTATGAACCTAAGAAGTTCTGGTAAATGTCTGGTAGTGAGACTAGGATTTAAGCCTGCCTGTGGGGAGGCTTAGTTGTGATGCTCATTTTTGCTTCCATATTATATTCATGTTTTCCTGCTAAACACTCTAAGAAATACATCCACTCATCTTTGCTAACCTCTTCTTCGCCACTAGCATAATGTTTTAATGTAAAAAAAGCATCTGTTATCAGTTCCTCATCTGAGTCATATATTTTTTCACAATCAAAATCGTCAATTAAATATTCCATTAATACATTTTTATCTATATCACCTTTTACTACTTTTTCTATTATTTTTTCCATTTCATTATGATACATATCAACCTCCTAACTAATGTCCCTTGTTTATCAATTGTCCCGATGAAATTCTTACAGCATCAAAGTCTCTGTGAATAATATATCCCCTGGCATCTGTAACTTCATGAATCAAATATTTTGTTCCTAATTCATCACTATATTTATATACAACAGAAGTTCCTCCTTCAGTAGATGCACGGGAACTCATTATCCTTTTATTCAACAGTGAAAAATCTTCTCCTCTAGCTTCAACCTGTCCAATTTTATCTATTGTGGCTTTATCTGTATAAAATTTTCCATTTCGATTTTCAATATTAGTCAGAAAATCTGCTGTAGTATCATATTTTCCACTTGACTTCCCATAGCTGGTCTCATCCGTGTTTTTCTTAATCGGGATATACAACGGATTCTTGAAGTTGAGTGCCTTTACTGCAATTCCATTATTCTTTTTGTCATTCTTTTTCATTGAATTGTCTCGCTTTCCGCCTTTCAGCGTTCGCACTGAGCGAGGACAATCCGTTTCGATGACATGGCACGACAAACAGACGAGATACTTTAGAACTGTAGAATTATTCTTTATCGATAATTCTTTATTTCTAATATGTCCTCGCCCAATGTCGGCCGCCCATTTGGCTTATATTATTTTTTTTTGAACAATCTTTATTGGTTGTTCAGATGATGCCACGATATACGTGATACCATCTCAGCAACCACCCCTACTGATTACATTCTGTCAAACAATTCATCATAATCGTCAATATCAATAACTGTAAGCTGGATATCATCAATCATTAGCACAATGAATATTTAGGCTATCGTTTGAATCAGATGGGTTATTTCTTTCGATAATTTAATTCTATCTGAAATTTGACAATTCGCCATCAAGTGCCACTTGATGCTAAAAAAGCGCACAAAAATAAGGGTTCCCACGATTTTGTTATTTTTCAAAATCGTGAAAACCCTTATATCTTCGTTCCGAACTTAAAGTTTCACTTTAAAAATTTCTTATTTTTTTAACAAGGTAATTGCAAATTTACATGAGCGTCATTAATCTTTCTTTGCCATTCTTCAACGGAATCATCTGGATGCCCCCAAATAAGCTGTTTAATAAAAAATGTAGCTTGGCTCCATTTCCCATCAAAGCCTGCTTTTGTAAGAAGATCCTCAAAAAATACAGGATGCAAACATAACGCCTTACATACCGCCACAACATTTGCATATTTTCTATCAATACTATTGTCATTGATATATTTGCTCAATGTCTGAACAGATAAGTGGCATCTGTCACTTAATTCTTCTTCATTTATATCTAACCGTTTCATGTGATACTTTAAAGTCCCACCAAAACCAGATGGCAGTTCACCCATGATCTCCGACAGATTCTTAGACACATCTGCAATCTCTGTTAAATTCTTACATCTCTCACTTCTACTCTGATTGTCTTTATGATCAGGATTATATGACGCTTCAATGAAAGTATCTGAAACAACGTCCCTACACAAAAAACATCTTCTGTAAAATGTATCACTGTATTCCTTGCTGGCACTGAATTTTCTATCAAAGATAAAACAGCATTCATCGACATGCTCCAAGGCATACTCTGTAAGAATCGGATATCCGTTTTCATTTGCTTCAATGTACTGAGGTGCGTTTATACAAACCATGCTGTTTGCATAGACTATTTTATTTTCCCAAAACAGCTGCCTAAGCACTGGATTAAAGTACATGACAAATACTGCATTCCCCTCATCAATCACAAAAGTCTGATTTTTTCCAATCGCATCTTTTCTAAAGGCAAATGGTGGCAGATATCGTCCTCCACTATATATATAGGTTCCCTGGACCTTTTCATACCCCAGTTCTATCAGTCGTAACTTAGCTGCAAAAATCGAAACCTGAAAATAGCTTGCAACACGTTCTACTGTTTCCTGCACTAGCTCGGCATATCTGCACTGTGGATTGGCAGTATATAAATTTTTCAATACATTGTCAAACACCTTTTTTGTCATCTTGGCTGGCATCAGAATCCTTGGGGCTAACTGATTAGCCTGCCATTCCATCCATTTGATAGACTTCGAATCCTCTGGTATCCCCTCATAGGTATCGACAACCTCACAAGAAATATAATTCATTCTTCCTGTCAGTAATTTTTGTAATTCAAACGCTTTTCTATGCCTGTCCCAGTGTACGCATTCATGTATTATCGTATTATTGGCTGTTCCTACGTTCCGCATAAAGTACACGTTGGGATTAATCAGCATAGTACCAGGATGAGTCATTATCTCTGTTGTTTCTTTAAGCGTATTATCTGTGTAAATTTTTACTTTATCATTTCCAAAATAAGTCCGTCCAAACACGGAATCGTCAAGAGGAGCATAATATACATCCATTCCCATGCCGTATGCTACTTCAACTGCTGGTACTGGCATTGGCTGCAATAGTGCTTTAGGATAATACTTCTTCAAAAATGCTTCTGCCTCATCCTCTACATTCTCCTCATACATATAAGGAACAAGATCCTGGCTCAGACTTTTGCCCTTTTCATACTTTGCTGGGTTATATTCCTCTGCTTTGGTAACTTTTACATTATGAAGGCCGTCCTTCAGTTCTCCTACCAGAAACACATTATAGGTTCTTGTATCGGAAGATTCCTCATAATCATATCTTGTTTTTCCCTGTACCCTAATTTCTGCATCTACAGAAACCCGTATCTCTAAAAGCCCCGTATCCAATTCTTTGAAGGTAACGCCGCATACACGAATATCATACAGATCCACTTTTGATACGTATGTAAAATTTTCATTTTCAAAGGAATCCTTCTGACTCCACACCAGCCCTTTAAGTTTATAAAAGATTTCATCATAATAAACGTCTTCCACATATTCTTTGAAATCTTTGTACTTTTTCATACAGTGCACCTTCTTTCAGCCAAACTTACTTTTACCTTCTGATATCTCTCAACTGATATCCATTATAACCCAATCTACATTTTTCATATTTTTTAGATTCTGTACAGAAGAAAATTTCAAAATTTTTTTCAAGTCGTTTATATGCGTTTGATTTGGATGTGTATACCCATTTTCGCCTGTACATATAACTGCTGTCTGTCTGCTTAATTTAACGGTATTGTTTATAATTGCTTCATCATTTGGTTTTAGCTCTGAACCATGATGAGGAATTACCATTTGCTCTATATCATCTATATCCTGCAGCAAATCACTCGGCCAATACTGATACATGCAATCTCCTGCAAGTAGTGTATTTTTCAGTCTTAGCATCAAACTAGAAGCATTCAGATCTTTTCCTTGCCCTTGATATAATGTAACGTCATCTTTGCTTGCAACAATACCATTTTTCACATTCTTCTGATCTATAAATTTTATTTTCTTTTTTATCATAAGAAATTTAATTAATCGACGGTACCTTTCTAAAGCAAAATTATTTGGCCACGGAACAATCCATTTACAATCATTTGAGTCTTCATATGCATATCTTCCTAACGACATCGAGCCCAATACATGATCGGTATGCCAATGAGACAAAAATATAACATCCGGCTTACAAAAGCCAATGCGTATTAAATTTTTTGACATAACTGTATTTTTATCTAAATCTGGATTAGGGTACGGAGTAGAATTTTTCGGTTTGATCGTGTCAAACGGTCTGCCAACATCAAAGAAAAACTTTCTTTCCTGTCCTTGTAAGTATAAATACACATAAAGACAGTTGGCTTGCCCCATATTGTATATTTTAACAGACGATCCCGGCTCTATATTTCCCATTACTTTACTAATATAAGAGGTCACTCTCGTATCGAACTTACTCTTATCAGGAAAATCATCTATTGCTTTAAGAGCCTTCAATAAATCTGTGTCTGCCACTTTCTCAGCAACCTCCATGATAATAGCTTCAGCTTCATATTTACTTGCACTAAAACATAATCGTCCTCTTAGCATCCTATCTGAAATACTGCTCTTCTCTGCATCTTCATTCTCTAACCAAATTGTCGCTTGAAACCACTTGTATCCAAAAATATCTTTTTCTTTTAACTTCTGCAATAAGGAGTCATTCACGCTCTCTATTTCATATTGATCGAAAGCATAATAATAGGGTTTGTACAACCTGTCCATCCCCTTACCCCAGCTGTCTGGAGCATCATATCTATATTCTCCCCACTCAACATTACGTGCATAGAATAAATAATCTGTCAGCAACATTTCCGGTGTCATTACAGTTAAATGAATTTCATCTTCAGCATCTCCCTGATCAACTAGAGTAGACATATCCAGCCATTTTATAAAAACTGTCTTTTTTTCCTTCCTTTTGGGAAACGGGGCAAGGCAATTATTTTTAAATAACGTATGCCATTTTGCATAAATTTTTGACAACTGACTTTTTTCTTCTCTCTGATCCTGCTTTCCCTCTACCCGTTTTAGCTCCTCATATTCTTTGGATAACGTTTCCATTTTTTCAAGTGCATTCATATAATCCTTCGATGGAAATTCTTTATCATCAACAGTATATAGCACATTTATTTTTTCTTTTGCCATATTTATTTCCCTCACTTTTCATTTTTTATAAAAATTATATCACACAACAGCCATATACACCATTATACTTATTCATAGCCAAGAATATCTTTTCTCATTATGTGAATATATTGTGACTTATAATCCGTTGTCTTAAAATCAACTTACACTTAAAATATAATTAAGTCAATCTGGAGGTGACAAATTGGATATTAAAAAAAGACTTGGAAAAAGAATCAAAGATCTACGTAGTGATTTTGGATATAGCCAAGAAAAATTTGCTCTGCTTATTAATATGGACAGAACATATTTGGCATCAGTTGAAACGGGCCGTAGAAATATATCTATACTAAATATTGAAAAAATCGCAAATGGATTAAACATCTCTTTATCTGAACTCTTTGAAAACATATAATTTTTATTAGGGGAGGGATTCACTTTGGCATATTACACATATCTTCAACCAACCGATCAACCAACTGGTGTTTTTAGGCTACTTGATTGGCTAGAAGCCAATTTTTGTAATGATGACTATCAAGACTTTCGATGTCTTGTAGCATTTGCAAAAATAAAACCATTTTACAAACTTCATCCAAGTCTCCAACTATGGAATTCCAAGGGAAAAAGCTCTGAAGCTGTTATTGGTATTGATCATAAAGGTACAAGTTTTCAAGCATTACAATATGTCTTGGCCAACTTTGATTGTGTTAATATTTTACATGTTAACTATTCAACTTTTCATCCTAAACTTTATATTTTTTCAGGTCCAACTAAAGCTACTGCATATTACGGTTCAAGTAATTTTACTTCCGGCGGTTTAGAGACCAACTTTGAGGGCGGCATAATAATAGATTTCACATTTCCCACAGATCAAAACGAATTTGACAAGTTCTTCAAAAGCTACAGCTCTGTCGCTACACTTTCTGGATCTTGTATCACGAAATTAACGCCATCCTTTTTAAACACATTAAATGGACATGGCTTACTGCTTGATGAAACAAAAACGGCAAAAGCTCCACATTCCTCCACTCCTGCAAATACTAGTTCTAATACTGCTGCTTCATCATTGCCTCTATTTAGTGGAATTCATGTTAAGCCAGCGCGATCCATCCCTAAGAATGTCATGATTTCTGCTGCCTCTAGTGCTGGTATTATTTTAACCTCGCCACAAAAAGGAAGCTCTCATCCTTCTGTTTCGTCGACTGGTATTACCTCGAATTCTGCTATACCAATTGCCCCAACAATAATACCAGTTATTACAAATGGACTTGTTATCCAAGTGACACCCCATTATAATGGCGAAATACTTCTAAGTAAAATAGCAGTAGATCAAAACCCTACCTTTTTTGGTTATCCATTTACCGGAATGACAGTTCCTAAAAAGGCTGGAAATCCTACTTATCCACAACGGGTACCTGACCCTATTGTTAACATTTATGTATACGACAACACAGGTGCTCTTGTAAATACAGCAACTAATTATCCTTTAAATACTATTTATTATGCGAAAAAATCTGAAATTCGTATCACCATTACACCATCCATCCTAAGTGCCCTTAATGTAGCAGCAATAACTACGAATTATCCAATTCTTGTAATGACAACTTCTACTATTATTGGCTGTGATTATGAATTAAGTTTTTATGCTCCTGGAAGTGCAATATACAACGATTATTTATCTGTTTGTAATCAATCCCTTCCTTCCGGTGGAAAACCTATTTCTCGAAAAATGGGATGGCTTTAAATGCAAAGAGCCTTTTTGTTCACGTAGACAAAAGGGCTCTTTGCATTATTTTTTAAATATCAAAATATTATTTTCTGTAATTGAATTATGCATATGAAGAAATTTTTCTTTTGTAACACTTACCGGAATATCATCTACTAATTTCCATCCCAAATTTTTCCCGGTTTCTCTAAGCATTTGTGTTGTTCTGATAATAACTTTCTCTTCTCCTGTTGTAGTTTTTGTATCTCCAATTACAAGGCAAATATGTCCCCCGTCTTTTACAATCCGATTTAATGTATTTAACACATCTGACATATCCCTAAAATACATGTATAAAAGTGCCGCCATATTCTTTTTCCTAAATCCAACATCCGCAGAACCATTCTGCAAATATACTTTTTTAATAATTTGACGTGCTGTATTAGAAGTAATACTTCCATAGTCCTCAGCCTTAATCTTTTCTTCATACATACAACGAGTTGATTTTCTTATCTCTCTTGTTCCTGTCATTTCAGCCTCTATCGGAACACGTCGTGACGCATTATACCCTTCAAGAACTAACATATTTAATCTATTAGTATCAATATACGGCAGTGCAGTAGCGTATGGTGGACTTGAAATTACAATATCCACACTGTTTTCCTGAAGATATTTCTTGACACTTTTCAACGATGTTGAATTTCCTCTCCAAATATGGGCTTTTCCCAGCGGTTCAGGTGCACTATTTCTAATTTTGTAAAAACTCATTATATTTTGATACTGTTGATCCAAATTATAATTAAACATTTCAATAACAGGTGCATCTTCAATAGGTTCTTTTCTTCTTCTGATTCTTAAATCTGATGGTTCTTGCTGAGAAATATCCCTTATTATTGAGCTTAAAATTACTTTCAGAAATTTCCTAATTCGTTCATCTGGAACAGCTGCAATTCTTAATAAAATAAATCCTATTTTAGAAATTACACGTTCCGGAAACCAACTATATATTTCTTCAATTGCTTCTGAATCAAAGGCTTCATCATAATTACCATTAATGTAATGCTTTAAATCTTCCTTAAACAGAGAGACATGTTTATCAAATTCATATGCCCCTACCATAAAAATAGTATTTTTGGCAACCGCAATATCTACTGCTGTAGGATTAATATCACATCCGTAGGCATTATAACCGTTAAGGATTGACTCTAAAGCAACTGTTCCGCTTCCACAAAACGGATCAAATACCGTTGCTCCTGCTTTTACTCCAAGAATATTTAATAGCGGTCTAACTAATTGTGGATAAAATTTTCCTTTATATGGATGTATTCCATGCGTTAAATATTTGGGATCTTTCCTGAGTGCATCGCAATCCATACCATTCTCTAACATATTCTGCCATGTCAGAAATGTAGTATCATTAACTTGAAACGAACTGTAAAAAGTTAATTTCTTTAATCTTCCTACATCTAACGCTCCATCCGTTAGAAATTCATCTTCATCTTTTCCACAAATAGCTTTTCTCTCCATATCGCTTATAATTTTTTCATATGGCCATAATTTATATTTCACCGGATAAAGAGTAACTTTTGAACAATTCATAGGTTTTCTTAATATCAAAATTTGTTCTGTCGTAGCTCTTCTCGCCCAGTTCTTTACAGATCTTTTTGTTTCAGGTAATGGTCTATCAATAATTCCCACTTTTGAAAATCCGACATTTTCTGCAAGTTTTCCTATTCGCTCTGCTGTTTCATACTGCACACCGTCAAAGACTGCATTACCAAGAATAAATACTGCATATCTACCAGCCTTCAATGCTTTATAGCAGTTCTCCAACACTGGTTTCATCTCTATTTCAAACTGTTCAAAATTTTTCTTTCCACGCTGATATTTTAAATGGGAACCAATTTCAACCTTACCAACTTCCCTTGGATCACCATCCAACCAAAATATACGAAATCTATGATATAAATGATAATCAAAAGCGTTCGGGTATGGAGGTGATGTCACAACCAAGTCTATTGCATCTTTTTCAATTGGTTTTTCATCTCCAACAATCGGTTGCATAACATTCGTAGTAATAAAAACACATGAGCGATACCCTATCATAGAACTTAATTTCTTAATTTTTAGAAAATTAGCTTTTAAATCTTTTAAGTATATCTCTAAAACTTCTCCAATTCTCACTTCTCTCCTAACCGCACGATATGTTGTTTCACTTTCCTGATTAGAAACTCGTGTTATTATTTTTGAAAGAGAGGCCTCAGCCACAACAATTGCAGGCTCCGATTGAAGATCTTGTTTAATTAAATATTTTAGAAATGCCAATTCACAAATAACGGTAGGCTCAAACCACTTTTCAATATTAGGAATATTCGGTATTTCTCTTTCGAGATCATTTTTATGTTCTTCAAAAAAATCACCTAAACAAATTGCATTATTTATATAATATTCCAGTCTTTCTATAAGTTTATTTAGTTCTATCTCATCTTTTGAACACAACGCCGTAGTCTTAGCTTTTCCGATAATACTCCCGATGGGGTTAATATCTGTACTAATACAGTTTCGATCATTTAATAACGCTTCTAATGCGGTTGTGCCACTCCCCCCAAATGGATCCCACACTTTTTCACCACTAGAGCTTAACATTTTAATAATTTGCGCTGGAAGCTGCGGTGGAAATTTTGCAGGATATGGATGAATATCATGTGATAGGTATGTTGTATCATCACCTGCGAAAGACCAATCTGTATTTTTAAACTCCTCCAAAACCATTTCTTCAGATTCAAATTGTAGCGCTTTTTCTTCTTCAGTGTTTTTTCCTATATCAATATCCTTTTCTTCTAAATAATTTTTATATTCATCAAACACTGATTTATCCTGTTGTTTCATATGTCACCTCTCTATAATTCTGGGTGAATTATAGCATATCCCAGAATTATTATCAAGTTAGATTTAGATTTGCAATTAAGTACATTCTTAGTTTCACAATTCTTACCTAAACATATCTTTTTATAAGTAATCTACTTCCTGCATAATGCGTTGAATTGTAGCAAATTCGTAGATACGAGGTTCAAAAGTACTTCCAGAGGCTTTTGAATATTTGTTTAAATCTTTTACGGATGA
>OCHN01002370.1_pt1 | contig 12355 bp, 10 predicted proteins | sample 1538911 | NCBI WGS metagenome assembly OCHN01 (sample SAMN04571736, study PRJEB22368) | human gut metagenome | biome: human gut; material: stool | host: Homo sapiens | place: Luxembourg | collected 2013-01-11 | reverse complement strand
AAGCCCGTAGGCCCTGATGTGCCCCCTTGAAAAGGGGGTTAGGGGGATTGAGACATGACAGAGTCCCAATGAAAAACATGGGGATTTAACACTATTTTACCACCTTGTAGTAATTCTCTTTGCGCGGGAGAGGTTTCGGGAGCGGGATGGAAGAATAGCCTAAGGACAATGCTCCAATTCCCATGTAGCCTTCCGGCACACCCAGCTCACGCATAAGCGACTGGCCGGCAGGAGTTGAGAACATTTCCCTCTCACGATTAATCCAGCATGAAGCGAGACCTATGGAGTGGGCGGCGAGCATCATCGTGCCGAGAACCAGAGAGCCGTCCTGAACGGCATTCTTGTTGATTTCCGGAAGCGGAACAAAAACCAGGACTATCGTAGGCGCTCCGTAATAGGGATTTCCCTCTTTGCCCATGATTTCCGCGTTCATCCTTACAAGACGCCCGACAAGTTCCGGAGACTGGACTGCCACAATGAACGGAGACTGGAGATTTTTTCCGGTCGGGGCATATGTTCCGGCCTCAAGAACAGTCTGCAATTCGTCATCGGTAATCTGTTCCGCCTTGTACTTTCTGATACTTCTGCGACCCTTTATCGCATCCAAAACTGCATTTTCCATAATCATTCTGTTTATTGAGAAGTTGTTTTAAGAGACAGTGAGACTGGCCAGGAAGTCTCTTGCACCTCATATGGCGAATATAGCAACTTTCGAAGAATATCCGTCAATATTCCGTAACATCCTGCAAAGTCCAATGAATGACCGGAACCACTTCCAATGAATGACCGGAAATCATTTTTCAAATAAAGTGTAAAAAATTGGAACAAAGTGGAATAAATTGTAAAAGTTTCACTATATTTGCGAGGAAAGGGCGGACTGTATCCCTGCACGAGTCGAACCGTCAAGTGAAGCAGCCCGGCCTGAAAGCGTGAAACCCTATTACCGATACTTGAAATGATGACATTCATCGGAGAATATACCGCAAAGACAGACGACAAAGGAAGAATCGTTTTTCCTTCGGCGTTCAAATCGGTATTGCCTGCCGAAGGAGACATGCGTTTCGTTCTCAAGAAGGACATCTTCGAGGACTGCCTCGAAATGTACACCTATGAAGAGTGGGAGCGACAGAGCATGGAAGTCAAATCAAAACTCAACATGTTCAACAGGGAGCACGCCGCTTTTTGGAGAGAATATATGAGAGACAGAGCCGTAGTCGAGCCTGACGGCAAGATCGGCAGACTCTCGATCCCCAAGAAGCTATTGGAATCAATTGGTGTAACCAAGGAGGTTGTGTTCTCTGGCAACGACTATAAGATCGAAATCTGGGCCAAGGAGAAATTCGAGGCCAGTCGCATTTCCAACGATCAGTACATCGCTCTTGCCGAGAAAATCTCTCAGCAGTAAAACAGGAGCAATGTCAGAATATCATACACCGGTGCTTTTGGACGAGAGCGTTTCAGCCTTAATCACCAATCCTTCAGGAATATACATAGATGCCACATTCGGAGGCGGTGGACATACCGCTGAGATTCTTTCACGCTTGTCTCCATCGGGAAGAGTCATCGCCTTCGATCGTGACAGCGACGCGATAGGCAACAGGATCAATGATCCGAGACTGATTCTCATCCGCGCCGACTTCAGATACATTCACAATTTCGTAATGTCCAAGACGCTGGAAGGTGCTGTCGGAGAATTCGACGCATCCTCATCCGACCTGCAGGAATGCGCCAAAGTGGACGGCATTCTTGCAGACCTCGGGGTCTCTTCGCACCAGTTCGACACCGCGGAGAGAGGCTTTTCATTCAGGTTCGACGCCCCGCTGGACATGAGGATGAATACAGAAGCGGCATTGACAGCGGCAGAAATCGTGAACAAGTATGAGCAGGCGGACATCGAGCGGATACTGAAACTGTACGGCGAAGTGGACAACGCCAGAAAAATCGCAGGCCTGATAGTTTCCGCACGCAATGCCGGAGAAATCCGCACTACAGGAGAGCTGGACAAGGCCATAGAGCCCGCACTTCCCGGATTTGCCAGCCACAAGGTGCTCGCCAAGATATATCAGGCGCTGCGCATAGAGGTAAACCACGAGATGCGTTCACTGGAAAAGTTCCTGTCCGGGGCAGCGGAATCATTGAAAGAAGGCGGTATCCTTTCAGTCATCACCTATCATTCGCTCGAAGACAGGATGGTGAAGAACTTCATCAAGACCGGCAATGTCCAGGGCGAGGAAGGATTTCTACGGAAACATCCTCGCGCCGTTCAAATCATTGACAAGAAAACCTGTGCTGCCGCAGGAAAGCGAAATCGCATCCAACACGAGGGCGAGAAGCGCGAAACTCCGGGTAGCGGAAAGAGTCGAGGAGGGGCAATGATATGAAACTGAGAGACTTCGGAAAGAAATTGAAGGACTTCGTGATAGATTCCCTTCGCGGCGAGCTGCTGGTAAGACTGGGTGCAGTAAAATACTTCTTGTCTTACACTGCCCTGTTTCTGATGGTATGGCTGATGATATTGGTCAAGATCGGCATTGAAGGGACATTCGGGCGTGTGGAGAAGAACAAGGCTGTCCTCAACGAGCTCAAAATCTACCACACCGAGAAGATGGTGCAGCTCGCCAAGATGGGCAGAATGTCCACCGCATCGGAACTCCTGAATGAAAAGAATTCCACAGTGGGTTTCCCGGTAAAACCGGCGGACAGGCTGGATGCCAAAGAGAAAAACTGATGAGGAGACGGCTATGAAAGAGAACAAAGAGAGAGAAAGCAATATCCTCAGAGTAATGTACGTGATATTCTGTGTTACCTGCATATGGATTGCAGCACGGATCGTGTACCTGCAGTGCAACTTCATTGACAGCGACCCTTACCTGAAATTTTTCCGCGCAAAGAACACGAAAGACGAGGTAAAACCTACACGTGGAGCCATATTGTCATCAGACGGAAGGCTGCTGGCCATATCCGTGCCGATGTACCAGGTTTATATGGACTGCACTGTCAGGAAAGAGGAATTTTCTGCCAGAGACAAACACGGGAAACTGATTGACAAGCATGGAGAAGAGCACGAAGAGAAGTGGAGAGCATCAGTTGCCGACCTTGCCAAGGGACTGTATGCCATCTACGGCAAGAGCAGCGAATACTGGAGAGCCACCATCCTCAACGAAAGGAACAAGGGGAACAAATACCTGAAAATCGGCGGCACGATAGATCACGAGACGCTGCAGAAAGTGAAGGCCCTGCCACTTTTCAACCAAGGCGGCAACAAGGGCGGCATCATCGTGAAAAAGAAAGACACCAGACAGTACCCTTACGGCTCGCTCGCACGACGGGTCATCGGCTATGTGAAGGACAATGACAAGTCCAACGGGAACAATGCCATCGGACTCGAGGGCAAATACAACTACATCCTCCACGGAACAGACGGATACCGCTGGACCAAGAGAAGCGACAAGAGCCAGATTACCAACAGGGACAGTTCATGGGTCAATGCGAAAGACGGATACGACATACGGACCACCATTGACATTGACCTTCAGGACATTGCGGACAATGCAATGCGCAAATACCTGAAAGAGGAGACGGTGATCGAAGGCGGCTGCGTGGTAGTCATGGACGTGAAGACCGGAGCCATCAAGGCGATGGTCAATCTCGTGAGGGACAGCACTTCAGGGGCATTGAACGAAACCTACAACTATGCTATCGGACGTCGCGGAGAGCCGGGTTCCGTATTCAAGACTGCAACACTGATGAGCGTAATGGAAGACTACAGGGTGAAGCTTTCTGACGAACTGGCGACCAACGGCGGAAACCTTCCGTATTTCGAGGGAAAGAACGGAGACAGCCACATTAGGGATTACGAGAGGACTACACACAAGAAGACAATGTCCGTACTGCACGGATACGAGATTTCCTCCAACTACATTTTCAGGAAACTCGCGATGGACCACTATACGGACAATCCGAAGAAGTTCATTGACAATCTGTACATGTACAAGCTCGGGGAAAGTTACGATTTCGACCTGAACGGATTTGCGTCCCCGTATATTCCATCTCCTGAGAACAGGAGCGAGTGGAGCGGGACCACTCTCGGGTCAATGGCGATCGGCTACTCCGTGAGCGTCACGCCGCTGCACACACTGACATTCTACAATGCCATAGCCAACAAAGGCAAGATGATGAAGCCTTACCTGGTGGAAGACATCGAGGAGAACGGAATAGTAAAGGAAAAGAAAGGGCCTTCCGTGCTGAACGGTTCGATCTGCTCAAAGGCTACTGCAGACAGCATAACGGCAGGTCTGATGAAAATCGCCAAGGAAGGTACAGCAAGCAAGATGAAGGGTGCGCCTCTGACTTTCGCGGGAAAGACTGGAACGTCCCACATCGTTTTCAGTGCGGGGAAAGGAAAAAAGGCTTCATACAAGTCAGGACCTGACCAGGCGAGAAAATACCAGGCGTCAATCGTAGGTTTTTTCCCTGCAGAAAACCCTGTCTATTCGGCAATTGCAGTAATATACACCCATCCGACACGCCGCAGTGTATATGGAGGAAACATCCCTGCGCGTATTCTGCGCGAGATAAACGAGTACCTCTACACGGCCGACAGCAGATGGGGCAAACTGATTGAGAAAGAAGGAGATATGCCGGTGATGTCCATGGATACGCCGAGGACTGCGAAGAACGGAAAGGTTCCGAACCTGAAAGGACTCGGTCTGATGGACGCCATCTACGCGATAGAAAATGACGGTTACAGATGCCTGTATTCGGGAATCGGCCACGTGGTGAGCCAGAGCCCTGCCGCAGGTTCGACATTGGCCGCCGGAGAAAAGATTACAATCAGGCTTGAATAGAGGCCTGGACATGATATAGTGAAGGATATGAGACTTGAACAGATAATCGGCAACTGCGGAGCAATCGACTGCCGCGGGGACATGAAAAAGGAAATCAGCGCGATTTGCAGCGACTCCAGGAAAGTAGTCCCGGGGTCAATGTTCATTGCCGTTAAAGGCTACGCAAGCGACGGCCACCGGTATATCGGCGCGGCACTTTCCTCAGGTGCCACAGCCATAATGTATGAGGACAGGCAGGAGCTCGAGGCTCAGGTCAATGCCATGGAAGGCAAAATCTCCACAGATGAGATTGCGTTTGTGCAGGTAGCCAATTCCCGTCACGCCGAGGCCATGGCAGCGGCTGACTTTTATGGCAATCCGTCCCGCGAACTTACTCTCGTAGGAATCACAGGAACCAACGGCAAGACGACTACCGTCACCCTGCTTTACCACTTGTTCAAGGGGCTGGGGTATGAATGCGGACTTCTTTCCACGATAGCCAATTATGTGGGAGACAGGCGTATGGAGACTGCCAACACGACTGCTGACCCTATCACCATCAATTCCCTGCTCCGTCAGATGGCGGATGAAGGATGCTCCTACTGCTTTATGGAAGTGAGTTCCATCGGAATGGAGCAGGAAAGGGTTACCGGACTGAAATTCAAGGCCGGCATATTCTCCAACCTCACGCACGACCATCTGGATTACCACAAGACATTTGCAGAGTATCTCAGATGCAAGAAACTGTTCTTCGACACATTGCCGTCAGACGCGTTCGCCATCACCAACATCGATGACAAGAACGGAATGGTGATGGTCCAGAACACAAAGGCGAAGGTAGTGACCTATTCCTGCAGAAGCATCGCCGACCACACTTGCCGGATTATCGAAGAAGGATTCGACGGGATGCAGCTCAGAATCGACGGCCAGGAAGTATGGACCAGACTGATCGGACAGCACAATGCCTACAACCTTCTCGCCATCTACACTGCCGCAATATGCGTGGGCGCAGACCGTGACGAGGCATTGGTCCAGCTCAGCAGACTGGAATCGGCGAAAGGGCGTCTGGAGACTCTCCACGGGCCTCACAAGCTCGCTGTCATCATTGATTATGCACATACTCCTGACGCGATGGAGAACGTGCTCAAGACTCTCAGGGACATTGGCCCGAAAAAACATATCATCTGCCTTTTCGGCTGCGGCGGCGACAGGGACAAGACCAAGCGCCCGGAGATGGCACAGGTGGCAGAAAAATATGCTGACAGAATCTTCGTGACATCAGACAACAGCCGTACCGAGAAGACGGAAGACATATTGGAGGATATACGCAAAGGCTTCAGCCAGAAAGGATTGGCGAAGGCGTTGTTCATTTCCGACAGAAAAGAAGCCATCCGCACCGCGATAACGCTCGCACCGGAGGGAGCAGTGATTCTGCTGGCCGGAAAAGGTCACGAGACATATCAGATCATAGGTACCGAACATCTCCACTTCGATGAGCGGGAAATAGTAGAAGAAGTATTCAAATCAATGGAGGAGCAGATATGATATACCACCTGTTCGAACTGTTGTCAGACTACGACATACCTGGACAGAGGCTGATGGGCTACCTGTCATTCAGAGCGATGCTTGCATTCGTTACGGCAATGCTCATATCGTTCTTCGCCGGACGGAGAATCATCAGATGGCTTCAGAAAAAGCAGATTGGCGAGACGATCCGCGATCTCGGACTCGAAGGTCAGATGCAAAAGAAGGGCACCCCGACTATGGGCGGTGTCATCATCCTGCTTGCCATCCTGGTGTCCGCCCTGCTTTTCTGTGACTTGACCAACATATATACTCAGCTGCTGATTTTCACCACTGTATGGTGCGGCGGAATCGGTTTCGCCGATGATTATATAAAGGTATTCAAGCACGACAAGGAAGGCATGAGCGAAAGAGGAAAGCTCATTCTGCAAGTCATACTAGGCTGTATAGTCGGTCTGACAGTGTGCTTCAACAACGACATTGTCATAAGAGAGAAAGTCCGCATTGAAGCTGATGCCGACAGCACCCATTATCTGCCGCAGGGAAGCGAGAACGTGGATGTGGACAGCGAGACCATTGTCAGCCAGAGCGGATGGAAGATGGAGAATATCATAAAGAGCACCAAGACTACGCTTCCGTTCATCAAGGCCCACGAATTCGACTACAAATGGCTGTCGCCGTTCAGCGGCAAATGGGGATGGTACTGCAAATGGGCCATCTATGTAATAATGATAGTGATAGTCATCACGGCCTGCTCGAACGGAACCAACCTCACTGACGGAATGGACGGACTTGCCGCGGGCACATCTGCGATAGTGGGCATTGTGCTCGGCATATTGGCATGGCTGAGCGGCAACCTCATAAACTCCAACTATCTGGATATCATGTACATACCGGGGACGGGAGAAATCGCGGTATTCATGTCGATATTCGTAGGCGCCCTGTTCGGGTTCCTGTGGTACAACTCCTATCCGGCTCAGGTGTTCATGGGTGACACGGGAAGTCTTGCCATCGGCGGCATCATCGGTGTCAGCGCCATTCTCCTGAGAAAAGAGCTTATGCTCCCTGTGCTGTGCGGTATCTTCTTCGTGGAAAGCCTTTCTGTGCTGATACAGCGGTTCTGGTTCAAGCGTACGAGAATCAAATATGGAACCGGGCAGAGAATTTTCAGGATGGCGCCGCTGCATCACCATTATCAGAAGGTGGGGATACCGGCCAAGATACAGTGGCCGAGCCACCCGATACCGGAAGCGAAGATCGTGACGAGGTTCTGGCTTGTGGGGCTGATCCTGGCAGTCGCCACGCTGGCCTTGCTCAAGATAAGGTAGTCGGTTTACCGACCGCGACCGGAGGGAAGCGAAATGGCCCCCGGGGGGGGCAGTCCGAAGGACGGGGGTACGATGGCGGTACAATTCGCGCAGGTACGACCGCTCTGACGAGAATGAAAATTTAGAACATTGAAAAACAGAATACGATATGGACAACAAAAAGCGAATTGTAGTTTTAGGCGGAGGGGAAAGCGGAGCGGGCGCTGCAGTGCTCGCCAAAGTGAAAGGTTTCGACGTATTTCTCTCTGACAAGGGAGCGATCGCCAAAGAACACGCTGAACTTCTGAAGAAATGGGACATTCCTTTCGAAGAGGGCCATCACACAGAGTCATTGATACTCAATGCCGATGAAGTCATTAAGAGCCCGGGGATTCCGGACACCGTCCCGATGGTCAAGAAGATCACCGAAAGAGGCATACATATCATTTCAGAAATAGAATTCGCAGGCAGATACGACACCGCGAAGAAAATATGCGTAACCGGAAGCAACGGCAAGACCACGACAACCTCGCTGATCTACTACCTGCTCAAGGAGGCCGGACTCAACGTAGGTCTCGGCGGCAACATCGGCAAGAGCTACGCATATCAGGTGGCCACCGAGCATTTCGACTACTACGTATTGGAAATCAGCAGTTTCCAGCTGGACAACTGTTATGCGTTCAGGCCGGACATCGCCATCATCACGAACATAACTCCGGACCACCTCGACAGATATGGCTACGATATGGAGAACTACGTCAGAGCCAAATTCAGACTGGTAAGGAATCTCCGTCCAGAGGACTGCTTCATATTCGACTCAGACGATGAAATCACCATCAACCATCTGGACAAAATCGTGCTCGAAGCCAAGAAACTGCCTTTCACTCAGAAAGATACAGTCGAGCAGGGCGCTTACCTGAAGGATGACACCATCGTCGTAAAATACGAAGATGACGAGTGCGACATCTTCCTGAGAGACCTCGCCCTCGGCGGAAAACACAACATCTACAACTCGATGGCCGCTGCGCTCGCCGCCAAGGCAAGCGGCATTGACAATGAAATAATCCGCAACTCCCTCTCGACTTTCGAGCCTATCGAGCACAGACTCGAGCCGGTTCTCAGCGTTGGAGGAGTGCTTTATGTCAATGACTCGAAAGCGACAAATGTGGACGCAGCCTGGTATGCGCTCGAATGTCAGACAAGACCGGTAGTATGGATTGTCGGAGGAACCGACAAGGGCAACGACTACGAAGTCCTGAAAGACCTCGTGAAAGAGAAGGTCAAGGCCATCGTATGCATGGGAAAGGACAACCGCAAATTCCACGAAGCCTTCGAAAGCATTGTCGGAAAAGAAAACATGAAGGACACACTCTCTGCTGACGAGGCAGTGAAAGTATCAGCATCCTATGCAAAAGACGGGGATGTGGTACTGCTGAGTCCTTGTTGCGCAAGTTTCGACCTTTTCACCTGCTATGAGGACAGGGGCGAAAAGTTCAAGGCTGCTGTAAGAAACCTGTAAGTCCAGAACGGTTATGGGCATTGCAAAGAAACGAAATAACGGGCTGCTGGAGCGGCTTAAAGGGGATAAAGTCATCTGGGTGATTCTCTTCGGACTCATTTTCATATCACTCTTGACGATTTCATCCTCCACATCCCAGCTGGCCATCAGCGAGCACGGCTCCAGAATCGATTATGCGGTAAAGCAGATGATCACCATCTGCATCGGCATGACAGCTTTGCTGCTCATCTACTATTTCTGCAATGTCGGAGTATTCTGGTTCTTCTCACGATATTGCTTCTGTTTGTCCGCATTCCTGCTGCTCTGGCTGAACCTTCATCTCAAGATTCCGAAAGTCTTCGAGGCTGCCCCCATCAATTCCGCATGGCGCGTCATCAAAGTCTTCGGTCTGCAGCTGCACGTGTATGAATTCGTGAAAGTATTCATGATAATGTACCTGGCATGGGCGATGCAGGCATTGAAGGACGGAAAGACCACATTGGCAAAGAAACTGGCGAAGAAGCTGCAGTTCGAGTGGCTCGGCACCGAAGCCGGAGAGCGCTACTTCTACATCATATTCCCTATTGCTTTCGTGTGCTTGATGGTAGCCGGAGGCGGCTTTTCCAGCACACTGATAATCGGAGTGATACTGTTCTTGACCGCCATAATCGCAGGTCTCGAAAAGAAGTATATCTGTCAGATGATCCTTATCGGGGTCGCAGGTGCGTCATTTATATTTGGCACATACTACATTTCCGGCGGCAAATTATTCACCAGGGTCGGCACAGTCATAAGCAGACTGGAGAACAGCGATCCGCTGAAGGAACTTCACGCCACCAAGCAGGGCACATTGGAATTCCAGAACATCCTGGATGACAACATGCAGGAGATAAGCGCGAAAATTGCCATAAGCGAAGGCGGACTGTTCGGCAAGGGACCAGGAAACAGCACACAGAGATATGTCGTGGCGGTGATGTACGAAGACTACATGTATGCCTTCATAGTAGAAGAATACGGACTGCTGTTCAGCATATTCATAATGATATTGTACGGCAGTCTGATTGCCCGGGGAGCGGTCATAGTGCGATATTGCGACAACCGCTATGTGAGGACACTGATTGCCGGACTGATCCTTCTGATATCCGGCCAGGCGCTTTTCCATATGCTTGTCAATGCTGATGCTCTGTTTTTCCACACGGGACAGACACTCCCGATGATAAGCTACGGAACAAGCTCTTTCCTGGCAATGAGTATCGCATTCGGAGTCATACTGTCTGTCAGCAGGATGGCCCAGGACAAGCTCCGGGAAGAGAACCGGCAGAAGGAACTCGCTGCAGCCGCAGAAAACGGCACGACTGAAGACAGCGAGGCGGAAAATGAACCAAAAACGGAGGAATGATGGAAACGAAAAAAGCATTGAGAATCATAATCAGCGGCGGCGGAACGGGCGGACACATATTCCCGGCCATATCCATCGCCAACAAGATGAAGGAACTTTGCCCTGAAAGCGAAATACTTTTCGTGGGTGCTGAAGGCAAGATGGAGATGGAAAAGGTTCCGGCAGCAGGTTACAGGATTATCGGGCTGCCGATTGTGGGGCTGCAGCGCAAACTCACCCTCCACAATATCGTCAATGACCTCCAGGCCCCGTTCAAGGTAATAGCCAGCATATGCAAGGCCGGCAAGATCATCCGTGAGTTCAAGCCGGACATCGCAATCGGCGTAGGCGGATATGCCAGCGCTCCCCTGCTGATGGCTGCCGAAAGGGCCGGCATCCCGACATTGATACAGGAACAGAACGGCTTTGCGGGGCTGACCAACAAGATTCTCGGCAAGAAAGCCGGCAAGATCTGTGTCGCATATGAAGGCATGGAAAGGTTCTTCCCGGCCGACAAGATAGTCATGACAGGCAATCCGATCCGCAAGGAAATAGTGCCGCCGACAGAGCAGATGAAAGAGGAGGGCCTCACATATTACGGCCTTGACGCCAGTAAAAAGCACATTCTCATTACCGGCGGAAGCCTCGGAAGCGGGACATTGAACAAATCCGTCCAGAACTGGATCAATGACGGCTGTCCCGGCGGTGAAGGCATTGAGATCCTGTGGCAATGCGGCAAATACTACAAGAGCGCGACTGACAGGTTCATGGAAGAAGCGGCAGCCCAGGGCAAGGGAGGAACGACATTGAAATACATCCATCACAGCGACTTCATCGGCCGCATGGACTTGGCCTACGCGGTGGCCGACGTGGTGATTGCGCGTTCCGGCGCCAGCACGGTCTCAGAACTCTGCGCCGCACACAAGGCAGCCATCTTCGTTCCGTCGCCCAATGTGGCCGAAGACCACCAGACGCACAACGCAATGGCCCTCGTGAGGAAGGACGCAGCTATGCTCGTGAAAGACGCCGAGGCGCCTGAAAAGCTCCTGCCTACCGCCGTCGCGCTGCTTTCGGACAATGAAAAGATAGAGTCAATGCAGAAGAACATTGCAAAACTGGCAATGACAAGGGCGGCCGACATCATTGCAGAAGAGGCATATAAACTAGTCAACAGATAAGCATTATGGCAACAAGATACAAGAACATATATTTTATCGGAATCGGCGGAATCGGCATGAGCGCCATCGCCAGATACTTCAAGTTCAAGGGCCTTAACGTAACGGGCTACGACAAGACGGAGTCAGAACTGACCGACGCCCTGCAGAAAGAAGGGATTGACGTCCACTATGAGGACAATACGGACTTCATCCCGAAAGACGTGGAAAACACGCTGGTAGTCTATACGCCTGCCATCCCGCATGACATGGGCGAGCTCGTGTATGTCCAGGAGCACGGCTACAAGGTCCTGAAACGCTCCAAGGTTTTGGGAGAAATCACTGACGGAGAGCGTTGCCTCGCTGTTTCGGGAACACACGGCAAGACCACGACAAGTACATTGACGGCACATATTCTGAAAGAAAGCGGCGAAGGCTGCTCGGCATTCTTAGGCGGAATTTCCAAGAACTACGACACGAACCTGCTCATGAGCCATACGGATACCGTGGTCGTGGAGGCGGACGAATTCGACCGTTCCTTCCTGCAGCTTCACCCTGAAATCGCCGTGATTACGGCCATGGACGCTGACCATCTGGACATTTACGGAGACCTCAACCACGTGCACGAGGCGTTCAAGGCATTCGCGTCGCAGGTCCACGGCACCGTC
>OCHN01002368.1_pt1 | contig 12361 bp, 10 predicted proteins | sample 1538911 | NCBI WGS metagenome assembly OCHN01 (sample SAMN04571736, study PRJEB22368) | human gut metagenome | biome: human gut; material: stool | host: Homo sapiens | place: Luxembourg | collected 2013-01-11 | reverse complement strand
TAAGCTGGTGGGTCAACTTTACGAAAAATTGGTGGGTTTAAATTTGCTTATTACACATGTCAGATAAAAACTCATCTTATATCCCCCTAACGTGGGGAATGAAACCCCACATTAGGGGGTGATGTTCCCCACGCTGTGGGGGGGAAATCAAGGTCAGGAAACATAGTTAGAAACTTGCCAAATGTAAGGAGCAGGTTTATTCATTTCATACTATAAAACGATAACCGAAGAATGGTATATTGTGTATTTACTCACTTGTCAACAGTAAAAGATTAGGCTTAATGGAATAAAATCGCTAACTTTGCGTTTGGAAACAATAATAAGAAAGGAAACGATTATGAAGATTTTGCAGAGTTCAGTGTTCCGTGCCATCTGTGCCATTGTTGTTGGCGGAATGCTAATCAAGAATCCGGACAGTACGGTGAAAGGCATTACGATAGCCATCGGTGTGCTTTTCCTCATCTCCGGCGTCATATCATGCGTTGTGTATTTCAATGCCCGTATGCACAGTGCCGACAATGAGGTTTACGATTCCAACGGCAGACTCCTCGTCGGCGGCAGACCGGCATTCCCTATCGTTGGTTTGGGCAGCGTGATTCTCGGTTTCATATTGGCGCTTATGCCGGGAGCTTTCGTCACATCGCTGATGTATGTGCTCAGCGGCATATTGCTGCTCGGAGCCCTCAATCAGTTTCTTGTGCTTATCCAGGCCCGCAAGTTCGCACGTCTGCCGATGTGGTATTGGGTGTGTCCTTCGCTGATATTGCTCACTGGTATATTTGTTATGGTGAAGCCGATGGAGTCGGCAGGACTGCCATTGCTCATTATCGGATGGTGTCTGCTATTTTATGGTGTGTCAGAGTGTATCAGTGCGTTCAAGATACATCAATACCGTCGCATGCTGTCGAAAAGCGACAAGGCAAGTGACGGTGAAAAAGAATAAACCCGAATCGGTCGTTAGGGCTTGCTTGGATTTTGTTCTTTTAGAAGAGTGGATTTTGTTTGGCTTTTAATGAGTAATAGCGAGCTATTGCGAATTAAAAACAGACAAAAGACGCCTTATAAAAAACAAAAGACTGCAAGCAGTAATTAAAAAATACAATAAACGGCCTAATGACCGATTTGGGATAAATGAATACAGCGTCAGTTCTTTGCTGCCTGCTTCTTGTTTATGATTCTTGTCATCACCATATTTATGGCGATGAAGAGGATAATGTCGATAAGCACGATCAGCGAGATGCATACGTATGGAATCATTGCCAGATTGATGATGATGTATGCCAGCTGCAGTGAGAGTATCGAAACGAGAGTCTGATGCTGGTTCAGACCGATGGCAAGGAACTTGTGGTGTATGTGTCTCTTGTCAGGATTGAAAATCGGCGTGCGGTGTTTCATTCTTACGATTATCACGCGGAACACGTCGAAGGTGGGCACTATCATCAGACTGTATGCAAAGGCGAGACACACTTTCTCGTATGGCATATCGCTGCAGAACAGCGTGATGTCGTATTTGCCGCATGGAATGAGGTCGGGACGGCTCATTGCAAATTTGATGGTGAAGAAGCTGAGCATGAAGCCGATGGTGAGGCTTCCCGAATCGCCCATGAAAATCTTCAGTCCCTTTTCTGGATTGCCGAAGATGTTGTAGTACATGTAGGCTAACAGGATTCCCATCAGTCCGGCGATGAGAATGCAGTAGATATACAGTTCTATGCAATAGAAACCATAGAGGAATCCTCCCAATGCTATGAATGCGAGCCCTGCTGCCAGTCCGTCGATGCCGTCGATGAGGTTCATGGCGTTGTCGATGAATGCTATGCAGAGCACCGTGAGAGGGAATCCCACAGCGAACGGAATCTCATAGATGCCGCAGAATCCGTATAGATTGTTGATATATAGGCCTGAGATTGGCAGCAGACTGGCTGCTATGATCTGGAACATGAACTTTATCTTGGCCTGTACTCCCACGATGTCGTCAACTATGCCCACGGCATATATTATCAGCAGACTTATCATGCAGCTTGCCGTCCATTGGTTTATCACGATTTTCTGGTCGCCCGTGATGTTCTCGTAGGTGAGCAGCATTATGATTGCTGCCAGCAGCATGCTTGGCAGGAAGGAAATTCCGCCGAGTCGGGGGATTGCCGCATGGTGGACCTTACGTTCGTCGGGAACGTCGTAGAGCTTGTTCCTCCTGCAGAAGTTCAGAATGAATGGTATGAAGCAGAAGCCCGTGAGCATGCTTATGAGAAATGTGCCTATCAGCAGTAATGATATCGTGTTCATCGTTATATTTAAGTCTGTATTTATCCTGTGACGCGCTTGGCAGGCAGCGAAAACCACACTATTGAGAGCGCCATTTTTTAGTATTATAACACTAAATTTCGGTTAATATTGTATAAGTAATGTCTTTTTTCTGTACTTTGCGTTACAAATCCTATAACAGAACGTCGAAAAGATATGCACCTTTGGGTGTATTGGTATTGTAAATTACAGAATAACAACATTTTCAGAAACATTATGGATATGAAACCATTATTGCCGGCTATACTTTTTGCTGTCTCTCTCGATGTCGCTTTTGCGTCAGGCGTCAGAGACGATGAAACAAAAGTTGGCTCCGGACAGGCATATGCATCAGCTGTCGCCATTTCAGACTTGATGGAAAACGGCAACATAGTGAGGTTGAGTCAGGTGGGTGCCAAGGCTATGCCGGCAGACATCGCTCCGCTGGGCAAGCTGCCGTTCAAGATGAAACAGGTAAAACGGCCAGTGTTCAAGTCAAACCGTCTGACAATCAGCGATGACGACAAGGATTCAGCGGGCAAGGTGACCAAGGCTTTGAATGCCAAGATTGCTGAACTGTCAGCAATGGGCGGCGGACGACTCATCGTGCCTGAAGGCAGATGGCTGACGGGTAGGGTAGAGTTGCAGAGCAACGTGGAGCTTTATCTTGCCGAAGGTGCTCGTCTGGAGTTTTCGGCATCGATAGCCGATTATCAGCCAGCAGTATTCACCCGCCATGAGGGTATAGAAGTTATGGGAGCAGGAGCTTTCATCTATGCCAACGGAGCGAAGAACATCGCTCTGACAGGACATGGCGTGGTGTCCGGTCCGCCGATGGACGTGGAGATGAGGACTCTGCGCAACGGCAACAGTGTGGTGGAGAAAGATGTGGACTATCGGCTGCCTGTGGCAGAGAGACTCTGCGACGGACTCGACGGCCGCACCTTTTACCGTCCGAAGTCGTTTGCGCCAATCAATTGCAAGAATGTGCTCGTAGAGGGAGTCACCTTTGAACGCAGCGTGTTGTGGAACATCAATCCCATATATTGTGATAATGTCATAATACGCGGTGTCACTGTGAATTCCGTGGGAGTTCCAAGTGGCGACGGCATCGACATCTCGTCGTGTAAGAACGTGCTGATAGAGTATTCCACTCTCAGTTGCGGCGACGACTGCTTCACGCTGAAGAGCGGAAGGGCAGAAGACGGCTTGAGAGTGGGCAGACCTACAGAGAACGTCGTCATCAGATATTGTCTTGCCGAGAAGGGACATGGCGGCATAACCTGTGGCAGCGAGACGGCGGCAGGAATAAAGAATGTGTATCTGCATCATTGTGTGTTCAACGGCACACGCACAGGCTTCAGATTCAAAACGAGACGCAATCGAGGCGGTGGAATATGGGATATCGCCTACGACAATGTGCGGCTCATCGACGTGGCAGAAGCATTCACATGGGATCTCCTCGGTTCGCGCATGTATATGGGGGAATTGGCACAACGCAATCCGCCTCTTGCCGTCACTGCGCTCACTCCAGTGGTGAAAGACATCACGATAAGGAATTTCATCATCGAGTCTGCCGACCGCATAATGAGTATGAACACCATACCCGAAGTGCCTACAACGGGAGTGCTGCTGGAGAATGGAGTGGTGAGGACCAACCGCATCTTCAAGACGCTCAACGATGTCGGTTCGTTGACGCTGAGAAACATCACCATACAGGCTACCGACAACAACATCAATATCGACAACAGCCGTGGCATAACCTTTGACAACGTTACATTCTACGTGCCAGGCGATTCGCTGAGATACAACATCAAAGGCGGCAAGGCAGAGAAGCCTGTATTGAAATGAAACAGATAGAAACCAATAACGTTTGAGCAATGAGAAAAATATCATCAGTAATGTTGCTTCTGTTGTTCTGTATGGCAGTGTCAGCCGGTGGTTACGACACGGCGAAAAGGGATTCCATCCTCTCCGTCATTACAGGTGCACAGATGCCAAAGAAGAAAGTGAGCATTTTGAAATACGGCGCTAAGGGCGACGGAAAGAAAGATTGTCTGCCTGCATTCAAAAAGGCTATGGCGCAGTCGAAGAAGAATGGCGGACTGCATATTGTGGTGCCTGCAGGCACATACTATTTGCAGGGACCTATACATTTTGAGAGCAATACCTGTCTGGAACTATCCGAAGGTGCCATATTGCGCTTTTCGCCAGATCCGCAGTTTTATCTCCCTATGGTGAAGACCAGTTGGGAGGGGACATTCCTTCAGAATTACTCTCCGTTCATATATGGCTATGGTCTGCATGACATATCCATTATCGGCAAGGGAACAATTGATGGCAATGCTTCAACCACCTTTGCCACATGGCGCAAAAAACAGAAACCAGCGCAGCAACTGTCGCGGAATATGAACCATAAGGAGACTCCCGTCCCTGAACGCAACTTCGGTGAGGGATCGTGGCTGCGTCCGCAGTTGATACAGTTTTTCGGATGTACCAACATTACGCTTGCCGACTTCTTTGTCACCAATTCTCCGTTCTGGTGTATTCATCTGCTCAAGAGCGAGAACATCATATGCCGATCGCTGCGTTATGATGCCAAGCTTGTGAACAATGACGGTATAGATCCGGAGATGTCGCGAAATATACTTGTCGAAGACGTATCGTTCAATAATGGCGACGACAATGTGGCGATAAAGAGCGGACGCGACAATGACGGATGGGCGGCGGCTTCTCCGTCAGAGAACATTATTATCCGCCGCTGCCGTTTCAAGGGATTGCATGCTGTGGTGATAGGCAGCGAGATGTCGGCAGGAGTGAGAAACGTATTTGTGGAAGACTGTACCTATGCCGGATATTGCAAACGCGGCATCTTCGTGAAGACGAATCCCAACCGTGGAGGATTTGTGGAAGGGCTTTATGTCAGGAACTGTGAATTCGGCGAGGTGGAAGACCTTTTCTATGTCACGAGCATGTATGCCGGTGAGGGAATGGACGATACCCACTTCTCTGTGGTAAGAAACATCTTCGTGGACGGACTCCGATGCGACAAGGCGCGCATTGGAGGCATTATATTGCAGGGTACAGAGGCAAAGCCGATATCGGATGTCATGTTTCGGAATGTGGATATAAAGGAAGTGAAAAACGCCCTCAGCATGGATAATACCGAGGGCGTTATATTCTCTGGCTGCCATCTGGGCGGAAAGGCTGGTGTGCCAACACAGGTGACGGCAAAAGACAAAATTTTCAATTAGAAGTCTGTCAGTTTCGTCAGAATCTGAATTGAAGCTGAACGTCAGCCATATTATAGTTGTGCTTGTTCTGCGTGCGGTCGTTTACGAAAACATATTCGGCGGTGACTCCAATGTTCTTAGAGAACTTGTAGTCGGCGCCGATTTCATACATGGTCTTCGACTTGTCCCATTCACCGTTGCGGCGATACATGTTGTAGCGAGCCTTAACGTGGGCTTTCTTCTTCTTGATAGGAGCGATGGCTATGGCATACAGACCGTCGGCTTTGCTGCCATAGCCGTTGAGCGTAAGGTCTGCGTTCTTCTCGTTGTCGGAAGTCTTGAAACCTTCACCCGTGCTGTGGATATATTCAGAACGGAAAGTCCAGTCGCTCTTCGTCACGTATTCCGCACTCACGGCATATCGGTGTTGCGGCAGGCTTTTTGTCATGCTGTGTTTCTGTCCCGCCTCATCGGTATAGCTCCATTTGCGGGCATAAGAACCCTCCAGGCCGAACACTCCGATACGCATTCCCTCTACAGGCATCACCCACACGCCGCCAGCCACTGTTTTCTGCTGGTCAACGTCCTTGCGGTTTATTCCCTGGCCGTTGAACACTCCTGCCTGATAGTGGAACAGAGGTCTGCCTTTGCCGACATTCAGGAAATCACCCTGCAACTGTATACCGATGTCGCGGCCGTTGCTCGATTGCTGTCCTGACCGGTCGGAGAATCCCGACAGGCAGCTCACATTCTGGCTGTAGCTCATAAAGCCCTGGTCGATAGGGTGCATGGGGTTCTCAAAGGTGAATGGCAATTTGAACTGTCCTGCCTTTACTCTCAAGAATGGATATTTCTGCCATTCTGCAAATAGGTCAACGAGGCGTGGCGATGTGCCGTTGTTCGTCGTGTTGCCATTTATCTGCATCTGGGCCTTCCAGTAGAAGTCACCTTTCAACCGCCCGTCAAGCGACACTCTCACCAGGCGCAGGTCGAAAGTGTTCGACTTGTTGCCCTGTTGGCCGGAGTATTGGTATTCCACGAGACCGTAGCCCGACAGTTTGATGTTACTGAACCATGGCGTTTGTTTCGTTTCTTGAGCAAACGTCGTTGCCGCCATCATAAGGGCGGCTGCCAAAGTAAGTTTTCTCATATCTTATTTTATCTTGTGTTTTTTCTGGGTATTTCTGTTACGTATGGTCATGTTGATCTTGCCAGATTCTCATCTTTTCTGGATTGTCAAATACCAACATTATGTCACTACAAGTGCGCAAAGGTACTTCATTTTCTCTTACTGACCAAGGTTTGTCGTCTGAATTGGTTCTTTGTAAATACACTTTGTCAATCATTCTGTGTCGTCATGACGTATGTTCAGGAATATGAAATAGCATACCCCAAAACGGTCATTAGGACGTTTACTTTATTTTTTTTATGACTGCTTGCAGTCTTTTGCTTTTTATAAGGTGTCTTTTGTCCGTTTTTAATTCGCAATAGCTCGCTATTACTCATTAAAAGCCAAACAAAATCCACTCTTCTAAAAAAACAAAATCCAAGCAAGCCCTAATGGCCGATTTGGGATAAAGACGTCGCTTTATGATGGTTTTGTTTTCTTTCTAAAAAGACAAGCCGGAATGACGATGGTCCTTTGATTTCCATCATCACTCCGACTCATTGTAGTTTGTTATTCAGCTCCGTATAGAAGTGTATAGACTTTTTATGCAAGAATTGCATCTGCAAGTGCTTCGAGGGCAGGGATGTCACCCTCTTTCATCACGCCGCGCAGTGTTACAAGGTCGCCCTTTATCGTGATGTTTTTCATCTCTTCGAGCATCTGCTTCATCACTCTGCCTGCACTCGGTGCCCAGCTGCCGTTCTCGATAATGGAAACCTCGCGCTTCTGCCAAGCCTTGATTTTGAGATGATGCAGGAAGTCGAACATCGGAGGGAAGAGACCGGCGTCGTAGCTTGATGCAGCGAGTATCACCTTGCCATATTTGAATGCGTCTTCGATGGCTTCAGCAAGGTCGTCGCGGCATAGATCGGTGATAGCCACCTTCTTGCAGCCCTTAGCCCGCAGTATGTCGGCGAGTTTCTCAGCTGCCGCTTTTGTGCATCCGTGTATTGAGGCGTGAGCGATAAGAACACCTTCTGCTTCCACTCCATAACTGCTCCATATGGTGTAGAGACGCAGTGCCTCCTGCATCTTCTCACCGCTGAGAAATGGTCCGTGTAGTGGCAGAATCATATTTATGTCGAGCTGCGATGCTTTCTTGAGCAGGGTGGAAACAGGACCTCCGTATTTTCCGCAGATATTGAAGTAGTAGCGGCGTGCCTCACAAGCCCAGTCGTCCGGGTCGGCATTCATGACACCGAATTTGCCGAATCCATCGGCAGCGAACAATACCTTGTCGAGAGCATCATATGTCACCATCACTTCAGGCCAGTGTACCATCGGTGCCATAACGAAATGCAATGTGTGTTTGCCAAGTTCAAGAGTGTCGCCTTCTTTGACGGCGATTACGCAGTCGTCCACATTCAGTTCCGGGAAGAAAAGCGGAATCATGGTCTTTGCTTTTGCTGAGCATACGATCTTTATTTCAGGGTACATCGCCTTCACCTCAGCTATGCCGCTAGCATGGTCTGGTTCGAGATGCTGCACTACGAGATAGTCTGGTTTGCGACCGTCGAGGCCTTCTGTCAGGTTCTTTTTCCATTCCTCCATAGTGCGCTTGTCAGAGGTGTCCATGATAGCCACTTTCTCATCCATGATGAGGAAAGAGTTGTAGCACATGCCCTCTGGTACGTTATACTGCGACTCAAAGAGTCGAATGTCGGCATCATCGCAACCGATATAATAAATGGTGTCTGTAACTTTTTTCATGTTTATATTATTATTGTTTTTATTTCTATAAGGTGGATAATATTCTTGTTGCCTCTTCTGCAGACAATCCTGTAGCGACGGTAATCATGTTTATATCTGCTCCTATGGCCTTCAGTCGCTTTACTGTTTCGATTTTTTCTTTCTCTATACCTTCTGCACGTCCTTCTGCACGTCCTTCTGCACGTCCTTCCGCACGTCCTTCCGCACGTCCTTCCGCACGTCCTTCCGCACGTCCTTCCGCCAATCCGTCTTGCTTGGCACCTTCAAGAACGGATAATGTGTCACGATATTTCCTGAGACCAACATCATATTTCATTCGCTCCTGTCTCGAAAGGGAGGCGACGTCAGCAATCTGTTCCAGTCTCTTGAAAACCGAACTTTTGGCTGCCCAAGGTAATCTTGTCAATGTCTCCATATTCTTCAGTACATATATCCATTTGTCAAAATCTGTATCACACTCGTCGGCTTCCTTGGTGAATAAAGGGAGCTGCATGAAAGTCATCCTCATCTTATCTGAGAATAGCTTGTTGTTTCCCTTGTCTGCCAATCCTATATCCGACCGGAACTTCTTGTCAAAGTCCATCGGGCAAAAATTCAGAAAGGCTACAAGATACACCGCATCGATGTTGTATTTCCAGTCTGTTCCCCTTTCTCCTTGTCTGGCTATGGCTTCACATACATAATAGATGCTCCGGTTCTTGAAATAAGGCTGTGACTTGTTTTGCATTTCCACGATGATGTTTTCGCCTTTTTCCGTTTGGCAGTATATGTCGTATATAAGCGAACGGTCGTCTTCGAAGAGGGCTGGTTGTTCTTTATCGAGGAATGTAATGTTTGTTATGCGTTCTTCGCCGAGCAGCAGACTGTTGAGAAAATCAATAATCAGCGGCTTGGATATCTCTTGTCCGAAAATCCTTTTGAATCCTATGTCTGTAAAAGGGTTGATGAATTTTGCCATAATGAGACATTTAATGAAGTTTATTTGCAAAGATAATGCTTTTTATTAAATCTGCAATTACCTTTGCTCTTTTATGAAAGGAATTTGTTGTTTTTTGAATGTGGCGTATTGGTCATCCACATCCTTCGCTCTTCTGGTCCCATCTTTTCTATGGCATATCGTAGAGTGGTACGAGGCATTGTCTCGTGGTGCTCAGACAGAAATCCACGTAGCACTTCGATATCCCTTTTCCCCACTTCTCTTAACATCCATCCCGTAGCTTTGTGTATGAGGTCGTGTGGATGGTGGAGCAGTTTTTTTGCAATGCGCAAGGTGTCGCCAAACTGTCCTTCCTTTATCAGAGCTGCGGTAGAGACTATGGATATACGCTGTTCCCACAGGTTTGAACTTGCCGACAGCGTGTCGAGAATGTTGCGATCAGGCATCGTGCCGTCGGGTAGGGGATGGAGGAGAAACGTTCCGATGATATAGCTGCAAGATAGGTCAACAAGGTCCCAATTGTTGGCTTGTATGGCATGGAGCAGATAGAAATCGGCAATCTCTTTCCTGCGGTCAGGTTGACCAGTGCCGTTCCTTTTCGGTAATGCCGCCTTCATCTCTTCAACGAGCAGAAGGAATCCGCAGAGTCTAACCTCATGCCACTCGGAATAGAGCAACTTCTCTATTTCGCTTAGTGTCATGCTGAATCGAGCCTCTTTCACAACGAGTCGTGTCTGCGGCACTTTCAGTCCGAGGAAGCTGTCTCCCTCTCCATATTCTCCTTTGCCGGTCTTGAAAAACCGTTGCAGAATCTCTCGTTGCTTTTCGTTCTCCATGCCGCGCATGGTGTCAATTATGTCTTTGGCTGTAATCATGTTTTTTTCTTCTGTGTAAATAAAAAGAAGCCGCTGAAACTCAGCGACTTCTTGTAGTAGATAATGGAGTGGAGCTGGAGGGATTCGAACCCTCGTCCAAACAGGGAAACCATACGTTTTCTACATGCTTATCTTGGACTTCATTTTCGAGCTGTGGCAAGACCCAAGCCACCAACCGCAGCCTTATCCTCTAAAATCTTATTACGTTGGCGAGGCACAACGCAACTATTTCCGATTTAACCGCACCGCTTTACCAAAGAGCCTCGGAACAACGGCCTTTGAACGATGTCTCGTCCTGCTACCTGGTAGCGGGATAAAGCCAGTAATCTACTGTACTTCGATTAGGCAGCGAGAGCGTAGTTGTTTTCGCCAGATAAATTGTTGACTGTCGAGATTAAGGAGCCGGCAGACTGCGCTCCGCATGCTTACGTACCATTCCTACCCGCTGTCAAATCCAGTCAACCCCTAAGTGTTGTACATTACTGAAATACAACGTTTTGTGTACTGAGAAATCCTTTTTGTGGACAATATGTGGACATAAATCCTTGATTATCATCCCCATTTCAAGTGATTTTCTTCTGCAAAGATAGCGCAAATGCATGAAACCACAAAATATAACAGCAATAATTTGCATGTGTGTGGACAACTTTTCATTGCGATTCTTTATGAAAGATGTCGGTAAGCGTATCCGCGATGCAGCATTGTACACGTTCATTTGTCATTATATACTTTAACGGGTCGGAAAAGTGTCATAGTATCATTTTCTGGCTTGTCAAAGAATCTAAAGTTCACTAACTCAATGAGTTGACTTGATGATACTTTTCTGGATTCTTTACAGAAAAGTATCATTGAAGTATCATCGAAGTCTCATCGGGGCATTAATGGCTTTTTATAGAAAAAACTATGGATTTTCATCGAAACATCAATCGGTTTTTCTATCGAAAACCACTCAAATTCCACTCAAATTTCAATGAAACACAATCATAGATAAACTGTTTTGCATATCCATTACGAGCGTTTCATACCATGACTGCTTTTGTTCCTGTTTGGGGTACGGATCGTGCCCACTTGGGGCAAGCAGCGTGCCCCACTTGAGTAAGCAGCGTTCCCCTATTGGGCAAGCATCGTGCCCATTTTTGTGTCTTTTTGATTTGTTTTTCAGGAAGGCTCGTTGTCTCATTATTATGGCTAATCCACAAGTTGGGCGACAGCCGTTCCGATATGCAGATTATGACACTTGTAATTTTCCCAAATGTGATGTTTTGTTACGGCAAGGTTGATTCCTTGCAAAAGATAAGACGCATGTTGCGCCAATTTTTAAATAAAATATAGTACCTTTGCAAAAATTATGCAATAAAAGAGCCGTTTGTCGGTTTTAAAGAAAATAAGAAATAAGTAAATAAACAAAGTGAGTAATCAAAATACAGAAGAGGTGAGCGGTTTCGAAGGCAGCCATGACGCGATGGGATGTGTTCAGCGAACCGTCAAGCGCCTGTTTGACATAGTCTTCTCTCTTGCCGGCATGATGATCCTCTCGCCGGTCTATCTGGTGATAGCCATCATGCTGAAGAGACAGAAAAACGGTCCTGCTATATTTTCGCAGGAGCGCATCGGATATAGAGGGAAGCCGTTTACCATTTATAAGTTCCGCACCATGAGCGAGCCAGAGAAGGAGCCTCAGCTTGTGGCGAAAAGCAGCATAGGGCAGTCCACAAAGACTGAGTTGTTCTTGCGTGAGCATCATCTCGACGAATTGCCCCAGCTCTGGAATGTGCTGAAGGGCGACATGTCGTTTGTAGGCCCCCGTCCGGAGCGCCGGTTTTATATCGACAAGATTATGGCCAACGACCACAGCTATGTGCTCATCTATGAGATGAGGCCCGGACTGACGTCGGAAGCCACCCTCTATAATGGCTATACCGATACTATGGAAAAGATGCTGATCCGTCTGCATATGGATACCGACTATCTGAAGCGCAGGTCGCTGGCTCTTGATGCCAGCATCATTGCCAAGACGTTCATCAGCATCGTGAGCGGAAAAAAGTTCTAACATAAAATACATTAGAAAAACCAAATACAATACTCTGTTAATTCTAATGTAATCGTTTGAAAATGAGAGAGTTAATTAACGTAATATAACTAATAAAATTTGGTT
>OCHN01002364.1_pt1 | contig 12376 bp, 8 predicted proteins | sample 1538911 | NCBI WGS metagenome assembly OCHN01 (sample SAMN04571736, study PRJEB22368) | human gut metagenome | biome: human gut; material: stool | host: Homo sapiens | place: Luxembourg | collected 2013-01-11 | reverse complement strand
ACTTCCTGTGTCACAGATGCTTGCCGCTGCGTCTGGTTCAATGTGAACATCGACGCGGACGTGAAATCCTGGTCCAGATCCATGGAATCGAACAACATCTGCAGACTGGTTACCGAACTCAGCTTCCATTTGTCCAAGTCGACATTGACGCGCAGACCGTCCATCACGAAAAGACGCTTGTATGCACTTATGTCATTGTAATTTACAGGATAGAGCCAGCCTCCGGCCAATGCTTCCCCGCTTTGTGCCGCATCCGTGGCATCAGCCTTCCAGAGCCGGTAAGGATAGCCGCCCTGATCCGTATAAGACGCATATAAAGTATTGTCAATGAAAGCATTGCCACGTTTCTTCACATATCGGAGACGCACTGATGCGGCATCGGAAACATCACATTTGCTGCCTGAATATTCATTGGTATAAAACCCGTCAGAGTGGCAGTACATCACGGCCGCGCCGACATTGTTCTTATACATGGAAGCATTGACCCTCAACGAATTGGCGCTGCCGTATTCGACATTGGCCCTCACTCCCTGCCAGACTGTCGGGGACAATGTTTCCACAGCCATGACACCGAGCATGGAATTGCGCCCGTAGAGCGTACCCTGTGGACCGCGGAGCATGTCAATCCGCCGGATGTCCATGAATGAAAAATCATAACAGTTCTTGTCCAGGACAGGCACATCGTCTATATACAGGCCGATCACGGGATTTTCCATCCTGGAGCCGATTCCACGCACATAAATGGTTGACGTCATCGACGACCCGTAATCTGGCATCGCCAGCCCGGGAACAATGCCGGCCAAATTCTTGGGAGAGGCAAGTCCCGCTGTCTCTATCTCCCTCATAGTCAAGGAAGTAACCGGGACAGCAATCTCATTTTTCGTCAATGTTTGTTTCAATGATGAGGATATGACAGCGCCCGACAATGTATCTTTCACGACAGGTGTCGCCGTCACCAGCATCACTGCCACAATAAAATGAATCATAGTTCGTTTACTAAGCGGCGGCAAAAGTACAAGATACAATGATTTCCGTCATTGCACTATTCGCACATCCTAAAGGACGATTTATACCATTCTTTCGCGGAAAGAGGAAGGAGAGATGCCGGTCATCTTGCGGAAAAACCGGGAAAAATATGACGCTTCGGAGAAACAGAGACGTTCAGCGATTTCCGACATTGGCATAGACCTGTCGCAGAGAAGTTCGCGGGCAAGGGCCAGACGGGCATTGTCAATCCATTCGCCGGCACATTTTCCGGTTTCGGCCTTGACGGTGCGGTTTAGATGGCTGGGAGTGACGCCCAGAAGCGAAGCGTAACCGGCAACGCTGGAGAAGGGCTGCGAAACATCGAACACTTTTTCGAGGTAAGACGAGCATATCCTGGAGGACGCGGAACCGCCCGGAGCCGGAAGGAGCTCATCGAACTGGCTGAGTATCACCTCTATCAGGCTTCTGACGATGGCGACCTGACCCGCATGACGCATGAGACGGATCATGAGTTCATCGTAGAAAAGTTTGTCCTCTACGGGGATGGAAAGAACCGACGGTTCCTTCATGCGAAGCACTGAATGTCCGGCATTGCGAAGCAACTCGGCAGAGAACGCGCCCATGTAGCCTATCGTGTCCTTGAAATACTTCACGGAATAGTGAATGGACGGAGGTATCAGGGCGAAGTCGCTGGCTTTCAACAGATAAGGGCGTCTGTCAATATCTATGAGCACCTCTCCTGAAAGGAGATAGACATACGACCAATCGTCTCGGGCAATCGAGTGCATCGGATGTGCAGTCACTTGCCCGGCAGCATTGAGTGGACGTATTACGAAGAGGCTCATAGTTCCGCAAATTTACTCACTTTTTGCAAAAAATCGTTTTTTTCGACCAAAATAACAATATTTAAGCAAAATTTAATTGAAAAGAGCACTATTTGGCAACCTTTTTGTATCTTTGCCCCGACGTTTGAACAGAAAAAACAAACATTGAAAATAAGAAATTATAAAGATATGAACAGACAACGACTTAGACTCGGACTCATCACAGCGGCAGCGCTTCTGCCTCTGGGCATGATGGGACAGGAAACACTGACATTGGAACAGTGCCGGGAAATGGCTTTGCAGAACAACAAGAGCATCGAACAGGCCAAGACCCGTGTGGAAATGGCCGGCTACGACAGGAAAATCGCAAGGGCGAACTACTTTCCGAACATCAGCGCTACCGGCGCATATATGTATAATGAGAAGAACCTCGCACTGATAAGTGACGAAATGTCAGGTAAACTGACAGGTGCCGGCGCAGCTCTCCAGGGCGCCGTCAGCGAGAAGGTCACCAATGTCATTGAGGCATTGAACAAGATTCCGGGAGGCTCTGACATCATCAGCAGCGAGATGGGACAGGCCATTCTCGGTGCGCTCCAGAAAGGCGAGATCAGTTCAGCCATCACCAAGATAGGCACTGAAATCGACGACGCCTTCCACCTGGACATCCATAACGTGTTCGCAGGTATGGTTTCACTCCAGCAGCCGGTATTCATGGGCGGCAAGATCATCAATGCCAACAAGATGGCAAAACTGGCGGAAGACCTGTCCAAGGCCAAATACGACAAGGAATATCAGGACTTGCTGACCACCGTGGACCAGGCTTACTGGCAGGTAGTCTCCGTTTCCAACAAGAAGAGAATGGCCGAGAACTATGCCGACCTTCTCGAGAAGATGGAGCACGATGTGACCATTTCTGTCAATGAGGGTGTAGCGACCGAGTCTGACGCATTGTCGATAAAGGTCAAGGCCAATGAAGCGAACATGCTCAAGACCAAGGCCACCAACGGGCTCGTTCTCGCCAAGATGCTGCTCTGCAAGGAGATAGGCATTGACCTGAATTCTGAAATCTCCCTCGCTGACGAGGAACTGAGCGCTGTTCCTGCACCTCAGCTGACTGCCCAGAAGGATCTGGAGCAGATCTACGAGGACAGGCCTGAGACAAGAAGTCTGGGACTTGCCACTCAGATTTATGATGCGAAAGTGAAGATAGCTCGCGCGGACATGATGCCTAAAGTGGCATTGACAGCGAACTATATAGTAAGCAATCCGAACCTCTACAACGGATTCCAGAACAAGTTCGGCGGCATGTTCAATGTTGGCGCCATGATCAACATCCCTATTTTCCACGGAACTGAGGCACTGCAGAAAACACGCAAGGCAAAGGCTGAGGCGACATTGTTCAGAAGCCAGCTGGAGGAAGCCAAAGAGATTATCAACCTGCAGGTTACACAGCTCCGCAAGCAGCAGAACGAGGCGCTGGACAAACTCGACATGGCTGAGAGCAACCTCAAGAGCGCGGAAGAGAATCTCCGTACCGCGTCCATCGGTTTCGAGGCCGGAGTCGTGACTGCCAATGTGGCTCTTGCCGCACACACGGCATGGCTCAAGGCGCAGTCAGAGTACATTGACGCAGGCATTGAACTTCAGATGAACTATGTAAACCTCCAGAAGGCAGAGGGCAATTATAAATCAGATATCGATTCAGAAAAATAAAAACAGAAAAATACTATGGGACAGACTAAGAAATCTTACAACCTTGTAATAGGTGTTGTAGCGCTGCTTGTCATTATTATGGTTATAGCAGTGGTGGGATATTTCGTATCAAAGCCTAAACCGCTGGTTATCCAAGGCGAGGCTGAGGCTACAGAGTACAGAGTTTCCGGAAAGGTGCCGGGAAGAATCGAGGCGCTTTTCGTGAAAGAGGGCGAGATGGTGCACAAGGGAGATACTGTCGTATTCATCGACTGCCCTGAAGTCCATGCCAAACTCGAGCAGGTTACTGCATTGAAGAACGCAGCCAAGGCTCAGCAGAACAAGGCCATCAACGGAGCAAGGAAAGAGCAGATCACAGGCGCTTACGAACTCTGGCAGAAAGCTATCGTGGCGGAGAAGGTCATGAAGAAATCCTACGACAGAATCAAGAACCTCTATGACCAGAAAGTCGTTTCAGCACAGAAATATGACGAAGTGGAGGCTCAGTACAATGCTGCCGTAGCCACCACGAAGGCTGCCAAGAGCCAGTATGACATGGCTGTCAATGGCGCGCGCGCAGAAGACAAGGCTACCGCTGCCGCTCTCGTGGACCAGGCCAACGGTGCTCTTATGGAGGTCAATGCAGCTCTCGCTGAGCTTTACCTCACTTCTCCTGCATCCGGTATCATTTCCGCTACCTTCCCTAAAGTCGGCGAACTTGTAGGACAGGGCTCACCTATCATGACCATCACAGACCTCGATGACATGTGGTTCACTTTCAATGTAAGAGAGGACTATCTCCACGGTCTGAAACAGGGCGACAAGGTAACCGTAAGCGTTCCGGCTCTTGACGACAAGGAGTGCACCGCTACCGTGACCTACATCGCTGTCCGTGAGTCCTATGCCACATGGAAAGCCACCAAGGAGACAGGCATGTACGATGCCAAGACATTTGAGGTGAGAGCTGTTCCTGACACTCCGCTTGAGGGCTTGCGTCCGGGAATGTCAGCAATCGTGAAAGACAGCAAAATTCTTAAGAAATAATCAGTTATGAGTTTTTGGCATAACATAGCCGCAGTAATCCGCCGTGAACTGAGGATAATGAGGAACAGACCGATTTATCTTCTCGGTTCAGTGGTGACTGTGGCCTTCTGCGCCATCTTCTTCCTGACCTTTCTGAAAGACGGACTGCCGCACGACCTGCCTGTAGGCATCGTGGACTATGACAACTCGACATTGTCCCGGAACTTCGCAAGGCAGCTGGACGCGACACAGCTCGGAAAGGTGATCAGATATGACACTTTCGCACAGGCGAGGGAGGACATGCAGAGCGGCAAGCTTACAGCGGTCTGCGTCATCCCTGAAGGCATGTATGCAGATGTACAGGCAAGCCGCCGACCGACTTTCACATATTACCTGAACGGTCTTTATTTCGTCGGAGGAGCATTGTCCTACAAGAACATCCTCACGATGATCAACCTTGCCGACGGCGCCGTCCAGAGAGAGGTGCTCAGGGCGAAAGGAGTCAATGAAGATGCTATCATGGGCAGAATCCGTCCAGTGAACGTGGATGTGCATCAGATCGGCAACCAGTACACCAACTACGGTTACTATCTGACCAACATCTTCCTGCCGGGCGTATTGGAGATGGCGATAATCATCATCTTGATCTACTCATTGGGAGCAGAACTGAAATACGGCACATCCAGACATCTGCTGCAGACGGCCGGCGACTCCATGTTCACCGCGCTTCTCGGCAAGATCATAGTCTATACGACACTGTTCTCGATACTGGGACTCATCCTTATACTGCTGATGTATGACTGGATGCATTTCCCGATAAACGGCTCGATATGGAACATGTTCCTCGATATCCTGCTGCTGGTGCTTGCCAGCGAGGGAGTGGCAATATTCATCATCGGTATGCTGCCGATTCCGCGACTTGCACTGAGTATCGGCGCCCTGTACAGCGTGCTTGCATTCTCAATGTCAGGCTTCACGCTGCCGGTAGAGGCTATGCCGCCATATATCCAGGGACTTGCAGAAGCGTTCCCGCTCAGGCATTACTTCCAGTTCTACTCACGTGAGGTCATCTTCGGAACAGGTTTCGCAGGATGGTATAAAGAGGTGATACACATGCTCATTTTCCTCTTCCTGCCGGTATTGGCCATCTGGAGACTCAAGAAGGCTTATATTTTACAGAATTTCCCTAAAAAATAGTCGATATGAAAAAAGACAGTTACATAAGTACGTGGTTTCGCGACTTTTGGGGAATTTTCACCCACGAACTGAAACTCATATTCTCCGATTCCGGAGTTATGATCATATTCTTCCTTGCCGGACTCGCCTATCCGCTGCTGTACAATGTAATGTACCTCAACGGCATACTTAACGAGACTCCTATCGCCGTAGTGGACAATGCCGACTGCTCAGCCAGCCGCCGTTTCGCCCGCGAAGTCGATGCCACAAGAGAGTGCGCTGTGAAATATCATTGCATCAATGTCCTTGAGGCACAGGAGCTTATGAAGGAAGGCAAGATTCGCGGCTACCTGTATTTCCCATCTGACTACGGCGACAAGCTCGCAAGACTGGAGACCGCCACATTGTCAGTTTATGCTGACATGAGCAGTTTCCTCTACTACAAGAACATCCTCATGGCAAGCAACCAGGTGATGCTCAATGAAGTGGGCAGCATCCAGATGGAACGGTACGCTGCGGCGGGATTCAGCGGCGAACAGGCCGCATCCCTCGTGCAGGCCATTCCATACGAGGAGAACAACCCTTACAACAGGGCATTCTCCTACTCGCTGTTCCTCCTGTCAGCCATATTGCTCGTAATCGTACAGCAGACGCTGTTCTACGGAATGTCGATGCTGGTGGGTACGGCACGAGAGGAGAACCGCAGTTTCGCCACGCTCCCGGACAGGCTTGAAGGCCACGGAGTAGTGCGTGTGGTTCTCGGTCGAGGACTGGCCTACTGGCTGATATACATGGGAATTGCCATATACATCGCCACGATAGTACCGTCCATATTCGGATTGCCACAGAGAGGCAACTTCTGGGATATCATGCTGCTACTGCTGTTCTTCGTTACGGACTGCGTGATGTTCTCGATGACATGGAGCGCGCTGATCACCAGAAGAGAGTCGGTATTTCTCCTGTTCCTTGTGGTATCGCCTATCTGCCTGTTCCTGACAGGTTTCTCATGGCCTACTACAGCATTCCCTGAGTTCTGGAAATGGTTCTCATACCTATTCCCGACCACATTCGGATGCCAGAGTTTCATAAACCTCAACACTGCCGGCGGCGACTTGTGGACTTCACATACTCAGATGTTCTGGATGACAGTACAGACCATCGTGTACTTGTAGAGAACTGGGTTATCCACCACAAGAGCATGCTGGAAGAAAAGAAAATGGAACTGGCCAAACGCGCCGGCGTGGACTTGGAAGAAGACCGCAAAATCATCGCCGGAGAATAATTTTCCACATATATATCGAAAAAGGCCGCGCATTGAGCACGACCTTTTTTTCGTATTATAGCACGTACTACAGACGCTGTCCCCCGATGAATTCACGCATGATGGATGTAGGCGGAATCGCAGATATCTCGTCCGGCGAGAGTGCCACGATATAGTCCAGGAACTTGAGCAGACGCACCGCCTCAGTATATGCCGGTGAAGACGGGGCAATCCGGCGCAGCAGCGGCTCAGCATAGTATTTGAGCATCGGAAGCTCGTAGATCAATGCTGAATTGAACGCCGCATCAGCATTTTCCTGGAACGGGAAGATATTGCAGTTCTCTCCACGGCGCACACTGTACCAGCGGGTTATCGTCTCCTCCGGAGTGATGCCACGTACACGGTTGTCACGCACCATACGGCGCAGCAGACGGTTGTCGGAAGTGGAGATATTGTTGTTCTCATCCACATTGAGTGAAGTCAGCGCTGAGGCATAGACTCTGAAAATCTTGGAATTGTCCACATCCGGAACCATAGCAGGGTCGAGGGCGTGGATACCTTCCATGATAAGTATCTCCTTTTCACCCAGCGAGATACGCTTGCCGGACGGCATTGACCTGCCTGCCTTGAAATCAAACTTGGGCAGTTCGACCTCCTTGCCCGCGAACAGGTCGTTCAGCTGGCTGTTGAGAAGTTTGAGGTCCATCGCCTCCAACGCCTCGAAGTCATAGTTCCCCTCACTGTCCTTAGGCGTATGCTCCCTGTCCACGAAATAATTGTCCAGTTCAATCACCTTAGGAACCAGACCGAGCACACGGCACTGGAGCGCAATCCTCAGCGATGACGAAGTCTTTCCGCTGGAAGACGGTCCGGCAATAAAAACAGCCTTGACCTGACCTCTGCGCTCATATATCTGATCGGCAATGGCCGCATATTTCCTTTCGTGGAGAGCCTCCGACAGATTTATCAGCTCCACGGCATGGCCTTCGGAAATGGCCTTGTTCAACGCCCCGATACCATTGATCCTGATAATGGAGCACCAATCGGAATATTCCGCGAGAGTGGCCGCAATCTTGGACTGCGTCTTGACAGGAATCACTTTCGAGAAATCGCCCTCCGACGGGAACTGCAGACAGAAGCCTTCAGCGAACGGAAGAAGGTCGAACACTTTCAGATAACCGGTCGAAGGGAGTAGAGGTCCATGGAAGGTATCCGCATGTCCATCAAGGAAATACACACTGCATATGAACTTGCCGAGAGACTTCTGGAGCTCAGCTTTTTCCGGCTGGTTATTCTCCTCGAACATCTTCTCTGCCGTTACGGCATCTATCTTCTCCTTCCTGAATGGCATGTCGGCCGAGACGATTTCCTGCATTCTGCTCTTGACAGAGGCCAACTGCTCCTGCGTCAGTACCAATGTCCTGCAACGTCCGTCCTCCTGTTTCCTGGTCTCTATCACCTTGCAGTAGAGACCGCTCGGAAGCGAATGGTCTATCACCAGGACCTTGTCCGGAAACAGCTCACGTACAGCGTTCTGCAGCACGAAGCACAGGGAACGCAGGTAGGTGCGCCTTCCGTCAGGATGATTGTATCCGATGAACTCCACCTCGTGAGTCATCGCCAGCTTGAAGTCGAGTTCCTTCAGTTTGTGGTCCACCAATGCCGCGAGCACGGGATATACCACCCCTGTTCTGTCATCTTTCACGACAGGGCAGACCTGCTTGGAGAAATCACCGAGTTTCTCGAACAGAGGCAACTCATAACGCCTCCCGTCATTGACAAGGAGGACTTCAAATTTGTCAGCAGTATTGTTCATAATTATGTGTTTAACGCTTGCCTATTATGCCTTCGAGCGCATCCTTCAGATAAGGTCCTGTGACGGATGCCGGATTTGCCGCAAGTTCCTCGGGGGTTCCCTGAGCCACCACATAACCGCCTCGGCGTCCGCCGTCCGGCCCCATGTCGAACATATAGTCCGCGCATTTCAGCACATCGAGGTTATGCTCTATGACTATCACGGTGTTACCGCAGTCCACCAGCTTCTGAAGCACGCCCAAAAGCACCTTGATATCCTCAAAATGCAGGCCAGTGGTAGGCTCGTCGAGTATATAAAGGGTGTTTCCTGTGTCCTTCCGGTAGAGTTCCGATGCAAGTTTCATCCTCTGGCTCTCTCCGCCAGACAATGTGACCGCAGACTGACCGAGATGAACGTAGCCGAGTCCCACATCCACGAGGGCCTTGAGCTTCTGTGAAATCTTGGGAATCTCCTTGAAAAACTCATAGGCCTGGGCTATCGGCATCTCCAGCACGTCATTGATACTGCGCCCCTTGTACTTGACCGCAAGCGTATCCTCCTTGTAGCGGTGGCCGCGGCACTCATCGCAGACGACATTGACAGAAGGCAGGAAATTCATTTCTATCACCTTGATACCGGCCCCTTTGCAAGCCTCGCAACGGCCTCCTGCGACATTGAAAGAGAACCTTCCGGCTCCGAATCCGCGCACCTTGGCGTCAGGCGTTTCGGCAAACAGGGTACGGATATCATTGAACACACCCGTAAATGTGGCCGGATTGCTCCTCGGAGTTCTGCCGATAGGGCTCTGGTCGATTTCTATGAGTTTGTCGATGTTTTCGACTCCGATAATGTCCGAATACGGCAGAGGATGCATCTTGGCATTGTAGAACTTGTTCTTCAGTATCGGCATCAATGTCTCGTTTATGAGCGAGGATTTGCCGCTGCCGCTGACTCCGCTGATACCGATAAAGACGCCCAACGGGAAGTCTATGTCAATGTCTTTCAGGTTGTTGCCCGACGCGCCACGGATTCCGAGCACCTTTCCGTTCCCTTTTCTGCGGATGGCCGGCACTTCGATACGCTTCTTTCCGGTAAGATAATCCAGAGTCAATGACGGCCCGATCGTATATGATGACAAGTTTTTCTTGTCATTTTCTCCAACAGCGTCTCCTGCGGCCTCTTTTCCCGATTCGCCCAACAAAAGGGAAACAGGAGCATTGACACAGATCTTTCCGCCGTTCTCTCCCGCGCCCGGTCCTACATCGACTAGCCAGTCCGCACTGTACATCGTCTCGGCGTCATGTTCCACTACCATCACGGAGTTCCCCTCGTCGCGCAGTTCCTTGAGCGAATGGATCAGCTTCCTGTTGTCGCGCTGATGAAGTCCGATGCTCGGCTCATCCAGGATGTACAACACATTGACCAGCTTGGAGCCGATCTGAGTCGCGAGTCTGATGCGCTGACTCTCACCGCCTGACAATGAAGCGGTTGCGCGGTCGAGCGAGAGATAATCCAGTCCCACATCCAGCATAAAACCGGTACGCTCGCCGAGTTCCTTCAATATGTCGCGGGCAATGATGTTCTCCCTGTCGGACAGCTTGGAGGGCAACTCCTGAATCCATTTGGCAAGGGACGACATCTCCATCGCAGCGACCTCGGATATGGTTTTCCCGTCGATTTTGAAACAGGTGGTCTGCTGGTTAAGCCTTGTCCCGTGACAGACCGGGCAGACGATCTTGTCTTCGATGTCGTCCACAATTCCGGGAAACGACACCATTTCCGACATATTCCCGTCACCGACACGGAAAAGTTCGTCCGAGCCATAGACAATCAGCGAAATCGCCTCGTCCGGCACATCCTCTATCGGATCGTACAGTGAGAAGTTGTATCTCCTTGCTATGGAGCGTATTATATCGAACTTCTTCGTCTCCCGCATCTTTCCGAGCGGGACGATTCCGCCATCCGCTATAGAAACGCTGCGGTCCGGAATAATCGTGTCAATGTTCACATCAACGATCGTTCCGAGTCCTTTGCAATGCGGACAATAGCCTTCCGGAGAATTGAACGAGAACGAATGCGGCGCCGGCTCCTGAAGCGAAATGCCGGAATCCGGATCCACCAGATGCTTGGAATAATGCTGTATTTCCCCCGTCTCCAAGTCGAGCACGGCAAGTGAGCCTTTTCCACGTCCCAATGCTGTAGCGACTGAATCCTTCACCCTCTTGTCATCGCCTGTGGCAGGCTTCATCTTGTCCACCACAAGCTCGATGAAATGGGCCTTGTACCTGTCCAGAGCCGTTACCGTGGCGAGGTCACGGAGTTCCCCGTCGATGCGCACCTGAGTAAAGCCACGTTTGCGGAGATTGTCGAACAGTTCCTTGTAATGACCTTTTCGGCCACGCACAAGAGGCGCGAGAAGATAACATTTCCGCTGATTGTACTTCTGCATTATGAGCGAAACTATCTGCTCATCAGTGTAGCGGGACATTTCCTTCCCCGTTACCGGAGAATATGCCCGCGACGCCCTCGCATACAGAAGCCTGAGAAAATCGTAAATCTCGGTTATGGTACCGACCGTGGAACGCGGATTGTTGCCCGTGGTCTTCTGCTCGATGGCGATAATCGGACTCAGGCCGTTGATTTCCTCAACCTCCGGCTTCTCCAGCACTCCCATAAAATGCTTGGCGTAGGCGGAAAGCGTATCCATATAACGCCGCTGTCCCTCCGCATATATGGTGTCGAAAGCCAATGACGACTTGCCGCTGCCGCTCAATCCGGTTATGACCACGAACTCCCCTCTCGGAATATCCAGACTGACATTCTTGAGGTTATGGGCTTTTGCGCCCCTAATTTCTATGAAATCTTTTTCTTCCAATTTATTGTGCTCCAAACATTAGAGCCATCCGCCGCCGGAGCTTCTGACTCCCCTTACAACTATCGAGAGTTTCCTGGATATCTTCATGCCGCCCATAGACGAACCTGTACCGACATTGGTGCCGCCCGCTACCGCATTGACAGTCAATATGGCATTGCCGGAGCGCTTCGGGGTCAATGTAAGTTTTCCTTTGTTCACCACAGGCACCGATTTCAGTCCGAGCGTGCTCATATCCTCTGCCGAAATCTCGATTCCGGTATAGGTCAATGATTCATATCCTTCACCGAACAATGACTCGAGGCTGACCTCCTGCGTCTCTCCCACGACCAATGCCTCACAAGGTATACCTTCTATCTGCATCAGCAGTCTCCACGCATTGACCTTGCCCGTTCCCATCTTGCCGGCGAACTTGGAGAAATTATAAGAACGGACACTATTTTCATCTTCATAATAATAGCCTTTTCCGGAGAAAGCCGAGTCGCTGAACTTGTCCACGGAGGTAAGCAGCATCGACTTGAACTCATCTGTCGTGCACTTCACACCCAGTTTCTTCATATACGAAAGGCCCAGCGCAGCCACGCCGCTCACATGCGGACAGGCCATCGAGGTTCCGTCCATATATGCATATCCGGAACCGTCGAGATATTCGTCTCTCAAATCAGGCGGCACGGTGGACAGGATGGAGGCTTCATCCATAGGGTCATCAGACGAACTCGTCATCGGAGAACAATAGTCTCCAC
>OCHN01002361.1_pt1 | contig 12388 bp, 7 predicted proteins | sample 1538911 | NCBI WGS metagenome assembly OCHN01 (sample SAMN04571736, study PRJEB22368) | human gut metagenome | biome: human gut; material: stool | host: Homo sapiens | place: Luxembourg | collected 2013-01-11 | reverse complement strand
TAGGGTTCGAGCCCCTAAGGGAGCACTGAAAATGGAGATCAGAAATGGTCTCCATTTTTTTGTTCACATCCCAGCCGATCTTCCGGGCCAGGGAAACGGGTCATGGGAAAACCGCCACAGCCGCGTGCGTACTAAAACGTTTTCCACGCACGTCACACCCGAAATTTGTCATGACGTGCGTAAATCGGGTGTTTTCACGCACGAGAAAGTCCGCCCGGAAACATCACATGAATCCGGACGGACTGACGAATCAATCAATTTAATCTGCCAAGTAAGCATTAAAAGATAAGTTGGTAAAGATTTGTGAAGTATTTTCGAGGAATCTAGACCGAAAAGACAAGCAAAGATTACCAAGTTATTTTTTAAGGATTACCAGCCTCAGCTATGACACTGTCGGGAATCTCTGCCCTCTTGTAGACGGAGACTTCGGCGGGCGTGGAAGACGATGTCAGTGTCATTGTCTCGCCCTCAATAGAAACGCTGTAGCTGGACGCCCATGAAGAGCCGTCAGCGTATTCGCCGCTCAAGACACCCGATGTCAGTTTCCACGTGCCGGAATAACGCACGTAGCGGGCGCTGCTGCCGGTCTTCTGATAGCTCGCGAAAGAACCGTCGGAAGCAAACGACAAATAAACATCCACGGCCTGGGAGCCAATCAACGCGGACTTCGTGGTAACCGAAACTATATTCCAGTCACCCGCAACTTTCGGAACCGACTCCTTCTTGCTGCAAGACGGGAACGCCGCCAGAGACAATGCCATAACTATGGCCGAATAAAGCAACCTTCTCATTTTCTTTTGATTACAGTAGTTTCATCCTTGGACACCTGAGGATTTGCAGACGAACTGAGATAGAGCGTCGCAAGTCTCGGACAATCCTTGACATTAACTTCCACAAGTCCGGCAATAGAGCTCAGATCCACTTCCTGAAGCTTGCCGCAGCCGCTGCAATTGAACGAAAGGAGGTTTGTCCACTTGTCCGTCCATGTAACATCGCTGGACAACTTCACGAAATCATTGTTGCTCAAATCCAGGGAAACAAGAGCCGTGAATTTGAACGGACGCACGAAGGACTGGGTATCCTCGGTAAGATGATTATGACCGACATTGAGATTAGCAATGGCGGCGCAGCCATCCAAGTCGCAGGAAGTCAATTCATTATACGAGAGATTGACATTCTTGAGGACCTTGGCGTAAGAACACTTGAATGACGTCAGCTTATTGTGCGAAGCATCAATGTAAGTAAAGTCAGCGAGATCCGAACCTGAGAGACCGGTGCAGGACGTGAGACTGTTGTTGGACACAATCACCGTCTTCAGAGACTTGGCTCCGGCGAATGAAAGTTCTGTCAAGCTGTTGCCGGAAAGGTCGAGCTCTTCAAGCAGATTCATAAACGGTCCCAAATCAATGGCCGTCAACTTGTTTTTGCTCAAGTCCAGCTTACGGATCTGTCTGAAGTAGACCAGACTGCCGATTTCTGAAAGGTTCTTGTCCTTATAAACGAGTTCCTTCACGCTCTCCGCCTCGCTGCCGGAAATCTTGCCATTGCCGTCAGCATCGAATTTGGACACGATATAATTACGCAATCCGCTGTCGGTAATCGTAGAAGTGCAATCCTCAGGATAATCGATAGCCACGGTCGTAATCATGCTTGGCTTTATGTTATAAGTACATTTGTCTTTGATAGCCTCATATTGGCCCTGGAACATGATGACCTTGGACAGACCAGAAAACAATGCGGAAATCGACTTCAGATGCAAGTTATGGCTTACATCCAATGTGGTAATCTTCTTGCAGGAATCTATGTCCAATTTCTCCAGAAGCGGGCACTTGGCCAAATCCAGGCTGGAAATGGAGGTGTTGCCGATAGAAAGTGATTTCAGTCCAGGCAGTACGGACAGATCCAGCGAAGACAATTTGCCTGATTCCGAAAGCGACAATGTCGTGATTACGGAATTTGCAGGCAATTTGACCGATGCAAGTGTCGAACAGCCGGCATTCAGATTCGTGAGAGCCGTGCAGGCGCTGACATCCAATGATGAAAGGCTGCTTGCATACACAATAAGCGATTCCAGAAGAGTGCAGGCACTTACATCTATCGCCTTGAGCTTCGTACCATAAGCTACACAAGAGACAAGCGAGGTACAGCCCTGCAAGTCAATGCTTTCAAGCGACTTGTCAAGCGCTGCGCGCACAGTCTTGAGTGCAGAACAGCCCTTCAGATTGATACTGGTAATCTCCTCATTGTCAGAAACATCCACATCGGTAAGCGTAGTTCTGCCGCTCAAGTCGAGCTCCAAGAAATTATTGTTCGGAAGCACGATCTTTTCAAGTCCGGTGAAGAACTCCAGGCCTTCAAGACTCATGATGGTAGACCCGTCCTCCCCAGTTCCTTCGTACTCGACCGTCTTGAGCGCAGCAGCCTCTTCAAGCGAAATCTTACCGTCGCCATCGGTATCGGCCGCCATGAGCACCGTCTTCAATGTCTTGTCCTTGATGCTTGCCAATACATCTTTCCCGGACTGTTTCACAGTGAGTGTCACAGTATTGGTAGCACAAGTGAATGTGAAGGAAACCTCCCGGGAATCAGTACCTGTGTTCTTCTCCACGGTGAAAGTCACCTCATCACCGGATTTGCCGGACTCGGCAGAAGCCTTGACCCAAGCAGACTCGCCGGACAATGTCCAATCGCGGTCGCTGGTCACGACTACCGAAAAGCTGCCGCCCTCGGCATCCAGTTCCTTTTCCTTTTCGGACAATGCGATATTCACACCCGCCGCGAGCTGATTCAGCTTGATTTTCACGGACTCGGCGCCGGAATATGAAAATGTGAGTTCAGCAGAACGCTCATCACCAGGGTTCACAGCCACATCGGCAGTAACATCAGATGCATTGACCTGAATATCGGAAACCCATGACTCTGAGGATTTTACTGAAAGAACGCCGGTCTCGGTAGGATTTTCGACATTGTACGAAACCGAGACTGCGCCACCGGCTGCAATCACGGAGACACCCCCTTCGGGAGCAGTCACCTTGAGGACCGGGACTTTCGGCTGCTCCTCCGGCTCGGACCCGCCACAAGAGGACAGGCCCAAGACCGCTGCAAGGAACAACATTGATAATTTACTTATATTCTTCATGGCAAGAAGGATAATTAAAGTTCTCTTTCATATCTTCTGGTCTTGACCAGATTACGTTTTGCAGGAGCGGCACCCTTGAAAACATTGTCAGTAATATTTACAGGGGCGGCATTGACGCTCTTAGGGAGACAGTATACGGCTGTAGTATTCGCTCCGGTTCCTCCGTCATGAGGATTCGACCAGAAGTCATACGGCTCAATGGTGTCAGCCTTGGTAGGCGTGAACTCCATGTAATGCCATTTGCCGTAGTTGCCGTCAGCACCCTCGGCCACATAGGAGAAGCTCCATTTATGATTATACCAAGGACGGCAAGTCTGCTGATACTCGTCAATGCAGTTCGCAGGGGCGGTATCATTCCTGATGAGCGCCATAAGATGGTCAATGCCCATGCTATATGCAGAAACAGGGGCCCATACACCGCCATACCAATGGACGGCAGATGCATTAGGATTGTACTTGGTAAGCATGATGCAGGCATCTTTCACATCCTCGGCATCCCACTTGTCAGGGAACTTGGCCGCGAGCTCATTGCCGTCGAAGAAGCAATACTCTACCTCAACCTCCGCGTCGCTCTTCTCGAACGGAATCTCCGGAGACTTGACCTGATACTCGAAGAAATCCGTGGTGTTCATTCCGGAATATCCGAATACGACCAATGTATAATCAGTATTTGACTGCCAATAAGTCTCGTACTGTTTCTTGCCCCTCATCCTCTTGTTGATGATTTCATCCTCATAATATTCCTGGATGACATTCATGAGCAAGTTGGCATTGTAAGTACCGTCAGGGTTCTTATAAAGCTCAGCCTCAGATGTTTCCATCAGGAACGGCAGATAATATTCGTCGTTCTTCGTAGGAGTGAATTCGAATGTACCATAGTTCCATGTCGATTTCAGCAAGTCTATCTGAATCTTCATGTCAGACTTGACGGCATGGTCCGTAGTCGCATCGATGCGGCCCACATTGGTAGTGATCTTGCCGTCATGATCTATACCGAACACATATATGCGGTAGGTATGCTCCGGCAGGAATTTCCAGTAAAGGTCAATGTTGCCCCACAGCTCCTGCGTGCCGGTATATGTCAATGACTCCCAGTTATTCTTGCCTTCCTCATAATAACCGTCTTTCAGACGGGTAGCCTCCATGTTCACGATTCGCTGGGCCATCTGGCGGTCATTGTAACCGGTGCATTTGCTTTCCTCAACGAATGCGACATAATAACGGGTGTCAGCCTTGGACGGAACCACACGGACCTTGACGTCCTCAGGTTTGGTCTGAAGGACGGACAATTCGAATGTACAGTCGTCAGCAACCGGCTCGGATTCCGTCACGAAATAGCCTACATCCTTAGGTTTGGTAGTCGGGTTCCCGGCATAATCCATACCCCAGGCGACAATGTAGTACTTCGTGCCGGAATACAAGTCCTTAGGCGCGTCGAAAGACGGGCCGGTATGGATGTACGAGGTTATGGGAATACCCCATGACTCGACATTGGACTTGATGTTGCTGATGGTATTGGACATGATTTCCTCAAGAGTGTATTGCGAATACTGCATCTCGGAAATATATGTCCAGAAATAGTAGTCGTCATTGTTCGACGGCGTAACGGTAATCGTCGCACCATTCTTGGTGATGTCAGTAACATCGGCGGTAAACTTGAGGTCGGAGGTCTCCACGATAGCGGTAGAGAATTCCGCCATCGTAAAGTCGGTCAGACGTTTGCCGTCCTGGCTCATACCATAGCAATAAGCGACATAATCCGTGTCGTAACTCAAATCAGTATAATCCATTTCCGTCTCCGCACCGTTCATGGTGTAGAACTGCGGAGCACGTTTCAGGCAGTCTTCCAATGACATGCCATTGTTGTCGGCAACATCCTTGATCCATTTCAAATCGCTTTGATAGAGCTGTTCAAGTCCCTCTTTGTCAAGCAGATACTTGGATACTGAGCTCTTGTCCATCACGAAGAAGACATAATTGCCGCCGTATTCAAGCGGAGTGTATTTCACATGACAGCCATATGGCGTGACATTGGACACCTCTATCTTGAACACTCCGTCAAAAACGGAACTCTGGTTGATATTGACATTGATATCCTCCGCTCCCGGATAAGAGAGCACCATGGTAGCGGTGCGGGCCTTGTCGGCATTCTGCTCCGCGGAGAAGAACACGCTGTCAGCCTCGACACGGATGTCATAAATCCACTCCGCATCGGTAGTCGCACTCAATTGTCCGCCATGCGAGGCGTTGTTGATGGAATATCTCAAGCCATATTCTCCGGCATCCTTGCTGATTTCCAGAGCCACGGCCTTGATACTCGGTACAGACGATTCCTGACTGCAACCCACAAAAGCGAGGGTCGCAGCCAGAAGTCCGATAAATAATGATTTCAATTTCATATTGTCAGAAGTCAATTTTCGCAAACAGAAGTCGCGGATTAGAACACGTGAATTGCACGTGCGTTATGCGTGTAATAAGTAATCTCATCAGAGCCCTGACTTACGGCACCATCCTTATATGAGAAGTAGCGTGCATAAGCGCCACTATCATCGCTGAACCATGTAGTGGAGCTCCAATATCCGCGTCCCTCTGTCAGAGGAGTACCTCCGATCTTGGCAAGACCTTCATTGATGGCGGTAAAGTTCGCCAGTACTGCCTTCAGCTGTTCGTCAGCAGGGAGGAACCAACCGGCATTGCCGCAGTCATATACAGCCCAGTTTGCTGCAGGGCATGAGCCGATATTCTCAAGATAGCTGGAAAGACGATCGCAATTGGCCTTGCCGTCAGTCGTGCTGGCCGGCCAAATATTTGAAGATTGCCCGGTAGTAGCCCATTTTACAGCCTCGCACTCAAGCTTGGAAATGATATAGCCATGCTCGCCTGTCTCGTCGATGTAAGCCACGACACCATGACCATTGTCCACTTTCATCTCGTCACCGATCTTGTATGCGCTCTCTACCGGCTTGTCCGGATCAGTAGTGGTAGCCTTCAGGCCGACATTGTAGGAAGCCCTGGCATTGCCCGTAAGAGTAGAAGACCTTTCAGACGTAACTACGCCCTCATGATCCCAATCCCATGCTGCAGACCAGGCATTTCTGGTCTCGGTATTCTGGGTAGAAGTCCAGTAATTGTAGCCTTTCGTAAGCTTAGTGCCATTATGGTCGGAAATGGCAGCATTGAGCTTGTCGATATTGTTCAATATTTCAGTCATCTCGTCGACAGCAGGAAGATACCAGCCGGCACCCTTGTCATTGCACCATTTCTGTGCAGGGAAATAAGACACTGAACTGTACTGGTTGTTCAAAATGGCATTCAGGTTTGCGAGACCGTCGGTCTTGCTGTCTGCCCAAGAATTCGCAAAGCTGTTTCCGGCGAACTCCACACCGGCCTTCTCATCGAGGGCAAGCACTTTCACATAATTCTCGTCAAAGTGCCATACAATGCCTATAACACCCTGTCTTTCATAGTATTCGCCGATTTCATAGCTAGCCTTGAGAGGAGGGCAGCCTGCCTGGAGCACAGTCACGTCTATCACATCGCCGGCAGCACCGGTAATCTTGATATTGGCTGTTCTCGCATCAGCGCCGGTATTAAGAGCATATGAGAAGCGAAGTTTCTCAGTGTGAGCGGCTTTCGTCTCGACAAGCGTAAGCCATTCTGCATCGCTGGTCACCTGATATTCCATATTCGTACTGAGCGGAAGTTCCAGTATACCGGAAGCATCGGTAAGGCTGTATGTAAGATTAGGCAGAGAAAGTACGCCTTTCTCGAACTTGATGGCCTGGTCAGCTACCATGCTGGTGGTATTGTTGATGGCCTCGACAATAACGAGACCGCCATTCGGATCCGCAGGGACATTGACAGTGACTACGGTATCAGCCTCGTCGATGGCGGCGGTCCAGCCGGCAGACGCATATTTGACGTAAACGATTACATCTTCACCTTCCTTGGCGCCCTTCACCGCATATTTTACCTTGGCAGTACCATTGGCGGAAACGCCTACGACAGTGCTCTTGCAGATCAGACGGAAACCGCCGAGAAGAGAAACGGTGAATGACTCGCCGCCTGAAAGGGTGAATGTAACCTCATCTTCACCGACTTTGACGCCCTTGAAGAAAGAGTCTCCATCCTTGCCTCTGGCCTCCGTAAGAGTGGTCCAGTTCTCGTCACCCGGCCACTTGATGCACCACCAGCCTGAAACAATGCTGATTTCAGGGGTCTTGCCGTCGGTACCGTTCACCCTTACCTTAGGGTCGGTGTACTCGCCGTCAATGGTCCAATAATAGTTGTTGTCGCTTTCATCAAGCTTTACGCCCACTGCAGGAGTATGGCCATCCGCACCGGCGACACCGGTCGCGCCATCGTGAACCGAATATTTCTTACCGTTGCTGAGGACCAATGTATAGTAGTTGATTCCATCTTTTGCCACAGAATCAACGCTCTGGATATAGCCCCCATTTTTAATGGTATTTACCAGAGCATCAATGGATTCCACCTGGGAGTTGAGTGTCTGGACCAACGTCTCAAGTGAAGTTACGCGGTTGTCGAGGTCATCGACTTTAGTCTCAAGATCATCTACTCTTGAGCATCCCATGACGGCAAGCGCGCCGGCACAGAGGAATGTGAGCAACCTTTTCATAATGCAATAATTTAATCTGTTAAGTTGTTGTTATCTGTCAATCATGACCGGTGGAGCGAGAGGAACGAACTGTTCCACATAATTTGACTTGCTCTGCGTGTTGTCGCTCTTCACCTTGTCATTGGTATAAAAATCATTGATGGAGAATGTCTTGCCGCTGGCCTTGAAGATCCTGCGGACGATGGCCTCGCGCGAAGGCGCATTGTAATACATCCTGTTGTCCTCCATGCAGCTGATTCTCTCCGGTCTCCACACGCCCTTCGTATAGAGCATGCCGCCTTCGTAGAATCCCACCGCATCATAGCCGGAACGTCCGATGAAATGACCCCACTGGGCCTTGTTCTTGTCATTGGTGAACGAAATGTTGTACGCGAAATACGGATCGACCGTACGCCACTCTTCCACCACGGATTTCTGGGGAGCCGGAACAGTCCCGTCAGTATAACGGTATTCGTCCTTCAACCTGCCGAACCCGTGGCCGCCGCCTTCATGTACGACAATGTTGGTGAACGTGGAACCTACAGGACAGATGGAAACGGATCTTCCGGTACGCTCCATCCAGCAAGTACCCGCATAGACATTGAGATTGACCAACATGAGTATGGTGGTAGTCTGAAGCTCCGCATCGGTCACGCCGGAAATCTTCTTCGCATAGGCGTACGCCTTGTCGACGTCGCAGGACACTTCCGTGCTGTTGCCTCCGGCCAATGTCGCACTGAACGCGGTGTTCCTGGTCTGGGCCTTGCAATCCAGCATATCCTGCTTGACCGTGGCGCCGCTCTCCTGCGAATAAACCGCTATCGTACTGACTCTGAAGTAATTCCGGTAAGTCGCAAACGGCTCGATACCGAAGAAGGCATTGACCGCTGTCTGCACGTCCTTGTCGAATTTGCCGCCGTCGGAATAGTCGTCCTTGGTATAGCCGTCACCCATTATTATGAGATGGACAGGCTTCGGCGCGCCGGCGGATTCCGTCTGGAACCTGGTAATTTCACCGTCCGCATAAGCACCGCCGTCTCCGGTGATGAGCGTCCTGGTATCACTTTCCGCTTCACCGCCGAAATCATCCAGGCTCTTCACTTTCCACACATATCTGGTGTTCTTTTCGAGCATGTCGGACGGCTTGCAAGAGGTAGTTTCAGAACTGTATGAAGACCATGAAGTGCCGTTGTCGCGGGAAAGCATCAGGCTGTACTTCACGACGTCGCCGTCAGGGTCAGTCGCTGATTTCCAAGTAAATACGCCATTGGTCTTCACCCCTGTCGCGCCGTTTTCCGGAGAGAGAAGTTCCGGTGCCGACGGATTCTTGTTCGGCATCTTCTGGCTGACCGCAATCATCGAAAACGTGGTGCCGTAACTGATGGTGAGGAACTGCTTCGAACGTGGAGTCCTGTCAGTGAACGGCGCAGGTGTCAACGTGACGGTGGTTTCTCCGGCAGAACCTTTCAGAGGACTTACCGTGCACCAGGACGCAGCTGCCGGCACAGAAATCTGCCAGTCATATTTGGACGCGACCGTAAGCACTGCAGGCGTGCCGTCCTGGTCCAGCTCCACGCTGTACGAACTGAGGGAAAAATCCACGCCTTCCTGTTTTACGGCGATGTCGCAGAGATTTCCGTTTCCGCTGACAGTGACAGTACCCTCGCGCTCCAGGCCATCATTGGCCTTGGCGGTAACGGACAATGTCGCATTGCCCTCGCCGCTCGACGGAGAGCACACGATCCAGTCGCAGTCAGCCTTCGCGGTCCATCCGCAGCCGGCGACAATGTTCACGGTCTGTTTCTGCTCCGAGGACTTGAATTCCAGAGAGATGACAGACACCTTGATACCGTCGCCGTCCTTCTTGCAGCTGAACGCTGCAATAGGCAGAAGGAGGGCAATAAAGAATTTCAATAACTTCATCATTGTTCAATGTAAGTGAATGTCGCATCGTCAGCAACTTCATCGTAGGTAGACATGAAGCTTCCTGAATTTGCGAGATGGGTAGAATAATCGAACCTGGAAGTAGAGGTGATGACACCGTTCTCGTCAAATTTCACGACAATCGGTGACGTTCCCTTGTCGCTTCCCCAGAATACCATATTCTTGCTTTCGTCCTTTCCGTAGTGATAGAACGAGGTTCCGAATGCAGTATCGCTCTGGAGTTCACCTCTGTAGTACCAGTCGCCGCTGAACGTGATTGTCCTGTCTTCATAGTTCACGACACCCTTGAGCTTAGGCATGATCTCACCGGATGCGCCGAGGACATCATGTCCAAGGTTGAACCAGTCGGCGGACATATCCACGACGGTAGCGGTATTGCGGGTGAAAGTTACGGCGAACGTGGTCTTGGCGGAGGCAATCTGATAGCTGCCGCACTTGATGTCGAGGGCTGAGTACCTGTAGCTTTCGGCTCCCGTCTCGAATACGGCATTGACATTTCCCCACTCGTCATAAACGGCTCCGCGATCCAGTTTTATATCGAAAATCGCCTTCGGAGCATGAGGAATCTTAACTTTTACAGTCCTCTTGTCTTCTGCAACATCGTAGTCGGCATAGCAATACTCGATACCGGAATTGTCCTTGTAGACGACGCTGACGGTATTGCTGAGATGGGTGTTCTTGTAAATGTCGAACGGGAAGACAATCTCTACAGACGCATCGTCATTCTTCCATGTAGAAGCAGGAGCATCCTTGAAATATGATGATTCCACGGTGAAATCCACTGCCGCATCATCCCAACCCAGGTTCTTGTACTTATAGGTCGAGGTGTCGAAGGAAGAGTTCACACCGTAAGCCTTGTTGCCGCTCAAGTCCATGAACAATCCCTGCGGGAAGCTGACCAGATAGCCTGCGCCGTTGGCAGGCTTAGGGCAATTGAAAGTGACGACATTGCCTTCGACGGAGATGTATTCGAGCGGAAGGTCCTTTTTCGTGGTAACCTCCATCGTGCCCCACTTTACATATTGTATGGTGGCGTAGCTTTCCTTGTTCACCACGACATCCTCGGAATACTCCAGGATGAGGGTGGTTCCGGACACGGACGATTTGACGATGGACGGGATTTCGGTATCGTTCACCTTGATCGTCTTCTCGGCAAGTTTGCTGAGCAGTCCGGTCTCGGAAATCGCCGCTGCGTAAATCTTGTATTCATGAGCAGGTTCGCACTCGAACTCGACCCTGGTCTTCACCTTGTCGAGAGCATCGAAGACTCCGCTCTGAAGTGCCGTTCCGACATTGTCCATTACAATGTCCTGGGCAGCAGGAACTACCGTGCTGCTTCCATCCAGAATCACATATCCGAACTGGGCCGCATTGAAATCCACTGACAATGTGAATGTCATCAGGTAGTTGTTGGAATTGCTCGGCTCAATGGTGACGACAGGCTTTTCCTTTCCTGCATTCTGCGTGCTCAATCCGTCATCGGAGCATGAAGCCGCCAGCAACGGAATGAGAACCGACATCAATATTTTCTTATAAAGTTTCATCGTCATACTACTTATTACGGGTCAATACAATGTTTGTGAAAATCATCCATACATCACCTGAGAATTCACCCTGGGTGTTGAAGATTGCTGCAGTAAGACCATAACCGCCCTGCTGGAACGTGATGGTATTCATATCGGCGCTCCATGATCCTTCAAGCGGTGTCTGGAGACTGATGGAGTTGCCAGGCTGTATGGTGCAGCATCTGATGATGACATCGTAATCTACGTCGGAGAATTTGAACACATTGGCCATCAGAGTATTAGTCTGTACATACAGTGCGTGTTCATCCTCATCGAAGTTCATGTACCAGACAGGCTGCTTCGGCGGGTTGGCGGTAGAGAACTCACGCTGGTAGTCGCCGAATCCCCAGCATACGAGGACACGTCCTTCGTTGCTTGCAATGTCAGATTCGGTGAAACCGCCGCTGATATTGACAGGGAATGAAACCTTGTTTCCGCCATAATCAGTAGCAGTCGCAGTCCAGTCTCCCATGAGCTTGTCATAAGGATTGTTGTCATTGTCCCTGATTTCCAACGTAGCCTTTTCCAGAGCCACCTTGGCGCCTTTCACATTGGTGATGGAAAGTTCGATTTCGCGGATCTCGTTTATCACGTCATTGTCCTTGACCGTAAATTCCAGGTACACCGGAGCAATGTCCTTACCCTTGACTTTCAACCCTTTGGACTGCGTAAAGTGAATGACATCATTCACATCGGTGCCTTCCTCGGAAACAAGTTTCGCCTCCACATCGAAAGTCACCGGATAGGAGTTTCCGTCACCGGCAACATTGATCTGTATCTTGCTCAGACCGGCACCCTCCTTGAATTTATAGGTATCCTGGCCGAATCCGATGCTGATGTCGCCGGCGTCCTTGTTCTCATTGGAGCAGGATATTGATCCTGACACAGCCATGGCGAACGCGGCTACAACTGATATATATCTGAATTTGTTCATTTCGTTAATGCTAATTTTAGTTCGTATATGCCGGATTCTGTTTCATCTGAGGGTTGGCCTCCATTTCTGCCGTCGGGATAGGCCACAGGAAGAACGGATCATCGGCAGGCCTGACGGCTCCTGCATATTTGTCGCCCGGCATCACCAATGAAGGGTCCTGTCCGGCTGAACGTGAGAAGCCTATGTGC